>ENA-OQCR01000057-OQCR01000057.1-human-gut-metagenome-genome-assembly--contig:-NODE-57-length-16141-cov-1.420320_pt1 | contig 16141 bp, 21 predicted proteins | sample MGYA00242763_ERZ504589 | MGnify/ENA primary metagenome ERZ504589 (study PRJEB26092, sample SAMD00036321) | human gut metagenome | host: Homo sapiens | study: EMG produced TPA metagenomics assembly of...
CAAGGTCTCGCTGTACAGCCCGGCACGCATGCCGGCGATGGTCCCCAGTTGCGCCCGAACAAGACGCTGTGAAGCGATCTGTTACACCCGCATAGCTCCCCGCTGGGGCCGTGGTAACCGCCCGGCATTCCGGGCGTGTTTGTAACGCGCTGGGCAAGGCGCGGCCGGGTGCTTTATCACGCCTCCCCAGCAACCGACCTTCGGCTGGGTCAAGGGCTATGAAGTTATCGGATGCCGTCAGTCGTCGTCGGTGAGGAAATCACCCAGACGGACGATCGCGAGCACCAGCCCCAGCATGAACAACACGAGGGGGCTGAGCAGAATCAGAAGAACGATCTTGATGAAACGTTTCACGGTCAATCCTCGTTGAAACATCGGTCGATCTGTTTCTCAAGATCGTCAAGCTCGTAACCGTTGAACGGAACGCGCACCGTCACGCCTTCTTCCGTCTCAACGATCAGCTCGTAAAAACGCTGACTGCTTTTCCTGTCCACACGTTTGACTGTGACGCTCATTCCTGGGCTCCTTCCCATTCACGACGGGCACGCCTAGCGTGCGTCATCGCCTTGTTGATCGCGCCCTTCATCCCTTGAAGGTCGCCCATGTCCAAGCCATCGAAAATCGAACGATCGTTCGCCCACCTTGATGCGGCACTTGAAGGCGTAGGGATTGCCGCCGGTGCATTCCGACGGGTCGATGTCCAGCACCTGGAAGTAATTGCTGGCGCATTCCGGATTGAAAACGCTCATTTCACTGCTCCTTGATTCATGGATGGACGGTTAGGCTCCTTCCTCCGCAGCGATAGGCTTGTAATCACACAAACCAAACCTTTCAAACAACGAAGGAAGGAAGAATAAATGCACCTGAACTTCAGCGACATCATCGCCGCAATTTCGTTGGGTTGGACGGCCGTAACCTTCGGTAGAACGGTTCGGCATAGACCAGAGGCGTCATGGATGAACTCGTACATCGTCACTCGCCTGCGCAACGCGACGCCACCACTGACCGACGAACACGGCCGCTTGCCAGTCAGGAAGGCCATGATTGCCAATGACGGCGATGGGGACGCTTTCGATGTCCGCGTGTTCGGACACAACTGCATAATCCGCGCATATGCATGGGAAAAACTCCCAAACGGTAGCTGGAAAATCGGCGAGCGGACGATGGTCCCTCGCATATCCAACGAAGACGGCGATGACGTGAAAATAGCCATCTGGCCGCCCGAAGGCGCGGATGACATGCCCGAGGATGCCAGGATCTGCATCCACTGGACCAAATCACCTACAAGACTGCGACGCTGCGGATACGAAGAGATACCCCTCACTTCGGAACTCGCCGACAAATGGTGGGAGGAAAAGGACTGGAAGGCATCGCACAGATTGGCCGAACGATTCCGTGCATGGAGCGCACACCGAAGGTTCCACCACAATCCCGAAGACGCCAGAAAATCACCGCAACCAACCATCTGAATCACCGTGACACGTAAATCGAAACCAGAATGGAAAAAACCAGAGCCGTAATAGACAAAACAAGGTGCCAATCCATTACTTCACCCCCAATGGCTCACGGCCGAGCACGAAATCGGTGGAAACGTCGAAGAAGTCGGCTATACGCGACACATCACGCAGTGTGAAGTTCTTCAGGCCGCGAAGCTTGTTCGACAACGCTTGTTCGCTCATTCCCACAGAGTCCGCTAGCTCTCGTTGCGTGACGTGATTTGCACGCAACTTGCCGCGAACCTGCTTGGCGATAGTTTGTTGTTCATTGATTGCTAAACTCACAGTTAATCAGTAAAGCACGGGTGCTTAGACAGTTCAAATATGCCGCGTGTCGTCACAACTAAACCTATGGTTTATAATGAAGGTATGGTTAACACAATGCTTAGAAAAACAAGTACTGGACTAGAGCGGCAAAAATCGCTGTCGCTAACATTAATTTGCTCTTAGCGGTATCTCGCAAGAAGAAGAAGGATCTGGCCGAGTGTATGGATAAAGTACCTCAGGCTCTCTCAAAGATGCTTCAAAACAAGCAAACATGGTTCTTTGAGGATATGTGCAACGCCGCCGATTTCTTCGGAGTCGGTCTTGAGACGCTGCTAAGGACCGATTTAACGCCGATGAAGGCCGAGCAGATATTAAAAAACCGCCGTTCCGATAATGGGAACGACGGTCAAGTGGTAGCGGGGCATGGATTTGAACCATGGACCTCTGGGTTATGAGCCCAGCGAGCTACCGAGCTGCTCCACCCCGCGTCGGCTTGCCTTCATTGAGGCAGCTCTAACTACTTTACGGATGTTGGCTAATAAGTCAAATCGGCGTGTCGCATATTGCGCTGCTAGTGAAATCGCATATCCGATAACGCGTTATCCGTTTTTCGTATAACGCTGCGGACCGTCGATGAAAACCGCCGAATACGCCATATCCGGGTCCGCACCATAATAGGAAACATGCCTATCAAGATTCCCAGCGGCCTTCCGGCCAGAGACATTCTCGACTCCGAGCGCATCTTCGCGCTTGAAAAGCCCGAAGCGGAGCGCCAGCGTGTGCGTCCGCTCAAGCTGGTGATCCTGAACCTCATGCCGAAGAAGATCGAGACCGAAACGCAACTGCTGCGTCTGATCTCCAAGAGCCCGCTGCAGGTCGAGGTCGACTTCATGAAGACCTCCACCCACGAGGCCACGCACGTGAGCGCCGACCATCTGGTGAAGTTCTACGAGACGCTCGACGCGTTCAAAGACAACTATTACGACGGTCTTGTGGTGACGGGAGCGCCCGTCGAACACCTCGATTTCGAGCAGGTCGACTACTGGGACGAGTTCAAGCAGATTCTCGACTGGGCATCCACCCACGTCTTCTCCACCATGTACCTGTGCTGGGGCGCGATGGGCGCGCTCAACTATCGGTACGGCGTGCGCAAGGAGCTGCTGCCGGAGAAGCTCTTCGGAGTGTTCCCCCAGTATCTGCAGGACGAATACTGCTTCCTCACCAACGGTTTCGACGAGATCTGCCTGCAACCGCATTCCCGCCTGGCGGGGGTCAACGAGGGTGATATCGCCCATAATCCCGAGCTGCAGGTGCTCACGTGGGGTCCGAAGTCCGGCCCGGGGCTCATCGCCACGCGTGACTTCTCCGAAGTGTTCGCGCTCGGCCATTGGGAATACGGCAAGTACACGCTCGCCGAGGAATACGAGAGGGATATGAAGAAGGGCATGACCAACGTGCCGTTCCCCGAAAACTATTTCCCGCATGACGATCCGAAGCTCGAACCGCTGTTCGCCTGGCGCGCCCACGCCAACCTGCTGTGGCGCAACTGGCTCAACTGGGTCTATCAGACCACGCCATACGATTTGAGCGAAGTACCGCAGCTGCGCGAGGAGAAGCGCCTCGGCACCGACCGTTCGATCCGGCACGAGCCCGGTTCTCCGCGTGTCGACGCATTCACGCCATTCTCGCACGATGGATATGGTGTCATTCGCGGCTGATTTCACGAAGATCGGCGAGTACTGACAAGTATTGGCGATTGTCCCACGATTGCCGCTTTTACGCGGTGTCGTGGGCTTTTTGCGCGGTTTTTTGTTGCCTGCTGCGACATCGTTTCATTTTCGCCGTCATATATTATGGTGCGATATGTTAAGTAAAACGTTTTATCAAGCAGTGTTGCAAACGATGTTTATTTTGGTGTGAATGGGGGTGAAATAGGCCGAATCGACAACGGCCGTGGTTGTGTCTAATAGTCCCCGCAACGTGCGAAACGCCGGTTTTCGCTATACGGTAGTAGGGGAAAGCTCCCGGTGCGGAATGTTGTCTAGCCACGGGCTGATAATCCTTTGCAGCCATTCGGGGCTGGTATGCGAACGCGTTTATGGGCGCGTTAACATAGAACCCGAAGGATGTTCTGGTTTGGTAACCGGAACGTCACATTCGACTCAGCTGTTGGGCTAGACTAACAGCTGACACAAGAGCAGGAGGCGTGAATGATTAGTGCATTGGGAGAGGGCATCATGACCATCGCCGATGGTCCAGAGATGCCGAGCATCAATGACTTCCTTCCCGATCCGTTTGTTTTTCAAGGCACGCCGTTCGCCATCAACCGCATCATCCTCGTTCGTATTCTTGCGACCGTCATCATGCTGCTGGTTCTCGGAATTACGGCAAGCCGTGCAAAGCTCATCCCTGGCCGTTGGCAGGGCGCAGTCGAATGGCTGATCGAGTTTGTCCGCGACAACATCGTCTATCAGGTGATGGGCGAGCTGCGTGGCAAGCGTTATGTGCCGATGATCACCACCGTGTTCTGCACGTTGCTGGTCTTCAATCTGTGCGGCATCATCCCGGCTTCAACATCGCGGCAAGCGCGTCCATCACGCTGCCTCTGGTGTTCGCCATGTGGTGCTTCTGCCAGTACTGGATTGCCGGCATCCGTGAAAAGGGCCTTGGCCACTTCCTGAGGGACGAGATCTTCCCGAAGGGCGTTCCGGCCCCGATCTATATTCTGCTGTCCCCGATTCAGCTGCTTGAGCTGCTGATTATCCGTCCGTTCTCGTTGACGATCCGACTGTTCGCCAACATGGTTTCGGGCCACCTGATCCTTGCGTTGTGCCTCTCGGCCACGCAGTTCTTCCTCGTTGATGTGGTGAACAAGCTGATGATGCCGTTCGGCATCATCACCTTCGCGGCTGGCATGTTCATGTTCCTGTTCGAGGCGCTGGTCGCCTGCCTGCAGGCTTACATCTTCGCCATCCTGACCACCGCGTACATCAATATGAGCTATCCGGAGATCGACTGACCGCCGGCTTTTTAAGTGTTGCTTCTTGTCAAGCAATAACCAGAAAGGAAACAATCATGGATATCGTTACCCTCGCTGAGGTTGCCGGCAACCTGAACGTCGTTGGCTACGGCCTCGCCGCCATCGGCCCTGGCATCGGTCTGGGCATCCTGATCGGCAAGACCATCGAAGGCACCGCTCGCCAGCCTGAGCTCGGCAGCCGTCTGCAGACCCTCATGTTCCTGGGCCTGGCATTCGTCGAGGTGCTGGCACTGCTCGGCTTCGTGCTCGCCTTCATCAAGTAAGACTTGATCCCCAAGGTAAACACCGAAGACGCAAACGAACGTGAAAGGAGGAAGACACTATGGTGACCGCAGCTAGCGAGATGGAACTGTTCCTTCCGAAAAGCTACGACATTTTCTGGTCGTTGGTCATTCTGATCATCGTCGCCGTGTTCTTCTACAAGTTCTTCCTGCCGAAGTTCCAGGCCGTGTTCGATGAGCGCGCAGCCAAGATCGAAGGTGGCATCGCCAAGGCCGAACAGGCCCAGAAGGATGCCGACGAAGCCAAGGCGAAGTACGATGCCCAGCTGAGCAACGCACGCGTCGAGGCTTCCAAGATCCGCGACGACGCTCGCGCGGAAGCATCGCACATCATCGCCGACGCACGTACCCGTGCCGAGGCTGATGCGGCGCAGATCACCGCCACCGCCCAGCGTTCCATCGAATCCCAGCAGCAGCAGGCTCTGGTGAGCCTGAAGGGTGAGGTCGGCGTGCTGGCAACGGCACTGGCCGGCAAGATCCTGGGCAGCAAGCTGGAAAGCGACGACGTGCAGTCGACGATGATCGACCAGATGATCGCCGATCTGGACAGCGACAAGAAGTGATCGAAACCTTCAAGAAAGGGAGGTGACCAATGCGAGGAGAAGCATCGCGTATCGCAGACCGCGTTTCGCGTGACTCGCTGGCCCCCAAGCTGCGTGACAGCGGCGAGGACACATGGCGTATCGGGAACGAACTGTTCACGATCACCAACGTGCTCGACCACAACATCCAGCTTGAACGTGCCCTCACCGACCCGTCGCGCCCAGTCGAAGACAAGGTTGCGGTAGTCAAGACCCTCATTGGAGATGATGCCCATCCGTTGACGATGGAAATCATGTCCGATCTGGTGGACCGCCGTTGGAGCCGCGTATCCGACATCGCCAACGCCACCGAGGATTTCGGTGTGGATGGCATGATGTACTACGCGGACCACACGAATGCTACTCTGCAGGTCTCCATCGAGCTTGCCCAGCTGCATTCCGCACTGCTCAACCTTCCGGTCGTACGCAGCAAGCTGTATGACGCGACCGTCCCCGCCGAAGCCCGTATCAAGCTGCTGTACAGCCTGATCGGCAATGCCGACTTCAATGTGGTGACCAAGCGTCTGGCCGAGCATGCGACCTGCAATCTGCGCAATCGCCGCTATCTGCAGACCATTCAGTGGCTGATTAACAAGTTCTCCCGTCATATGGGCGAATCGATGGTCACCGTCACCACGGCAACGCCACTGAGCAAGGAGCAGGTCAAGAAGCTCGTCGCCATCTATTCGGCGAAGACCGGCCATCCGGTGCACATCAACTCGGTGGTCGATCCGACCGTCCTGGGTGGTATGCGCATCCAGGTGGGCGACGAGGTCACCGACAACACGGTGGTCGCACAGCTGCAACATCTTCAGCGCACGGTGAAGGCGACCGCCTGACGGCACGCCACACGGTGAACAAGCCTGAAACAAGACTTGACTGAATTTAAAAACAACAATAAGGAGTGATCATGGCAGAACTTACCATTGATCCCACCACGATACGCAAGGCGCTCGATGAGTTCGTCGAGTCGTACAAGCCGTCGGACACCCCGACCCAGGAAGTCGGTTATGTCGCGACCGCTGGCGACGGCATTGCGCACGTGACGGGACTGCCTGGTTGCATGGCCAATGAGCTGCTGACCTTCGAAGACGGCACGCTTGGCCTGGCGTTCAACCTTGACGCCCGCGAAATCGGCGTGGTTATCCTCGGCGATTTCACCGGTATCGAGGAAGGCCAGGAAGTGCGTCGTACCGGCGAAGTGCTCTCCGTGCCCGTCGGCGACGGCTACCTTGGCCGCGTCGTGGACCCGCTAGGCAACCCGATTGACGGTCTTGGTGAAATCAAGACCGAAGGCCGTCGTATTCTCGAGGCCCAGGCACCTGACGTTATGCATCGTCATCCGGTTGACGAGCCGCTGTCCACCGGCCTGAAGGCCATCGACGCAATGACGCCGATCGGACGTGGCCAGCGCCAGCTCATCATCGGCGACCGCCAGACCGGTAAGACCGCTATCGCAATCGATACGATCATCAACCAGAAGCGCAACTGGGAATCCGGAGACCCGAAGAAGCAGGTCCGCTGCATCTACGTGGCCGTCGGTCAGAAGGGCTCCACCATCGCATCGGTGAAGCAGTCCCTGGAAGAGGCCGGCGCTATGGAGTACACGACCATCGTGGCTTCCCCGGCTTCCGATTCCGCAGGCTTCAAGTACATCGCACCGTACACCGGTTCCGCCATCGGACAGCACTGGATGTACAACGGCAAGCACGTGCTCATCGTCTTCGACGATCTGTCGAAGCAGGCTGAGGCTTACCGCTCGATTTCCCTGCTGCTGCGTCGTCCGCCGGGGCGTGAGGCTTACCCGGGCGATGTGTTCTACCTGCACTCCCGTCTGCTCGAACGTTGCGCCAAGGTTTCCGATGACCTCGGCGGCGGCTCGATGACCGGCCTGCCGATCGTCGAGACCAAGGCGAACGATGTGTCCGCCTACATTCCGACCAACGTGATTTCCATCACCGATGGCCAGATCTTCCTGCAGTCCGACCTGTTCAACGCGAACCAGCGTCCTGCTGTGGACGTCGGCATCTCCGTGTCCCGAGTCGGTGGCGCTGCCCAGACGAAGGCCTTGAAGAAGGTCTCCGGCACGCTGAAGATCTCGCTGGCGCAGTACCGTTCGCTGGAATCCTTCGCCATGTTCGCTTCCGATCTGGATGCGGCTTCGAAGGCTCAGCTGAACCGTGGTGCCCACCTGACCGAGCTCCTGAAGCAGCCGCAGTTCTCCCCGTATTCGATGGAACAGGAAGTCGTGTCCGTGTGGGCCGGCACCCATGGCAAGATGGATGACCTGCCAATCAGCGACGTGTTGCCGTTCGAAAAGGGCATGCTGGATTATCTGGATCACAACACCGATATCCTCAAGACCATTCGCGAGACCGAAGACTTCACCGCCGACACCGAGGCTGCCCTCGACAAGGCCGTGGAAGCGTTCCGTGAGACCTTCGTGACCAGCGCGGGCAAGCCGCTGGTCGAGAAGAAGCCTGACGAGAAGCACACCACTCCGGTCGAGCAGGAAAAGATCGTCGCAGGAGAGAAGTGATTCATGGGCTCGCAACTCGCATTGAAATCTAGGATCGCCTCCACCGCGTCGCTGGAGAAAATCTTCAACGCGCAGGAGATGATCGCGTCTTCGCATATCGCCAAGGCACGTGACGTGGCCTTGAACGCGAAGCCGTATACCGATGCGATTTTCGACGCCGTGCAAGCGCTGGTGGCCCATACCCATATCGACCATCCGATCGTGAAAAAGAACGAGGACAACCCTCGCGTGGCTGTCCTCGCTCTCACCTCGGATCGTGGTATGGCAGGTCCGTACACCTCCTCGATCATCCGCGAAACGGAATCGCTGTTGGCCCGACTCGACGAGAAGGGCAAGCAGCCGGAACTGTATGTGTATGGTCGTCGCGGTGTGACGTATTACAAGTACCGCAACCGTCCGGTTGCCGGCACTTGGGAAGGCGATACCGACCAGCCCGGCGTGGAAGTCGCAGAGTCCATCTCGAAGGCACTGTTGGACGCTTATATGAAGCCGGCGGACCAAGGTGGAGTCTCCGAACTCTACATTGTGTTCACCGAGTTCGTGAATATGGTGGTTCAGAAGGTGCGTGTGCTGCGCATGCTACCCGTTGAGCTCGTGCTTCCGGAACAGCCGGAATCCGGTCCTGTGCCGGAATCCGATGCCGATGCTGCGACTCCTCTGTATGCGTTCGAGCCAAGCGTTGACGAAGTACTCGACGCGATTCTGCCGAAGTACATCCAGTCCCGTATCCATGAATGCCTGCTCACCGCAGCGGCATCCGAGACTGCAAGCCGACAGAACGCCATGCACACGGCTACAGACAACGCCCGCAGCCTGATCGATGAACTGACTCGCAAGCTCAACGCTTCGCGTCAGGCATCGATTACCCAGGAACTTACCGAAATCATCGGCAGCGCTGATGCGCTGAACAAGAAGGAAGAGTAGGAACGCATATGGCTGAGAATCAGACCACAGCGGCTCCCGAGACGGCTGCAGAGCCGACCGCTGGACGCGTTACGCGTATCCAGGGTTCGGTTATCGACGTCGAATTCCCGGTGGGCCACCTGCCCGACATTTACAATGCACTTACCGTTGAACTGGCCAACACCGGTGTCCACGAAGAGGGCGAGACCACCAAGAAGATCACCCTTGAGGTTGAACAGCATCTTGGCGATTCCACCGTGCGTACCGTCGCTCTGAAGCCGACTGACGGCCTCGTGCGTGGCGCCACCGTGTACGACACCGGCGGCCCGATCTCCGTGCCGGTTGGCGATGTCACCAAGGGCCACGTATTCGACGTGTCCGGCAACATCCTCAACAAGAAGGCCGACGAGACCGTTAAGGTTACCGAACGTTGGCCTATCCACCGCAACCCGCCGGCATTCGACCAGCTGGAGTCCAAGACCCAGATGTTCGAAACCGGTATCAAGGTCATCGATCTGCTGACCCCGTATGTGCAGGGCGGCAAGATCGGTCTGTTCGGCGGCGCAGGCGTCGGCAAGACCGTGCTGATCCAGGAAATGATTCAGCGTGTGGCCCAGAACCACGGCGGTGTGTCCGTGTTCGCAGGCGTCGGCGAGCGTACCCGTGAGGGTAACGATCTGATCGGCGAAATGGACGAGGCCGGCGTGCTCGAGAAGACCGCACTGGTCTTCGGCCAGATGGATGAGCAGCCGGGTACCCGTCTGCGCGTGCCGCTGACCGCACTGACCATGGCAGAGTACTTCCGTGACGTGCAGAATCAGGACGTGCTGCTGTTCATCGATAACATCTTCCGTTTCACCCAGGCTGGTTCCGAGGTGTCCACCCTGCTCGGCCGTATGCCGTCCGCAGTGGGCTACCAGCCGAACCTGGCCGATGAGATGGGCGCGCTGCAGGAGCGAATCACTTCGACCCGTGGACACTCCATCACCTCGCTGCAGGCCATCTACGTGCCGGCCGATGATTACACCGACCCGGCTCCTGCAACGACCTTCGCCCACCTGGATGCAACCACCGAGCTGTCTCGTGACATCGCTTCGAAGGGTATCTACCCGGCAGTCGACCCGCTGAGCTCCACTTCGCGATCCTTGATCCGCGTTACGTGGGTCAGGCGCACTACGACTGTGCAAACCGCGTCAAGGCGATTCTGCAGCGTAACAAGGAGCTGCAGGACATCATCGCCCTGATCGGTATCGATGAGCTCGGCGAAGAAGATAAGACCACTGTGAACCGTGCTCGTAAGATCGAGCAGTTCCTCGGCCAGAACTTCTACGTCGCCGAGAAGTTCACCGGCCGTCCGGGCTCCTACGTTCCGGCGGACGAGACCATCGAAGCATTCACCCGCATCTGCGACGGCGTGTATGACGACGTTCCGGAGCAGGCATTCTCCGGCATCGGCGGCATCGACGACCTCGAGAAGAAGTGGCACGACATGCAGAAGGAATACGGTGCGTGATGGCCGGATCGACTATGCAGGTGAACATCGTCGCCGCTGACCACCCTGTGTGGCACGGCACGGCGAAGTCCGTTACCATCCTGCCTCCGAAGGCGGAATGGGCATCCTGCCCGACCACGAGCCTGTGCTGACCGTGATCAAGGAAGGAACCATCGTTGTGGTGGATCCTGAAGGCAATCGCCTCTCCTTCGAGGTGACCGACGGCTTCATCTCCTTCGATTCGAACAAGCTCACCGTCGCGGTCGAGCGTGGAACCAACGTGAAGCGCGCCGAATAAGCCGTTTCCGCTTGACGTAAGGTGCCCGGTAATCGCAATATGTTTTTGTATTGCGATTACCGGGCCGCTTTTGTCTTTTACGTGGCTTTCCGCCGCCGCGAATACGTATGCCGTACGTACGGCGACGCGCATGGTAGGGTAGTGCCTCGTGCGAATTATTGTTGCTGACTGCTCTGCCGAATATTCCGGACGATTGAACGCCTCCCTGCCGCTCGCCAAGCGCGTGTTGCTCATCAAGGCGGACAACAGCCTGCTGATCTTCTCCGAACTCGGCTCATACAAGCCGCTCAACTGGATGTCCGCGCCATGCAGCATCAGGGACATCACCCCCGACCACGCCGATGACGACGTTGATACTGAAGTGCCGCAAAAGGTAATCCGCGCGTCGGCCGACAAATCGAACGACGTGCTGGAAGTGACGTTGCAGCACATCTATTCGGACGAATCGTACGACCTCGGCGAGGATCCGGGCCTCATCAAGGACGGCGTCGAAGACCATCTGCAGAAGTACCTGGCCGAACAGATCGAACGCATCGGCAAAGGCGCGAAGCTCGTGCGCCGCGAATACCCGACAGCCATCGGACCGGTCGACATCATGGCGATTGACGGCAACGGCGAGCACGTGGCCATCGAAATCAAGCGCAACGGCGGCATCGACGGCGTCGAACAGCTCACCCGCTACTGCGATCTGCTCAACCGCGACCCGCTGCTGGCCCCCGTGCACGGCATCTTCGCCGCGCAGACCATCACCCCGCAGGCCCGCGTGCTCGCGCAGGACCGCGGTTTCAAATGCCTGATTCTCGATTATGAGGAGATGAAGGGCACCGAAGACGACTCTCTACGACTCTTCTAATGAAAAAGCCTCCCGGGTGGGAGGCTTTTTGCGGTTAGACCGGCTGGATCAGTAGGCGGCGAGAATGTCGACCACGAAGACCAGCGTGGAATTCGCCGGAATCTTCTCCTGATCCTTGTTTCCGTAGCCGAGGCTCGGCGGCACCACCAGCAGTACCTGGGAACCGACCGTGTGGCCTGCCAGACCCTGCTTCCAGCCCTTGATCACGCTGTCAAGCGAGAAGGCGGAGGACTGTCCGCGGTCCCACGAGGAATCGAACTGCGTGCCGTCAAGCAGCCAGCCGGTGTAGTGCGCCACCACGGACTGCGTATCCTTGACCACAGCGCCCTTGCCCTTGATGAGGTCCTGGGAAACCAGGGAATCGGAGCCCTTATAGCCATTCATGTCGATCGACGGCTTGCCGTCCTTGGCGAGCGTCACTTTCGGCAGGTCGGCCGGAATGTCGGCGACCTTCTCGCCGGTGGCCTTCTTCAGGGCCTTCGACTTGGACACCAGCGTGAGTACCATCAGGTACGAGGTGCCGGAGGAATTCGAGTCGTTCACGCCGAACGCCACGGTGGAATTGAGCTTGAGGCTCTTGAAGATCTTGTAGTAGTTCTCGGTCATCTGGCTGGTATCCGAGGTGACTACGGTGGAGCAGTCGGGGGTGTTCTTCTCCCACGTGCTGGCCAGTTCGGAACCATCCTTGACGCTGATGGCGATGCCCTGCGAGCAGACGCGGTCGCCGTCCTCGATCTGGGCTCCGTCGCCCTTCTGCAGCACCACGTAGCTGTTGTCCTCAACCGTCATCGGCGTCTTGAACGAGACGGTCGGCTTCTTGCCGAGCTCGCCCTTGGCGGTCACGCCGGCGATCTGGTGCATGCCGATTTTTTCGGAAGATGAGGAGGAATCCGAGTTCGACTTGTCGGATTTCGCGCTGGAATTACCGCCGCACGCAGTGACGCCCAGGCACATGACCGTTGCGCAGACTGCCGTGACGGCCTTGGAAAGAAGTGATTTACGCATAGGGCCAACCATAGCGGCAAAGCATGATTTTCATGTTTTTTTCAGGCTTGTGCAAACGGACCCTGTAGAATGGAAAAGCTATGACTGTATTGCAGGAAGAACAAGAGAAGCCGCAGATCGAGACGGGCCCTACCCGGCATGCGAAGATCATGCGTGGCATCGTCACGCCTATTTTCGGCTTGCTTGCCATCGCATGCGTCGTGTTTGGCGTGTTGAATTCAACCGTCTGGAAACCGGACAATGAGATCACCGCCGCCGCTCCGGTGAACGGTTCGGAATACGTGGTCACCGATCCGAACGTGCTGCAGCTGGTAGACAGCCGCGTCAATATTTCGGCCAAATCCCGTGACAAGAAATCCAATGTGTGCATCGCCATAGGTTCCGCGCGCGACGTTGCCGGATGGATTGCGGGAAGCAAGTACATGCGCGTCTCCGGTCTGTCCGATTGGACGACGCTTTCCACCATGAAGGTCTCCGCGCAGGGAACCGCGGACAATTCCCAGAACCAGGTGGCTTTCAAGGACTCCGACATGTGGCGCACCATCAAGTGCAATGACGGTGCCGTTGATATGCAGGTCAAAGGATCGAACAGCAATAACGCCGAGGATGTTGTGGCGTTGATTGATTTCGGCAACCGCAAGGGAGATACGGTCACTCTGAATTGGGACCGTCGTAACCTGCCGAATTTCGCCATGCCGTTGTATCTTGCCGGCGGACTGCTGGCGATTCTCGCCGTGCTTTCCGCTTCCGTATTCGCCATGCCGCCGCATAAGCGCCGCAACAAGCGCGCTTTCGCCATGGTCGAAGGCGTTGGCGTCAACGAAGGCGATGAGAACGAGGTTTCGGCTTGGGTGAAGAACGCCGAAACCGCCGCCAGCAACAGGGCACGGAGCAGGTCGCGTCACGGCAGGCGTCGCCATGCGGAACATCGCACCGGCGGTCGTACGTCGTCGTTCGAGGAAACGCAACAGCCCGTCATCGTCGATCCTGTGGCACGTAACCTGGTCGCCGACCAGCAGAACACGATTGCGGAAAGCCAGCCGACTGTGTCCGAATCGACCGTATTTGAATCGACGGCGGGCGAATCGTCTGTTGACGACGAGGCGACTTCCGTGATCTCGCAGGATGAGCTTGCCGCGTATTTCGCTCGTCTTGCCCAAGAGGAGGTTCAGACGGAAACGCAGGAAGACGGCCAAGAGGAGGACCAGTGATGAGGAAGCGTAGTCAGGCGATTATCGCGGCCATGCTCGCGCTGGGAATGGCCGTCGGCATGTGCGGTTGCGAAGGCCAGCTGCCGACCCCGAAAGCCACCACCCGGCAGGATGCGCCGAACTTGAGCGCCAAGCAGGAGCAAAAGGTCCGCACGAGGATTCTCAAAACGCTCGACCAGTGCAATCAGAACCGTGACACTGATACGTTGCCGACGATTCTCGAAGGTCCGGAACTGGACATCCGCACCAGCGAGCTGAACGTAGCGAAAGCCACGGGCAATCTTGACCGTAAGACCACCATCCCCACGGATCTGGCCCAGGCCGTGATCTCCACGGATGCCGGCTGGCCACGGTCCGTGTTCTCCATCACGTCCACAACCAAGGACCAGCAGTCCAAGCGTCTGCTGGTGTTCAGGCAGGATTCCGCACGCCAGAACTACAAGCTGTGGGGTGTGGCGCGACTGTTCTCCGGCGTGAAGATGCCGAGTTTCGAAATCTCCAAAACCGGCAGCGCGCAGGGAACGCCTACGGACACCGGTCTGGTCATGACGCCGAAAGCGGCGGTGGACGCGTATGCGGACCTGCTGCAGAACGGGGCGAACAGCAAGTACGCCAGCAAATTCGCGGATGATGATCTGCGATCGAAGCTTGCCGATCTGACTGCCCAGGTGCAGAAGGCCATGGAGCTTAACGAAGGCACGCAGCAGCAGACCTTCGAACCGGTCAATGGAGCCATCAGCGTCATGCGTTCCGCGGACGGCGGCGATCTGGTGGTGGCGCAGATCAACTCCGAATGGACGCGTTCCGCCGGCGCTGGCCGTGAATCGCAGCCGGCCTCTGACGCGGAAAAGGCGCTGTTCGGCAATGGCAAGGCCACCAGCACCATGAAGACGAGCTATGTGAACGTCATCGCGCTGTATGTTCCGCCGGCGAATTCCGGGCAGAAAATCACCGCGGTCGGTTCCGAACGCCAGCCGGTGAAGGTCGAAGCGCTGTAAAACGACGGGTCCTTGGACGCGCATCGTCGGCGGTTTTCCGCCTATCGCGCATCCGTGGGAATGAAAACCGGGAAATCGTTGTTGGCACCTATAGTTGGTGCCAGCAACGATTTCGTGTTTTTGGAGGCAAGTATGGCAGAGCAGCAAGCGTTCCATCCGGGTGTTTCATTGGCGGGAGCCGTTGATCTGGAAGCGCTCAAGCATCAGGTGAAGGCCGAGCCGGGGCAGGCGGGCGGCGCTCCGGCGGCTGGCGGATATGTCATCGACACCACGGAGAACACGTTCCAGGCCATGGTGCAGACCTCCGCCACGTTCCCGATTCTGCTGTTCCTGTGGGTGCCGACCGACGACCGTCTGTTCGCCATGGCACGCGCATTGGGTGACGCGGTGAACAAGCTCAACGGCCAGATCCAGCTGTCCCGCATCGACATCGCATCCAATCCCTCCATCGCACAGGCGTTCCAGATTCAGGGCGCGCCGGCGCTGTTCGCGTTGATCGGCGGCCGTCCGATGCCGATTCTGCAGGGCCTTCCGTCCGACGAGGAACTGCAGCAGATCACAGACGTGGTCGTGCCGAAGCTTATCGCCGCCGCACAGCAGGCCGGCGTGACCGGCACCGCTCCGTATTCGGGCGATCCGGATTCCGACGCGGCCAATTCCGCATCCGCCGGCAGTGTGCAGGATCAGGTGCCGCCGGAACATCAGGAAGCGTACATGCTGGCACAGCAGGGCGATTACGCCGGTGCCGCCGCCGCGTACGAGAAGGTTTTGGAAGCCGATCCGAACGATACGCGCGCCGCCCGCGAACGTGCGAAGCGCTGTTGCTGGCCCGCTCCGGGGCCGCTGATGTACGTGACGTACGTGCCGCTGCCGCCGCAGCGCCGGACGATGTGGAAGCGCAGTTTGGCCGTGGCTGATATCGACATGATTGGTGGCCAGATTCAAGACGCTTTCGACCGTTTGCTGGACTTTTTGGCCGCCGGGCACAAGGCCGATATCGAGCAGGTTCGCAAGCGTCTGCTCGAATACTTCGCCATCCCCGAACCCACCGACCCGCGTCTGACCCGCGCCCGTCGTCGCCTAGCCACCCTCATGTACTAAGTGGTTTTGGCTCCCCCTCTTCGAGAGGGGCTGTCGTCGTAGATGACTGAGGGGAGCTCACGAGCGTACTCGATTG
>ENA-OQCR01000058-OQCR01000058.1-human-gut-metagenome-genome-assembly--contig:-NODE-58-length-16112-cov-1.712293_pt1 | contig 16112 bp, 16 predicted proteins | sample MGYA00242763_ERZ504589 | MGnify/ENA primary metagenome ERZ504589 (study PRJEB26092, sample SAMD00036321) | human gut metagenome | host: Homo sapiens | study: EMG produced TPA metagenomics assembly of...
AAGGGTTATTAATATATTTTGTAACCTTTTGTATACCTTTTGCAGGTGTCGGAATCCCTTATTGGGAGTAGGCGTTTTCGGGTCGAAAGCGTGTCGAAAGTGCCAACTTTCCGTGTCGAAAGTGCCAACTTTCCGTGTCGAAAGTGCCAACTTTCCGTGTCGAAAGTGCCAACTTTTTCATGTTCAGTGTGTCACTTTCTCACGCACGCCCGAAAGGTTGAATACAACAGCGGGAAGGTCAGAAGCACCGGTTAGAATCGAAGAAAAAGAAAACCCCGCGCTGGGTCAACAGCCGGGGCGTTGGCAACCATAAAGGAGCTATGGTCACTTGAACCATGATATCGTCCCCGCAGACAACAACAACTCATACCGCTATACGCCGTCCGTGATGTCGAAGCTGAGCTTCCTCCCCCAAACAAAACCAACTACACCCAGCGTGACGAAAACCAACGGATGCTCGTCAATCACAGTTTCGGCATCTAATGGCGAATGGGCTTACGGTGCGGCCCCCAGAATGTTCCTCATCCACATCCGCTCGCTCATCAAGAATGGAAGCGACTGCGTGGACGCGGAGCGTCACACCGTCTACTTGGACGACACGTATAACTCGTTCTGCAAGAATGCCGGAATCCACTATTCGGGGTCCAGCAAGAATAATGTGATGCAGATGGTTAAGAATCTAGCCACCACTTCCATCATCCTCAAAAACTGGTCAGCAGACGGATTCATAGCCCACTCGTTCTTCGTCGCCAACACCGTGGCGCTCAACTACGTGACCGACGAAAACAAGAAGTCGTTCATAGAATTCTCCCCACAGATGTGGCGCTGCTGACCGAGAACTGCGTGCCACTCAACCCGTACATCGTCCGTCGGCTTCGCAGTGACGCCCTCGCTTTGGACATCTACCAATGGCTCGCGTTCCGCGCGAACGGTGCCCGACGTGAAACCGGCGTAACATGGGAAGCTCTGTTGATGCAGTTCAAGTATGACGGGTATCCGATACGTGAATTCAAACGCAAGTTCAAGAGAGCGTTGGAGAAGATTCAGCTCGCATGGCCGGAGCTGAAAGTCGAAATCACGGAAACTGGCGTCATAGTCCGCCCCAGTCTCCCTTCCATCCAGTCGGCTAACGATGATGCCGACACGGACGCGGGCGTGGCAGACGATAACGAGCCAATGAACCCGTTCGTATCCTGACTGTGTTTTAGAAAAACCAATGGGGCTGTTGCCTGTTACCGAACTGTTTTGTTTTCTTAAGTAATCCTATGTTATAATAAATCCCATGTTGGTAAAGGAATGGGCCAGACTGGAAGGATTGCATCCGCAGACCGTGTGGAAATGGTGCCGTCAGGGCACCATGCCCGTTCCTGTGGAGCAGACGCCCACAGGCATGTGGCTCATCCACGACCCGAAATACGAGACCGCATCGCAGCCGAATCCCGCGGATTCTCGCACCGTCTGTTACGCACGAGTGTCCAGCGGCGACCAAAAGAACGACCTGCAACGTCAGACCGACCGGTTGAAGGCGTTCGCTCTTAGCATGGGCGTCGAAAAGCCCGAGGTGGTCACGGAGACGGGTTCCGGCATGAACGACAAGCGGCGCAAGCTCAACCGGCTATTGTCCGACCCGACCGTCGGCACGATAATCGTGGAGCATCGCGACCGGCTCGCCCGTATGAACGCGGGCTTGGTGGAGAGCGCGTTGAAGGCGCAGGGACGCCGAATCATCGTGGTGGACGACACGGAGCTGGAGGACGATTTGGTGCGCGACATGACCGAGGTGCTGACCTCGTTCTGCGCGAGACTGTACGGACGTCGCGCGGCCAAGCACCGTGCGGAGAAGGCGTTGGAGGCGATGCGCGATGAGCGCGTATGGGGCCGTTAGAATTCGGCTCGACCCAACCCCACGGCAGACACGGCTGTTGGAGTCCCATGCGGGTGGTGCGCGTTTTGCGTACAATCTGATGCTCGCGCACGTCCAGCGCCAAATCTCCTTGGGTGAGAAACCGGACTGGACGTTGTACGCGATGCGCCGCTGGTGGAACGAATGGAAGAACGAAATCGCCCCGTGGTGGCGGGAGAACAGCAAGGAGGCGTACAGCAGCGCGTTTGAATGGCTGTCCCAAGCGTTGAGGAACTGGTCGGACAGCAGGAAGGGCAGGCGCGCTGGCCGCAGGGTGGGCTGGCCGAAATACAAGTCGAAACGCTCCAGTGTCCCGCGTTTCGCATATACGACCGGCAGCTTCGGCCTTATCGAAGACGACCCGAAGGCGTTGAAACTGCCACGCATCGGACGCGTACACTGCATGGAGAACGCCACCGAACGCGTCCACGGCAGACGAATCGTGCGCATGACCGTCAGTCGCCATGCGGGCTTCTGGTATGCGGCCCTCACCGTCGAACGTCCCACCGAAAGCGTTCCAGCGAAAAACAGAAAACAGAAGAACCGTAATCGTCAGGTCGGCGTGGATTTGGGCGTCAAGACCCTCGCCACCCTATCGGATGGCACCACGTTCCCCAATCCACGCAACTACGTCCGCACGCAACGGAAACTCCGCCACGCCCAACAGTCGTTAAGCCGCCGCGATAGGGGCATGAACCATGGATGCGGGTCGAAACGGTATAACAGGGCGTTGGAGCGTGTGCGCCGAATCCACGCTCGCATAGCCGCCCAACGAGCCGACAACATCAGCAAGCTCACCACGTGGCTTGCCGACAATTATTCCGACATCAGCATCGAAGACCTCAACGTGCAAGGCATGAGCCATAACAGGAGGCTTGCCAAACACATACTGGACGCGGACTTCCACGAGTTCCGCCGCCAACTGGAATACAAGACCGCACGCACCGGCACGAGGCTCCATGTCATCGACCGCTGGTATCCAAGCTCGAAGACCTGCTCGAACTGCGGGACGGTGAAAGCCAAGCTGTCCCTGTCCGAACGCGTCTACCATTGCAAGGAGTGCGGGCTTGTCATCGACCGCGACCTGAACGCGGCCATCAACATCCAAGTCGCCGGGAGTGCCCCGGAGACGTTAAACGCGCGTGGAGGAAGCGTAAGACAGGCTCACCCCAAAGGTGGGACAATGCGGCATCCGGCGAAACGCGAACCAAGCGGCGGCGAGAGTCGCGTGAGACTTGGAGCTGGCCTTGGCAACGAGGCCATGCAGATGACTTCGCTCTAGCGACAAGCTAAAACAAAATCATCTACAACGGCGTACGCTCTAATATGAGCGCCGCCCCATCTGGAAGACTCTGGGAGTCTTTTTGTTCATCCGAATATCAGTATACCGGAGCCTAATCCTTCTGCTCGTACTTGTCGATGAGCGTCTGGTCGAAGTGCCCCTGCTGGAAGCAGTAATCCATCGCGGCATTCAACAATACAGCCTGCTTCGTCCCGTATTCGATGCTCCTCATCTTCCACGCACGCCAGTTTTCGACGGTGACGTTGCTGCCGATTCTTTTCTCTTTCGGCGGCTGATGCGTTTCGGATGGTGCCGGTGTTTCAGGATGGGTTATGTCGGTGATGAGCCGTGCCCGACGGTCGGCTTCTTCCTCCGTGAGCGTTTGGGCATGCATGTCGGCGGACGTTTGGACCGACTGGTCTGACGGTTCCCGCGTTTCAGGAACGGCCTGTGTCGGTTCCTGCTCCGTGTTCGGTTCGCTAATGTTTTCCGGTGATTCCAATGGGCGCATGTCACGCTTGTCCTGCATTCCGGTTGCGAAAGCGTTGCGTTTGATGTTCTTGACCATGATTGCCTACTTACTCCCCTGCTCCTGTTTTTATTCTTCCACCAGATTGATTTCAGACAGATAGTCGATGAGTTCCTGCACGACGCTGGAATACTCCTTGTTGTCGATTTCCGTCGTGCCGTACATGTTCTTGACGGCTTCACGTTCCGTGATGACGGTTTCGAACCGTGCGATGCCTTCCTCATCCAGTTCGCTGATGCTGTTCCGGGCGAGTTTCGTTCTCGGCTTCACGCGTGTCAACAGGACGATGCCGTTGCGTGCCGCCGCGTATGTGCGTCCCGCGTGGGTCAAATCGGATACGGATGGCTGGCATGGGATTATCACCACGTCGCCCGCGTTTATCGCCGCCTGCACCACTCCCGCGTCGGACGGTGGAGTGTCGATGATGACCCAGCCTGAATATTTTTCGCGGATGAGTTCCGGATTGTTCAATACGGCTTCGTTGGTTTGCACGACGGGGAAGCCGAGCGTGTATGGTTTCGCGTCCGGATTGTCCTGTCTGCGTCTGCGGTTTTCCTGTTCGACGTACATTTCCCACATGGTCGCGCCGCCCGTGTTGTCGGAGTCCAAGACTGTGACATGTTCCCCTCGCTTGTGCAATAGTTCGGCCAATGCCATTGATGTGGTTGTTTTTCCTGAACCGCCTTTGATGATTGCGACGGTGATGATGACCGTATGGTTTTTGACTCTCATGTTCTGGTTTCCTTTTTCTGCTTCCGGTGTGGACGGAATCATGGTGGGGGTATGTTTTTTGTTTCGATGATAACAACGGCGAAAAGTCGGCACGCCGAACTGGAAAACCGTTCGGAGAAACATTCCAGTAAAACAATGGAACGGCGTACAGGTTTACAGGCGGAACAGAAAAACAGAAAGCCGCGTCCGCGATGAAACGGATACGGCTTTCTTTCGTTTTTACTCGGTAGCAGTGAACACCAGTTTGCGAAGGAACTCCATGAACAGTGAACCGATATCAGGCATCTGGGCCGCGATATCCTTCATCCATTCACGCACGGGCAAACCCATGACCTCCAAGACACCGGTGATAATCCACACGAACAACAGGAACGCGCAGATGGTCAACGCGGTCATCAACGCGCGGGTGCTTTTCTGCAAGATGGCGAACACGACACTACCGGCGCAAATAATAATCATCAACAAAGTGAGGATTGCGCCCGTCGGCGTGAACACCCAAGAGAAGAACACAGTGAGCACGTCACCCAACGTTCGTCCCGCAGTGTCAGCGGCTTGGTTTCCTACCTCTTCCATTTTTCTAATCTCCTTGACGTTGGAAGGTTTTTCGAAAGGGAAACCGGCGTCGAATGCTGTGGAAGATGATTAAACATTCGACGCCGGATGGTCAAACCGACGTCACTTCATGAACGGCGGTTTGGGTGTCGGCTGTCCTCCGGTCGGCGGTTTCTTCATACGAAGATTGCCTACGGAGGGGAAACCTGTCAGGTTTGACGGGTTGGCGTCCACCGGCTGTTTGACGGTCGGGGAAGGTGTGGTTGGCGGTTGCATTCGAACCGACGGCTGTTGTCTTACCTGAGCTTGTGGCTGCGGTTGAGACTGCTGTCGCGGAGCTTGCGCCTGTACCGAACCCTGCTGTTGCGTCTGCCCGGAATCCACCGTGAATTTTCTACTCGGCTGAATTCCATTCGGGTTCATAGCCCGTTCGGCACCCGACGGCATCGTAGACCCCGGCAGTCCGGTCGTCGCGGTCCATTCCTCCTGAGCCATCCGCAAATGCTCCTCCGGAGACTGTTGCACCGGATTCTCGCGCATGTACGCCTGTTGCAGTGAATTGTTCACCGATTCAGGCATCGGAGTCGCATTGTCGGTTGCCTTCTGCCAAGTGGAGGCGGAGGACACGGCGGCGTCCATCGTTCCGGAGGGTAGGGTCTCACCAACAATCTCACCTGTCTCAGTGTTGTACACCGGCTGGTTGGCGTTCGTTTCGGGTTGAGCTGTCGCATTCTCATTAGGAGATTGATTGTTCTGGCGCATGTACGCTTGGACGGAATTATCGACTTCACCGGAGGAGACGGCCTCTTGGAACGCTTGTTCCGCTTCTTCTTGGGACATGTGCTGGTTATCCACGAAGTCGGCCATCATTCCCTCACGAACCTGATTGAACGCGGACTGTTCGGTCAACACCGGAGCCTGTCCTTGAGCGTCGGCTGGAACCGATTCAGTTGGAGTGTCCACCGGAATCGTTTCCGTCTGACCGTCAGTCGGAATCGGCGACGCGCCACCGGCACCACCGGTTTGGGTTGGGACATCCGGATTCGGAGCCGACGGAGAAGGCATAGGACTGTCACCATTGTCGGAACCACCGTCACCGGCGCCGGAGAACGGAGACGACAACGGAGCGTCACCATTAGCCATGTCCAACACGTTGCGACGCCACTGGGCGCGTTCTCTCATACTGCCGGGAGCGGCGTTCTTGATGTCGCGGATTTTATCCATCGCGGCTCCCGCACCCACCGCTATACCATGATGCAGGTTACGGTCGGCGGCCAGCTTTCCAGCGGCAATCAATCCCAACGGTGCGGTAATCGGATTGGAGAACAAAGCTCCGGTGACAGCGGCCTTCGCGGCGACCTTCGCTCCACGTGCGGCAACGTTGCGCAACGGCGCGCTCTTCGCGGCACGTGCGGCGAACGCGAGACCGGCACCCGCCATCGCGGCTCCGGCTCCGGCGACTCTTGCCGCGCCTTGAAGTTTGCGTCCGGCATTGTTCAGATGGTTCATCCTTTGTGCTTTGCGTTGCACATCGTTGAGGGACATGCCCGGGTGACGTTGAGCGATACTATGGGCGAACGCCTCCGTATTGTCCTCGCCATGGAACTTGGAAACGGCTTCGTTCAACCGTCCCTTGAACTTGCCCGTGGAATCCTCAAAATGGAGTTTCGCACCGGCAAGACTTCCTCTCACCGTGCTCTTGTCCATTCGTGCCCAGTTCTTGCTTCCGCGTCCACGCGTCTGAATCGCCTCGAACTCCTTGGCGTTACGATTCATCAGATTCCTATCGCCCTGACTCAACGAATCCTGTTGCGCGCGGCTCATCTTGCTCAGGACAGTCTCGCTTTGACGTGCTCCGTTATGGGCCATGCCAGCGCCGGTACCGTTCGTGGACAAACGTCCGACACCATTGCCGCCACGACGGAATCCGCCACGCATGGCGCGAATCATACGGTACTGTCCAATCATGTGCATTCCCTTGCGAAGACCGGACGCCATTGCGGTTCCACCCGCCATTCCCATGAGAGCGTTGACGCTGAACGGATTACCACACTTCAACACTTTCGAACAGAACATGCCGATTGCGGCGAGAGCCAACACCGGACTCAATCCCGCAATCAACTGGTAGGTGAACGAACCACTGCTGGCAGAGGTGAACTTCAACGTCAGGCCACAAATGAATGTTGCGAGAGCGCCGAGCGCACCGTACAACGCTCCTACCATACTCAACTGGCAGGTGTACGTCGCCCAGTTCTTCAACGCCTTCTTCGGCTTCTCGCCAATCGGGAACGCTTGGACAAGGAACGTGACCACGAGGAACAAAGCCATCATTATCAGCATGAGCTTCGTCAGTATTAGAACAAGGCTCAACAATCCCCAGACCACGAGATTGACGATGCCTCCGATAAGTGTTCCGCAAGCACCCAACGTATCGACGTTGTTGTTGCCATACATGTAGTCGATGGTTTTCTTCGCACCGCCCGTGACCGTGGAATCATCCTGAGCGTCACGAAGATTCGCCTCACTCCAAGTTCCGGAAACGTTCGGCACGTCGAAACGCCATCCGACCGTGGCGGAGTCGCCCCAGTTTGTGTCGTTCTGCTGGTCTTTATAGGTTCCGTCATCCTCCTTGTTGATATCGGTGGAACGGGAGAAGATTACGGAACCCTGTTTGAGAATCGTCTGGCAGACCGAAGTGGTCTGTTGGATGGTTTCGTCTTCACTGCCGTTCTGTTTCGCGTCCATCACGCCTTTGCCACCGTTGGTCGGTTTCACATTGTCCAAGTCGTCAATTTTGACACGTACTTTCGTACTGCCGTTCTTGATGTTCTTGGTTCCCGTGTCACCGAGATTGTTGATGAGTGTCGCCCATCCGGCTCGCGCGTAGATTTCCTGATTGCGTTTCGTGCCACAGGTTTCCCAGAACACGCCCGCACGGCTGAGATATGTCGCGTTCTCCCTTTCCAACGGCTTGTCGGTGAAGTAAGGATTACGCGGGTCTACCCAACCGTCCACGGAGAACAACCATTTGGCTCGCTGGTCGCTGATATGCAACGCCATGGCCTTGTTGGTCAAATCCTTCTGGATGGTCGTGTTCGTGTTGGCTTTCATCTCCAACACGTGGCAGTAACCTTGCCGAGCGTTTTCCGCGATACGGAACGAGGATGTTCCGGTGGTCTGCGGGTTTCCGTACTGCATGGTCACGAACGAGCGAAGAGAGGTCTCCTCCCAAATACGGTTGATGGCCTTGGTGACGTTGCTTGTATCCTGATTGCCGTTGGACTTCGCCTGTTCGTCATACGCCTGATGCATGAAGTACAGGTAATCCTGACAATTGGTTTTCGCACCGTTCGCCGCATGATGGTAGGACATCATGTTTTTATCACTGTCGGCCATACCGTCAAGGTCGAGGTTGACCGAAAGCTTGTTGATGGTGTTGTTGATTGTCTGCACGACCCACCATGGGCTTCCGGTCGCCGGTTCTGTGGCGTTCTTCCCGGTCTTGGCCGCTCCAGCTCCAAGCATCGTGATTGAAGCGAAGCAGAGAACCATGATGACGATTCGTTTGCTCGCCTCTTTGACGGTGCCTATTTGGAATCCAGCCGCGCCAACCCAAGCCACGATGCCGAGCACTGCGATGGTGGCGGGGATACCGCCGTCCATCAGACTCGTCACCATGGTGGACACTGCGGAGTCGATGTTCGCACCAGCCTGTTTCATCGGTTCGAACGAAGCAGCGAACTGGCTGATGGACAATGCGGAAGACCAGCAGACCTGAGTCAACTGCATCAGAATGTTGGGAAGGACGATATGGGTCTGCGAGCTGATGGTCTGCTTGACGTTCGAGAACCAACCGGCGACATCGCTGCCACTGTACGGTTCCGTACGCGAAGTGATTTCCCCAACGTAGTTCCCCAACGTCCGGAAGGAAGACAACTAGAGATGTCTGATGTAGCACTGTCAGTTCCACCGTTGGCGCATGTTATCGTCGTGGTCGAATCGTTGACCTGTGCGGCGAACACGCTGGACGGCAAGACGAACAATGTCATGACCACGCACAACATCAGAATGACGAGCAGGTTCCTTCTACCCGCCCGTTTCACTGGGTCTCGATATTTTGTATTCAACGGATTTCCATTTCTTGAAGGTCGATAATGTTTTCCGGCTGAGTGGAATTCGGGTAGAAGACCTGCCCTTCAATCTTGCGGCTCTTCATATCCTGCAAGGTTCTCTTCCACCGTGTCTGTTGGGTGCGGTCTCTAATGGTGCCGACTGCGAAGAACGGAGCCAGTATTCCGCCCAACAGTACGAAGAACGAGCTGAACATGTATCCGAGCAACGGGGCGAATATGAGGCAAAGAGCCAAGCCCGCCAATGCGCCGACGATAACGGAGAACACGGTTTTGGAACGGGCCTCAGTGTTCTTGGTTATCTGGAACGTGTTCTTCCGTTCGATTTCCTCCGGGCCGGACACTTCCGTGATGTCGTCCATCGTCAACCTCGGATGCAAGGGACCTTTGTATCCTTCGTCTTCCTCATCGCTCATGATTCAACTCTTTTCGTACGTAAGGTTCTTAAAAGAAAACCGGAGTGGGAACAGAACCGGAAAGGTCCTCTTCGCATATCCACTCCGGTTTTCCTTCTGCGGATGTCAGATTCCCAGATAGGTCTTTCCACTGCCGCCAAACGCGTCAACGAACCAGTCAATCAACTTAAGAATTGCCGGAATGGTGATGGTCGGGCCAGCGAGAATGAATCCGACTGCGAGGACGACGAGAACACGACCGATGGTCGGGCAGAACATCTGCACGAGCTTGTTCTGACGTCCCAACGCCTTGCAAATGCCACCGACGATAAGGCCGAGTGCGAGAAGCACTGCTGCGGCAAGACCGATGTTGGTCAACACGGTTCCCGCGCTACTGCTCAAAATGGTGTCGAACATCTTATGATAGGTGCTCTCAAGGCTGCTTCCAGCCAAGGTAATGGTTCCACCCATTTTTTGAGTTCCCTTTCGTTTTCCAAACGGAACCTCTCCTGCATTTTTCATCCTATCAACCTACGCGGTTGTTTCCAGTCATAGCGAGGTTTTTAGGTTAAAAAAATCCGTCCGGAAGTTGAAATTTCCGAACGGATTCTGAAAAGCGATATGATGAACGCTAAAAACTAGTCATCATCATCCATGTCACCATTGCGATAACCGTTATCGAAATCGTTCACATGAACAAGGAACGTCGGTTGCAACTGTTCTTGGGTTCGAGTGCGAACAGCCGCCGCATAACGTGGAAGATTCATCACCGCGCCCGAACGCCAACCATCCTCACCATCATTGTTCGTCAAACGTTTCGCCGTCATATCGGCAATACGCGGAATCGTCGTATTGTATGTGATGAACGTCGAATAGCCGATGAACGAATCCAACATCGCGTCGGACAACTGGGTCGGATACTGGGTGGCGAACACGAGAAGAAGACCGAACGAACGACCCTGCTCACGCAACGCGGGCATGATACCGTCATTGCCGTTAGCCAACAAGCTCAACTCGTCGCACACGAGCATCGTCCACTTGCCAGCCTTGTCCCAATCCTTGCAATGCGCGAACACCGTATTCCAGAAACGGTACATGAGCCAGCCGCCGAGAATCTTATCCATACGTTCCGGCAACGAATAACCATTATGCGGTGCGAGCACAATGTGATAATCGCCAGCATGGTCGAGAATGTTCGTCCAAGTCACCTTGCCGCGACGTGCCGTGAACATGTGTTCGATGGGAAGGAACTGGTTCACCTTGTTCAACGAGGCGTTCGTCTTGGAGAGAATGTCACGGTCGGAACGAACCGTATGACCAGCCGCGTCCGGACGGCCATACAATTGCTCGGCGGCACGGGCGGCATACGTCATCTCCTCGAACATGTAGCCACTCTTCAATTCCATACTCAACGCGCGGCACACATGACCCAAGCTTTCGCGGAACCGGCCTGACCGTCGGAACCGCATAATGCGACGACGGCCCATCCGATTGGACTCAACTGCATCCGCAACTGTTCCGCACCCGGATACGATTGTTCGAGCTGATGGCAACGTTTTCACAATCTCGCTTTCCCAATCCTTGTTCGCGGATTCGGGATTATGCTTACGCTCCTCCTGCACGTAACGGTCAACCGCCACGCCGATGGTCAACGCTTGGGTGATGATGTTCTGCGAGTCGTTCAGAATATCACCGTCATCGAACGAGTAACGCATGGTCTTCGCCACGCTCGCCGCAGTCTCCATCGCATTATTCCCGTCCTTCATGCCAAGCATGTCCAAGCACACACTGTTCGGGTCGGCCAAATAGACGACGCGTTGCGGACTGGTGAAACCGTGACGTTTGCGATAACGTTCCAACACGTTAACACCGGTATCATCCTTCATCCAAAAATGGATGATACGGGAGTCGCGCCCCCAGATTTTCGGACTGGTGGTCTCGCGTGCGCTGATTGCCCACTGGCTGATGCCATGAGTGAGCACGGTCTTACCGGAACCGGCCTCGCCGTTGATGGCGATACCGCCGAACAATTGCGACGGGTCGAGATAACAGTTACGTCCCGTATCATCCTTCCCAAGGAAGATGCCATCATGCGACAATACTTCCGGAACGGGATGCAACTCCTGTTTCATCGCCACTCCCTGAGTGACCGGAGTGAACACGGAGCTTACGATAATCGGAGGAAGAATCAACGTGGTACGTTGCGCACCATAAGCCGACACGCGCTCCTTATGAGTTCGCACGCCAAGACGGGTCTGATTATCGGAATCGTTCGCGCCACGGTCGTTCGCAATCGCATAATATCTGCGTGGCGTTTGGAAAATATCATCCCACAACGTCCAATTCTTCCAACGGATGAACGCGAAGACAAGAAGCGGAACGAAAAGAATCGGAATGAATGTCGGAAGCGGAAGCAACCCCAACAGCAGGTAAAGCATGAGCGCCACCGCTCCACCGGCAATCTGAGGTCGCGGAATGTAAACGAACGGAATGCACGACAACAGCATGAGGAACAGGAACACGACCAACGTCACAGCAAGCAACGGAAGCGCGATTCCGAAACCCCAAGCGGAATGGAACAATGGGAAAACCCCATCCATCACGTATCCTCTTGCAAGACCGCACACACTCCAAATCACGGACAACACTTCCAACAGCATGCCGACGAACAGCAAACCGATTTCGGACGGCTCGCATGACTGGACATGTTGGATATGAGCGGGCAGATGATTTGACCAATCTTCTGCGCAAGCTGTCGGTTACGCGAAGCCTGACGGCAACCGAAACTCACACGGGCGCACATCGTGTTGGTCGAAGCAAGTTCGCTTGAATCCTCGACCGCATTGTATTCGTCGCTAATCCAATTACGAATACGAATCTGCTCGAAGTATCCCTGATTGCGAAGCGTGACGCTCACGTAACTGTCCGGCGGCATGACCTTCTCGATGCTTGTACGAACACCGGAATAGTTCGTCCGCATTTTCTCCATGTTGCTTTTCGAGTTCAACCGGGCACGGAACGGGATGAGAGGATGCGCCGCACTGTTCACACCGTCCGGCAACACCGGCCCGTCGTCGTCTTCGACCAATTTCGCGTCGAATCCAGCCAACTGTCCGGCGTTGATGATTCCCTCGCCGTCGCCGTAAATGTATTCCTTGACCGGCTCCTCGCCCTTCTTGATGAGGAGCAGTGTGCATCCGTCCAGTTCGGCGGGAATGCTCTCCACTTTCGAACGTTGCTCGTCCTCGTCAAGCTGTTGCAATGTTCTGGTTATCTGATACCAGTTCTGTCCGCTCATGCGCTACCTTCTTTCTGTTAGTCGTCTGTGCTTTGCTGATATAACAGCGCATATGGGAAGCCTTCCGGCTTTTGAAAAGTGGAAAGCCTCTCACGTAACGACAATTGGAGAAGCCACGTCGTCATCCGGACGGTTTTCTCCTTCGACTCCAACGCCCAGCCCAAAGTCACGTAACCGTCGTTCACACTCGAATCATCGTTGATGGTTTCACGCATGATGCGGATTGTTTTGTTCGCAATCCGCCGGGAAGTGTTGAACATTATCGAGTCCAATTGCCAGAGTCGTATTTTCCGTAATGCGGGAACACGTTGCATGTTCGCCATCAGAAACGGAATGACCAAATGTCTACGTCCCGTCTCGCATAATGTCTGAACCTGTTGCAAGGCCCGCGCACGTTCCAATCTTGCTACATCCAACGCGTCCTGTGTCTGTTGGAATGATTCCTCAGTGGAGACCATCGCAATCCTTTCCAATGAAACCGTAGAAACCGCCACGGTACGCTTCCGGCATTGTCCAACCGGAAACGTCCCAACCCCAATCCTTTTTGATGATGTTTCGTGTCACGTCCCAACCCCATTCGCTGACTTTGCGAACGTCACGAACTTGCGGAGTGTATTGCGCCCACTCGTCGGAGAAAATGTTGCGTCGTGTTCCACTCATATCCGTATAGTCACCGAACCTGTCGGTCGGCATCCCATGCTCGAACCATTCGTCCCAAACCGCGATTCCCATTCGTTGCGACACGGTCGGATTGCCCACGACCATTTCCGTCATGCCTTGCGTGCGTTGTATCACCGCGTTGAACGATTCGTAACCTTCGTTTGCCTTCGGTATCTGCAACCATACGCAGATGAGTCCGCGACGTTTCATCGGAGAGTAGGCGAGCATCTTAGCCCAGTTCTGCATCTTCTTATCCAATTCGCTGTTCGACGTTTGGATTTCGATACCCGCCAACACATTGTTCCGGCACAACGTCACCACATCGGCAGCGCAAGCCTTGCCGACTTTCGATTCGGCAACAGCCTGTGGGTCAACGCTACGGAATTTCCCCCAACCATCACCGGATGAGAATTTCACACGTGAATCGCGTGCCAACATCAATCCCGCGTGCGCCGCATAAGTGTTATGCCGAACATGGAAACGATTCCCCGCGTAATAGGAAACCGCCATCGTCTCACGCATCCACTTTTCCATCCCGTACAATTTCATCGCACGGTTGATAAGACGTGGACTGTTCGACGGTGAAAGCCAAACATGATTCACGGTCTGACCGTACAATCGTTCCGCCTGACTGAAACCGACGTTGATGATTCCCAAACGGTTCATCGCACCATACAGGTTCGGTTCGTCACGCTCGAAAGCGGGAGCGCCTTTGATGGAAAGTCCCGCACGCAGTTGGTCAACCGTGCATGTCTTCCACGTGAACAATGCTCCGAGGATACTCGAAACGAGTTCGCTGTTCGCTTTCACCATTGTCTCCGCGAACAGTTTGTTCGCAACGAACCACGGGTGGGTTTGCGCGAACAATCCGGGATGCTCCATCTCGAACATGTCGTTGCCTTTATACCAGTCGGCAATGCTTCCGGTCTTCCAAAGATTCTCGTCGTTCGGGTCGAAAAGAAAACGGTCATCGAATGTCACTTACGCCCACGACCTTTCTTTCCTTCACTGTTCTTAACGTTCGGATTGAATCTTCCCGGATTGAAACCACGGTCGGGCAAAGCCAGTTAAGAATGTTCTCCCTAGCAAAAGCAAGACCGGGGTCATCCCATCTGACATCACCGTTGGCGATATGGTTGCTTGCCTCGACCGTCTGATATTCGGTTCCGAGAAACGTTCCGTATCTCGTATAGTCGAGCCGTCTGTAACCTTGCAATCCGACCGGAACGGTGTCCTTGATGCCGATGAGTTCCTTCGGAAGATGATGTTCCGCCAATGCCGTCAGCAGATTCAACGCGTCTATCTGCGTCTGCCTTCCAGCCTTGACGATAATCAGACAAGGGTCTCCCGATTGAATGTATGGAAGCAGTAAACCGTTGGCGATATTCTCCCTATCATCCAAATCGTCCGCGCTGATTCGGTCAAGGTCGAGCACGACGAAATCCCACAGTCGGCGTGCCGCTTGGATGTACTGACGGTATATCTGCCAGTCCACTCCGATACCGGCTGGAGGTGCGAAACAGATGTCGTATGGAGCCCCAAGGTCACGTCCTCGATTGGCTCCGGCCTGCACCTGCATGCCCGGTCGCCAGTCGGCTATCGTATGCAATGGCTTGTCCTGTCTCGGGTCGAAAAACTCGTTGGCTGGACTGCCGGATGTTCCCGTCGATGAGTAGAACACGCAATCCGGCTTGCGACGCACGGTCTGCCAACTGTCGGCTGGACGTGGTCTTCCCCACTCCTCCGGTGTTGGATGTGATGGGTAGGAGAACCGCAGTCTCCTTCACTTTGTTTTGGAGGATATCGACTACGAGACGCTTGTCCGCAAGCTGGATTCCCCAATAAGTCCGTGCGAAATCAGCCACGCTCATGCGTAACATCTGTTCGCTCATGCCCATGGCTCCGACCGGTATCTGACCGGTGTTGCACCAGTAGACCATGTATCCGGCGTTGGCTATCGGAAGCCAGTTTCCAGCCTGTCGGTGAAGATGATTCCTTTGAACCCGGAGGGCACCGGATGTCTTACCAGATAGTCGGCCTGTGCTTGAATATTGTCTGCGGCGGGCACCTGCCAACGCATGTTTCCGGCTCTCGTAAGGGCCTTTTTGATGGTTGTGAGAAGCCCTCCGGAGCCGATTATCAGGGAAATCGTTCGTTTTTCCAATAAGACCGCCTCCTGATGGGTCATGTTCCGTTGTTTTCATCGGAACGTTTACGGTTTTGTCCGAGTTCTGGCATTTATAGTTTTTGATATTTAGTTTTTTGTTGGTTCTGCTGTTGCTTTTTTCATTGCATTGGCTGTTCCTGTATTGATGTTACCTTGTTTTGATTGTCGTTGACCTTGTTAGTGAGACTATTGACCTTTTCGCTGTTGTCGTTTTGTGCTGTGGTTGTTGTGTGCCGTCGTGTTGATACTGGTGTTCGGTTTGTCTTGTGATGGTGTGGCTTGTTGCTTTTCTTGTTTCTTGGGGTGTTTGGGTACTGTTGTTCTTCTGTCCTGTATGTCATATGGGTTGATATGTTGTTCTTTTGGTGGATGGTTGCGTTGCCTCTGTTGTTTTCATACGTTGTATTCCCGATTTAGGGGTAGGCGTTTCTTCTTCTATTGTCCTTTTCTCTGTTGTTCTTTTC
>ENA-OQCR01000059-OQCR01000059.1-human-gut-metagenome-genome-assembly--contig:-NODE-59-length-16087-cov-1.414599_pt1 | contig 16087 bp, 21 predicted proteins | sample MGYA00242763_ERZ504589 | MGnify/ENA primary metagenome ERZ504589 (study PRJEB26092, sample SAMD00036321) | human gut metagenome | host: Homo sapiens | study: EMG produced TPA metagenomics assembly of...
CGAACGTTATGAGGTCAAGGATGGCGAGAAGCTGACGCTTCCATCCAATCCAACCCGTGACGGATACGTGTTCGACGGTTTCATTGACAAGGACGGCAACGTCTACGACATGAGCAAGCCCGTGGTCAAAGACCTGACATTGACCTGCGTGTGGAAGAAGGCCAACGGCGTCTCCTCTGACAAGGACAAGGAGATTGCCGACGCATCCACCAATGGGACGGTTGGTAATGGCGAGCAGAATTTTGACTCCCAGAATCCTCTAGCCAGCACCGGCGCTCCAATCTACGGAATGGTCATCGCGGCCATCATCGCCGGACTCGGCGGCATTGGAATACTGCTCGCCCGGCTACGTAGTCGAGACGACTAACGCCTAGTCTAAAGAAGGAAGCTCCTCGGTCTTTTAGATTGAGGAGCTTCCTTTTTATGTGTTGCGTCGTAAAACCTCCGGCTTTAGCCGGGGGATATAAGGCGCTTTCTTTTTTACTATTCTAGCTCACATATGTAAAAGAGTGTGCTATACTGGAAACATGAACACCAAGACAGTAAAGCGGGCATACCGGTTCCGCTTCTATCCCACGACGGAACAGGAGAACATGCTCCGTCGTACTCTGGGATGCTGCCGCAAGGTGTACAACATGGCCTTGGACGCACGCTCGACCGCGTGGACGCTCCGCAAAGAGAACGTCGGCTATGCGGAGACGAGCAGGATGCTCACCGCTTGGAAGAAGACGGAGGAACACTCCTATCTGACGGAAGTGTCGTCCGTCCCGTTGCAACAATCGCTACGGCATTTGCAGTCCGCGTTCAAGAGGTTCTTCGACAAGACCGGCTCCTATCCGAGGTTCAAAGCGAAACACGAGGGCGGTTCCGCCACCTACACCGTCTCCGCGTTCACATGGGATTGGGAGCGCAGGGCGTTGACGTTGGCTAAAATGCATGACCCATTGCCTGTCCGATGGTCGCGCACCCTGCCACGCAAAAGCCGACCGTCCAGCGTGACTGTCAGTTTGGACGCGGCTGGACGTTGGCACGTCAGCATACTGGTCGAAGATGTCATCCTCCAACCAGCCAAGAACGGGAACATGGTCGGCATCGACATGGGATTGGAACACTTCGCCATCCTCAGCAATGGTGAGAAAATCGACAATCCACGATACTTGAGAAAACACTTGAGGAAACTCGGGCTGGCGCAACGAAAACTCGCCCGGAAGAAGAAAGGAGGCAACAATTATCGCAAGGCCCGTTTGAAAGTGGCGAAGGCATACGCGAAGGTCAAGGATTGTCGTACCGACTTCCTGCACAAGCTCTCGACCAGAATCATCCGTGAAAACCAAACGGTTGTCATCGAGGACTTGGCTGTCAAGAACATGAGCCGACGCTGCAAGCCGAAAACCGACCCGGACAATCCGGGACGGTATCTTCACAACGGGCAGAAGGCGAAAAGCAGTCTGAACAAAAGCATTCTGGACGCGGGTTGGAGACAATTCCGCACCATGCTTGAATACAAGGCCGAATGGTACGGACGCCAACTCACGGTCATCGACCAATGGTATCCCAGCAGTCAAATCTGCCACACGTGCGGCAAGAACACCGGCAGGAAGACATTGGACGTCAGAACATGGGAATGCCCATACTGCCATACCATGCAAGACCGCGACCTGAACGCCGCCGTAAACATACTATCCGCCGGACTGGCGGTTCGAGCCTGCGGGGATTCACGCCTCATCGAAGCGACACTCCGGTGAACACAAGAGCGTGAATCGTCTAAACCCACAGGAAACTCCTCCCCGCGAGGGGAGGAATCCCCCGACTTCAGTCAGGGGAGGAAGTCAACTCAGAGAAACGGAAGAACTGTTAAAGGAGCTGGGGAAAAGAGAGAATAGATTCGTTTCAACTGGAAAGGGAATTCTTGTTCCATCCCAACCAATATCTGCTATACTGGGATAGTTCACAAATTCAATGGAAGGTTTAAACACATGCCAATCCCAAGCACAACCCTCGAAGGCCGACTCACCGACGACCCACAACGCAACCAACGCAACCCCAATCTGGTCGAGTTCACCATTGCGGAAGGCACTCGCTATCAGGACAAACAGACCGGCGAATGGAAGGACGGTTCCACGCTATTCGCACGATGCAAAGTATGGGATGCAACGCTCGGCAACAACATCATGAACACACTCCGTAAAGGCATGGACGTGGTGGCATTGGCCGACGTGAAGCAGAACAGTTGGACAGACCAGCAGACCGGACAGAAAACGTTCGATGGTGGAATTCACAGTCACCAACATCGGTGTCGGACTCCGTCACGCGACCGCGCAGGTCATGCCGAATCCGAAACGCAACGGCGGATACGACGGCGGCAACCGTACCAACACCCAGCAGAACAATGGTCAAATGTTCCAGAACCCGAACAATCCGCCAGTGTTCCAAAACCCAAACAATTACGGTGCCGACAATTTCCAGCCAGCCGCATCCAACGACCCGTGGGGTGCTCCGATAGGCAATCCGGCACCGGTGTCGCAGAACGACGAGCCGGAATTCTAGTCTCTAAAAGCACGGGGTCATGCGTTCCAGTATTACGACCCTGCGTTCTTTTTGTTTTAATCATAGGAGATAAAATAATGGGCAAACCCGGTCGCAAACCAATGGATATTGCCGGGCAACGTTTCGGGAAACTCACGGCGGAAAAGTATGTTCCCAATACTAAAAAAGGTTCCTATTGGTTATGTTCTTGCGATTGCGGCAATAGCGTCGTTGTATCTTTAGGTAATCTGAAAAAAGGCAAATACAAAAAGCTGTGGGTGTCTTTACTAAAAAAGGAAAACCTTACGGGGAACGGCCACGAGAAAAACGTAACGAGCTTTCGTCCACTTCTGAGGGGAGACGCCGGAGAGCGGATGAGTTGTGCGGAAAACAATTCGGACGTTTGACCGTATTAAGTTTTCAAGGTGTCAATAAGAACCATCACTCCGTCTACTTATGCCGGTGCTCTTGCGGGAAAACAGTCTCAGTAGTTAGAAATGCTCTAACTACGGGGAACACTAGAAGTTGCGGGTGTTTTGAAGTTCAAAGGACTCGGGAAACCCGACTTAAACATGGTGACGCTTCTGAAAATTCTCCGTATGTTAAGCTTTTTCACTCGTGGAAACTGATGCTTGACCGTTGTAGCAATCCCCGTAACGTTTCTTATTCTCATTACGGGAAAAGAGGTGTTCAGGTCTGCGATGAATGGAAGGAATGGGAAATCTTCAAAAAAATGGGCTATTGACGATGGGTGGAAAGCGAACGCTGGATTATCCCTTGACAGAATAGATGTTGACGGAAACTATGAACCGGATAATTGCAGGTGGACGGATGCCAAGACGCAGTCTAATAATAAAAGGAAAAGCATACGAGTCGTATATGGTGACAAACGTATTTCATTGTATGATTGGGCGAGAATAAAGGGAATTTCTTTAGAAGAAGCAAAAGGAATGTTCTCCCCAAATATATTGGAGAACCCACCTCAACTATTAGAAGAAAAGGACGACAACGTGGAAAAGAAAAAAATCACAAAGATTTCCGACGGAATGAAAATCGGGTATTTAACCGTACTTCGACCCAATGGGAAAGACAGGTACGGTCATGTCGTCTATCTTTGTCGTTGCGTGTGTGGCAGGGAGAAAAATGTTCTGGTTTCCAATCTAAGGAATGGTAGTGTCAAAAGCTGTGGGTGCATGAGAAAACAGCTCATATCCAAAGCTAGGACAAAACACGGGGATAGTATTAAAAGCTCTCCATATTATCGGTTGTATAGGGTTTGGGACGATATGATTCACCAGCGTCGGATTGAATCATATGAGGAACGGGAATTTATTCCCGTTTGCAAAGACTGGTCTGTATGGGCGTCTTTTAAGGAATGGTCTTTAGCCAATGGGTATTCGAAGGATAAAAAGTTAACGAGAATTTCATATCGTAAAGGCTACGAACCGGATAATTGCGTTTGGCGTTTTGAGGGTGAGTATGTTTTACATAAGTTTTAATCAAAGATTGGAAACATTTTATGTATGGTTCTTTAGTTGACGCCGATAGCAGCGATTATGTCAGAAAAGAAATATGGGCAGTCCCCGTCCATAAAAAATCCAAGCAGATAAGAGGATACTAAATGCGCGTGCAAAATTACAATCCAAATCCCGTCCCCCAACCGAAAAATGCCTACGAATGGCGCGCTTTCCTGTTCAGCCACTTGGATAAGCCAGTACCATTGAATTGGAACAGCAACCCCCAACATCAAAGGAAAAACAAGTGGCGTCGATAAAAGTATTCATGGGAAACACGATATATCCGGTAGAAATATATAAAGGCCAACATATAAGCTTCTACTATCTTCCAGCCGGTGAGCATACCGCGCCCGGACGCGAGGAACAGGTTCAGAAAGCCACTTTGGAGAATAAGTCCGGCCGAACCATCAATGTGACTTGGGAGGCTGTCGGCGGCTTGTTTAAGAACAAGATTGTGACCAAGCATGCTCCTCTACTTCGCCGTATGATGGGCGCTCCGGACACCTACCAGTTCGACAAGTGCATTGGTGGACCGCAGTTCTTCTCCGCGCAGGAAGAAGCGGAGTGTTAAATTGGGTTCACCTGCACATAAAGCGGCTCCAACTAGAGTCATGCAACGTCGGCGTAGGCTGTTCCAACGGCGTATCGCGGTTTGTTTGTTGGCTGGAATGTTCGCCGCCGCCGGTACGTCTATGCTTGTGTTGAAGCCAACTCCCAGCGCTTACGCTGAGGCTAAGCCGTTTGATACGAGTACCGCTACTACTCGAAGCACGTTGACTGAAACCAGTGCGGCATCCCGTAGCGCGTCCCGTGAAGAGTTGAAGGATTATAAGGCCACCAGTAATGATGGAAGTTGGAGCATGTCCGACTCCGATGGTGTGACCGGCAAACTGACTGCTATCAGTGCGGATAATCCGGTGGTTAAATCGTTGATTAACGGTCGTGACGAGGGGCAGACTCCTGACGGTTTCAATCCGAATCATGCGACCGGAGACACGGGTAACGCCTACGAGTTTTCGCAATGCACTTGGTGGGCTTACGTGCGCCGCCACCAGTTGGGATTGCCCGCTGGCTCCCACATGGGCAATGGTGTCCGACCGGGCGAACACGGCCCGTAAACTCGGATATTGGGTTGACAACACTCCCCGTGTCGGTGATGTGATTTGCTTCCAACGTGGACAATACGATTCAGACCCCACGTATGGTCATGTGGGGATTGTCGAAAACGTTGTCGCGGATGGTTCAATCACCACGTCCGAATGCGGTAGCGCATACAATGGCAAACCGTTCAGCCGCACTTTCACTGCGGAACAGGCGTCCCAACTGCAATTCATCCACTACTGACCGGAAAGAACACAAGAATGGTGAAACCGCTTTCAAACCGCTCGCGCCGAAGCATTATGACTCCCCAAGGCACGATAACAGGCCATGAGTTTGACGAGTTCGTGAAAGCCAGAGGTGGCACACCCTACCGGCTCGACACCGGCGGGGATGGAATCTTCGACCCATTCCAAGAAGACGGAAAGAACAGCAAAAGCCCATCGAAGCAATGATTTGCGGCACAGAAAGCCGCCAGAAGGGAAAGATGCAAACCATGTTGGATAAGAAAACAGCGCAGGAAATAAGCGAACTGTGCGTTGAGAAAATCGATTGGACGATAGTCGGCATTGAAGGTGGCACCGTAACCATCTTCACCGGCAAAGACAGGTATTACGCGTCCTACGGTACCGAAGGTAGTGACCCCATCACGGAGACGAGCAAGTCAAAGGAACCCGGCAACGCGAGGTGGTTTGAACGGGACGGAACCGTGTCCTCCGACCATCCGGTAATCTGCACGGTGAGCGTGCATGACGGGAAGGCTGAGACGGACGTTCGTCACATGCCGCCCATGTTCGATGAGGAAGCCTACGAAGCTGTTGCCAATATGGAACTTGATAGGAAATTCGTCCACGATGAAAGTGGAGAGGATTATTGGCCGGATTGGCCGAAGGACACCATCAAGGCATGGCAACAGTTCCGGGATGAGATTGAAGACATTCCAGAAGACTACAAATACGTTCTATTTGAGGTCGAGCCGAGCACGCAGAAACTTCTGTTCGCCTTGTCGGAAATCACCGGAATACACTATCTGTCTGAAATTCCACTCACCATCAAAGTACTGCCCGAGGATGCGAAACAAGTCCGATTCAGCATTCCCGAAAGCGAAGCGAAAATGTGGTGGGATGTTCGCGCCCGCAGTTGGGATAGCCGTTTCATCATATGTACCCACCAGTGGCCGTTCCACAAGAAAGGACAATTGATGTACACCATCATCGACCGGAAGCGTAACGTTCGCGGCGCATGCACCTATCTGGGTGGCGGGGCGAGCAAGGACGGCACGTATACGGACGCGGAATGCGCGGAACTCATCAGCCGACTATCCGACCCGAAGGACGAAACCCAAGTCAGCTACCGCAACTACGTGCCCTTGCGACTCGTGGAATACCGGTAGAAATTAAAAGAAAGGAGCCGAATATGGGAACCGACATCACCGTAACCCAATTGGGCAGTCCCGCCGACCCCACCTATCTCGTCCGCCGTGGCGACGAATTCTGGAGCGAATGGCATTTAAGCCGTTCCGAAGCCCAACGATTGGCCTCTGAACTAAGGAGCATGGGACTTTGAAGTTGAGCAATAGGAACAGCATTCACTCCCTCATGCTCGTGCTTTCACTGTGCGCGGACTGTCTGATGGCATTGCCCGCCACTGCGATGGCATACCCTCCATCAAACAACACCGTATACTCCGTGCGTTCATTCCCCGCTACCACGACCACGCGCCGAGACCTGACTCGCGAAAGCGTCAGCACGACGTGCAGTCGGACAGCGATTGGGGTGGTATCGAAAACCTAATTGTCCCGCAGACGAAATCCCAAGCCGAGAAAGACGCCGAAGCGAAAGCCCAACAGGAAGAGGAGACCCGCAAACAGGCACAGGAACAGGCGGTAAGACAAGCCCAAACGCGAGCCGCCCAAAAGGAAGAAGTCAATAGAAGTGCGGAACGAACCGCCATCACTCCCCCAGCATCCAAAACCGGACAAGCCGTGGCAGAATATGCTATGCAGTTCAGCGGATACCCATACGTGTACGGCGGCAACCAGCCATCAGGCTGGGATTGTTCCGGATTCGTCCAATACGTGGTTCGCGCAATTCGGTGTCAGTCTCCCCCACCAGTCAGGCAGTCAAATGAGCGTCGGTTCGCCCGTGGCATCATTGGCAGAAGCCCAACCGGGCGATATTCTCGCCAACGGTTCGCACGCCGCCATCTACATCGGCAACGGCATGGTCATGAACGCCATGAGTCCAAGCCAAGGCACTGGAGTCGCACCGGTCAGCATGGTCATGTACGGCGGGTACGCAATCAGACGAATCGTCTGAAAAATTCCTCCCTATCGTATTTTTTGGTTTTCCTATTGTTCCGACGAAAGAATACCTTAAGCTGGAAAACAAAAACCCTCCAAAAATGAAAGGCTTTCCGACATGAGCGACCCTAATTTCCCTCCACATGCGACCGGCCAACAGTATGCTCAGACCCCTCAATACGGTCAACCCCAATATCAGCAACCCCAGTATGCTCAATACCAATATGGTCAACAACCGTATGCGAATCCGCAACCCGCCGACACGGGGTCGTTCGGATGGGCGGTATTGGGATTCTTCTTCCCTATCGTCGGACTCATCCTCTTCCTCATCTGGAAGACCGAAAAGCCGGTCAGTGCGAAACAGGCCGGAATGGGAGCGCTCGTCTCAGTCATCGTCAGCGTGGTTTTGTGGATTATCGTGTTCATATTCGCTCTTGCGGTTGGAAGTGCCACTGTCTACTGACCTGACATCTTATTGCAATAATGCAACGTCCCTTTGCTGGAGTGGGTTTTCCACCCCCGGCAGGGGACTTTTTATAAAAACCTTGTTTTAAGTATAAAAGACCGTCATGTCCCCTAAAATAGGAAAACGAATACCCCGAAGATGAGTGGTACCGCCCCGGAAGAAATTTGACACTCCCGTGGTTAACAAACTCAAGGAGAAAAAATGACCATGCCACAACAGCCTCAAGTCAACGTGAACATTAATCAACCGTCCATACCGCAACAGCCTATGGCTCAACCCCAAAACCCAATTCGGCAGAACAGTCTCCGAACCAAACGTGGACTGCTTAAATATCTTCTGCTTGGACTCGTCACCTTCGGCATTTACGACATTTGGCAAATGAGCGAAGTCGGCACCACGTTGAATCTCATCGCCACGCGACGTGACGGCAAACGCACCATGCATTATTGTCTCATGTTCTTCCTGCTCGGCTGGCTGACCCTTGGCATCGGCTGGCTTGTCTGGTATCACAAGCTCAGCTCCCGTATCGGCACAGAACAGGCCGCTCGTGGACTGCCGGTCACGGTCACTGCCGCAACCTACTGGCTGTGGAACATTCTCGGCTCTCTCATCATCGTCGGCCCATTCATTTACACGTACAAGCTTCTGCACGCCATGAACGACCTGTGCGCCGACTACAACGCGCGAGGCTGATACATACTAAACTGGATTTGTCCACATAAGCAGAAAGAAAAACGATGGCATCATTCATCATTGGACTTTTAGTCGGAGTGTTCATCGGCATGACTGTCATGAGCATGTGCGTAATTTCGAAGCAATCCGACAACAAGCGTATCATCGACACCCACGCCGACAGTACAGAGGATTCCATTCCCATGGGGAAGGATTAAGCATGTCCTGCTTGCGGAAAAACATCGGACAAGGCATCCGACTGGCCATCCCCAGCATCCTCGTATTGTCGCTTCTGACCGTCGGCACGCCCGCATCCGCGAATCCGGCCACAGGAAGCATCCCCGTCGGACAGTCAGCCACACAAGTGTTGGACACGCTCACCGTCGGAGTGAAATCCAATGCGTCTTCCGACCGCAAGTCCCACCAGTGGAACAAGGTCGTTGGCAAAACCGGCAATTACACGACCCGCGATTTGGTGTTGGAACGCGACATGGATAACGTGACCTACACGAGTCGAGGCAACGTGAACACCGGCATCCTATTGGAACCATACACGGGCAAGACCATCCACTTCCAACGCGGCACGTCGAACAAGACCGAGGGTGGAAGCGCGTCCAACCGTGACGGCGGCATCCAAATCGACCATGTGGTCGCCTATGCGGAAGCGTATCGTTCCGGCTTGGACAAGCTCGACTTCGCCCAGCGAGACGCCTACTACAACGACCCCGACGTACTGCTCGCATCCCAAGCGGAAGCCAACAATGTGAAAAAGGACGGCACCATAGCCGAATGGGAACCTTCCAACCAAACGTTCCAATGCGATTACGCGAGCCTGCAAATCGGCATCAAAGCCAAATATGGGCTGATGGTAGACCAGAAGGAACATGATAAGCTGGCGCAAGTGTTGGCTTCCTGTCCGGCTGAAACCATTATTTCGACCAGTCAAGTGAAACAACGGTTAACCAGTGGGACATCAGAGGGGAACAATACAGGCACCGCTAACAATAATACGACCGGTGGCAACAGTCAGAACAGCCAATATAACGGTTCCACCAACAGTAAGAACAATTCGCATACAACGAACAAACACCACACCACCACAACTAAGAAGAACTGGGTCAAAAACCTATTCAAACGGACTCCTAAAACAATTCTTCTAGAACAGCCGTAACACAAGTAGTCCCGCCATTCACTTTCGGATGGTGGGACTACTCATATATCAACTATGTTCTTCGTCCCATTTGTCCAAGGTTTCCAACAGGTTAGGCAAGCCGAAATAGTCGTATGATTGCCCGTATTGTTTCCCACCTTTGGTCTCATATATAATGGTCATCATTTCCGGGTCATCACCGCAGGTTTCACAAACGGCTTGACAGAAGGGCATATAGTCATAGTCAGTTACTTTGACTGATTTTTGGCGTGTAAGCCCGGTATTTCAATGCCGGGTCTGCACGCCTTCTCATATTGTTGATTACTCAATAATATGGTATCATTATAGGCATGAGTCAGAAAGTACGAATCCTGAAAGTCCGGCATACGGGGTGCAGCGTGTTCCTCGGCTTGGACTCTTACGGGAATCGTATGTGGACTCGTAATCCGGAACGTATCATGGACTGGCTGTGCGACGGGTGGAGAAGCCGGTACAACCAGCATCGGGCGCATCGTCCCCAGCGTAGGCTTGTGGAGGATGTTGAAACCCGTGAGCGTATTTGGGTGGATGTGCCTTTGGGTGGCGCGGATGTGAAGCCCGCCGTCAAGGACAGTCAGGCGCGATTGGATTGTCTTTGGCTGGCGTGCATTCCCTCGCCTATCCTCTCCTCATGTGAACGTGTCGAGAACACGGGTTGGTTCGCCGGATTGAAACGTAAGAAGACCAATGGTGGTCGGGTTCCGGGGTTCCGTTCCCGTCATAAGGCTCCTCAGTATTTCGTGTGCTGGCGTAACCAGTCGAAGACCGGTAACGCCTTGTATCGTCGGACGGGCAAGCGTACCGGTGTGGTCGTCATCACTGGCAGTGTGCCGAGACAGTATCGTCGTGAGGGTGAGAACGAGGCTCGTTGGCGTATCGCCATTCATGTGCGGGTGAGTCAACCCATTCGTGAATATACGAGTGTGGCGGTGAACTGGACTAACAGGACACTCGTGTTCACCAATAGTCCACTCCCCATCAGCCGAACCGATACGGGCATGATGGTCGGCTTGGATAGGGGTTGCGTGCATACCCTCGCCACCTCCGATAACATTTTCCTCGACATTCCCCAACCGTCCGTCAAAGAGATGGACGAGTATAAGCGTCTGCAACGCAAGCTTGCCCGACAGGACAGGACGAACGAGAAGCGTGGCGGCAGGAACGCCAAATTCACGTCCAAAAACCGCAAGCGCACTCTCCAAGCCATACGGAGCATTCAACGTCGGATAGACAATCGCAAGGACGATTGGATAGCCAAGACGACCACCATGCTCGTCCGGGAATACGATTTCATCGCCATGGAACGGTTGAACGTGAAAGCCATGAGCCGAAGCGTCCGACCGAAACCAGACCCCGACAATCCGGGACATTATCTGCACAACGGGCGGAAGAGGAAAAGCGGTTTGAACCGTAGCATCCTCGCCAACCGTTGGACTGACATCCTGCATTGTCTCGAATACAAAACCAAGCTTGCGGGAACCCGACTCGTTCAGGTACCCGCCTATGACACGTCACGCATTTGCAACGTCTGCGGATACTGCGACAAGAACAACCGTGAAAGCCAAGCGGTGTTCCACTGCCACAATTGCGGACATGAGACGAACGCCGACGTGAACGCGTCCAAGAACATTCTCGACCGCGCGTTAGGAACGAACGGCATGGACGATGCCGAAGAGTGGAGACAACAAGCTTCCACACTGGTGAAAACCAGTGGGAAGCAACGTCGATGAAACTCAAACCCCTGCAATACCGGTCGGAATCTCTTCCCTCAAAAACATTAAGAAAGACACGTCCAACCGGCAACAGGAATCACGGGATTTCAACCCCGTGAGGAAGTCAACAAGAGGAACTATTGGCTATCCGGCACGGTGACTTCGACCCCAAACAGTACGATTTGAAGCTTCTGGACGCCAAGTCCCGGTTCGAGGAAGCCGCCGAACACACCCGGCTCCCCCAGCCTGTAAGCGATACGGAATTGCAGGATATGGTATTGCCTATCATCCACGAATATACTGAACGCCTGTTCAAGGAGTGAGAACATCAGCCCACAACAAGCCTGAAAAACGAGGTTGATAGCGTGAAACCCCAATGATTCCAACGGTTTCGACACGCATACAGGTTTGACCAAACAGCCGTATCCCGTATACTTGATGTTGCGTTCAGCCGGTGGGTTGAACGCCTCATAATTTTGGCGACTAAGTTCAAAAAGACTTTTGGTCTTTTTCTCCTTTTGGTCTGGCTTTTTATGTGTGGACATTCGAAGGCCCCGCCACTGTGCGGGGTCTTCGTTTAACTAAAATCGGTCAGAACGGGTTGCCGTCCGGCTTGCCGCTGGTCTTGGTCGGCTGAGTCGGGGACTCCAGCATCGGAACCCCGCCAATAGCGCGTTGCTTCGATTCCAACGACTTCCGGCACGGATACACCTTCAGCCCCTCATCGACGGCCTCTACATGCAGTTCCGGCCAATTCTGCCGAACCATTTCCAACGCTTTCTTGAAACGTTCCTTGAATCTGCGGAGTGGAGTGTTCGACGCGTCGAACTGTATTTGCAATCCGTTCCAAGGTATGAGAACCGGTTTAGAGATGTAATATGTTCTGCGGGCGAGCCACTGGTAGATGTCCAACGCTCTGGATGATTTCCCGAGATTCATCACTATCTCTCGGTTTAAAGGAACGGGATTCTCGTTGAGGATTCCCCACATAAGTTCGGAGAATCGAATATACGAACCTTCCTTGTATTCGTCGGAATTTCTGTCGAAGCAGATGTGAGTGCGGTCGGCCACCAGAACATTGATGGCATCATGGACAGTTCTGCCCTGTTCGTCCTTGAACCAATTGGTCACTTGAAAGACAGTGCTCCCCAGATTCTCCAACATGCGGGTCACCTGCTCCCGTTGTCCATTGGCCGCGATTCCCGTGTTCTTGCAGAACGAATTAAATGTTTCGTCCAAATGGATTGTCCTGTTTTCGAAATCAACCATCGGGGACACCTCTTTTATGAGGGTTTGGGCATACAGAAGGAATAGACGGGGGATTTTTCCGTAAGCCCACTGCCCTTTCCTCGGGGTCGTCGTTATGGACACGATTCCGTTGCTCCGGTTCAGATAAGGTACATCAGGCTCCTCCACTGGAAGCAGGGAGACCACTGATGAGAGGGTGGCCGCATAGGTTATTGTCTTCTTGCTGGGGTTGATGATATCCTTGTTCATGTTATCGGGATTCCTTTACTGTTGACTGATACTAACCTCATCTCGGTACATACGGGATGAGGTTTTTATTTTTATCCTAATGGGTTTTTGGAATATTTTTTTATAAATCAGATTTTTCTGTTCACATTCTCAGTCAAGAGTCTTACATTCTCGGGCAGAAGTCTTACATTCTCAGGCAGAAGTCTTACATTCTCAGGCACTTGGATGCTCTAATCCCTTGTGGGAGTAGGTCTAAGAGCACTGGCAATAGTATACAATAGATACAATAGTATACATAAGTATTTGTGGTACCGAATTTCTAAATGCTCTAAAAAACGAAAAATCGTTTGATTCAAAAAACATGGAATGATTTTTTACGATTTTTCTCCGACGCGTCTCAATGCTTTCGAAACCAGATACTTCGTATGCTATAGTGGAATAGTTTACACAAGAAAAAGAGCTTTTCGCCAAACCATAAAAAAACGGTTTCGCTCCAAAAGTCCTCACCCCAAAAAACCAGCTAAACTGGATATGTCCGCAACGAACCAAAACTGTCAAAGGAACGAAAGCATGGAAAACGGCTCCCCAAACAGGCTGCCCGACTGGACTGAAATCATCGACGGGAAACCCCCAAAACCCGACAATGGTCCCAACCATGTAGCAGACACAGCAAAGGAAGCCACGCCCGACACGGAAGCCAACCAGCCAACACAACGTCCACTGGCGAACATGTCCTCCAATGCTCCAATCGGAATCATATTCACCGTCGTCATAATCCTCATCGCCCAAATCGGTTGGATGTTCTTCGGACATGACTTGGATTCCATCCACACTCAGGTCGCAAACTCGAAAAGGGTCAGCCTGAACCAGAACATCGACTTGGATACGACCCGCATAGCCAAACCACAGTCGGGCGAAGTGCCGGTAGATGGCACGCCCACCCACATGCAGGTAATCGGATGGATGTACATTCCTAAAATCGAATCCGGTTGGAAGCGTGCAATCCAACAGGGAACCGACCAAATCGTGTTGGACAATCAGGGCATAGGCCATTACGAGCAGACCGTCATGCCCGGTGCCGTAGGCAACAGCGCCTATGCCGGGCATCGCACCGGCGGCGACTTGGGTTACATCGACCGGTTGCAGACGGGTGACGCCATCGTCATCCAAACTGCCGAACACTGGTACGTGTACAAGATGACCGAGGTGGGTCACTACTCCGACCGACGTGAGCGTGTTGAACAATGACGGCGCGAACCCGGACTCCCGCGAATTGACGTTGACGACCTGCCATCCTATGAGCGTATGGGCAGACCAGAGCATCAAACACAGGTATATCGTCCGAGCGCAATTCTCCTATTGGGCGAACGTTTCCGACGGTATTCCGGCTGAGTTGAGCACCGCCAACGGGAACGTCGTCCAGAAGACCGCATACAAGTGGCAGAAGACCGTCCGAACCGTCAGCGCCTACGCTCCCGCGAGCATGATGTTCGCCGTGATTCTGCTTGTCGCGTGGATGGTCATGAACGGACTGTGCTGGCTGTTGTGGCGTGGGGAGCGGGAACGCAAGCCGGTGTCTTGGAACGTGCTCGTATTGTCTTGGCGTCTGCAACAGGGCGTCCTGCCGTTGCGCCTGTTGAACATGCTGTTGTTCTGGGGTGGTTTGGTTCTGCTGTTCTGGTGGTCTGTCAGCCCGCATTTCGACAGTTGGTTCCCGTTCCTGCAATCGGTGGGATTGCCGAACGTCACGTTCTGACCCATTCCCTGAAACATATTTTCCGCAAAAACTAGGAGGTAGCCGTCATGCGGCAAACATATCTGACCAGCGACAATCCGACCGTGGTGAACCGACTGCGCAAGGACTGCCGTGAATACGCGCGTCAACGCGAACTGGAGGAATGGTTCGAAAACATCCACCATGTCCGTCTGGCGTGGAAGGAGGACGCGGATGGCAAGCGAACCGTCGAAGGAGTTGAAGCCGTCATGTCCAAGGAGACCCTGACCATCCAAGGCAAAGGCGATTTGAAAGGCTACTGGCTCATGCCCATGAACGGCATATACAAGCCATGCAAGAACAATGTTGAAGTATGGAGGATGCTCCGCCAATTCGAATGGCGTCCCGACCCTCTGCCGGGCATCGTCAGCTCATACACGTATACGCCATACGTGGACATGTTTATCGAAGACGACAAAGCATATCTTTCCATGCCGGTGGAAAGCTGGGATGACTCTTTGTGGCATAAGAGCACGAAGGGAACATTCCGTAAGGCCGAGGAACGTTTCAACGACGATATGAAAGCGGTCGAGAAGTGAAAGCGGACATGCTGCTCGAAGTCGCCGCCGTTTTCTCAATGGTGGTTCTGGCGTCGTCGTTGGCATACTTCACATGCGTGGAGCATCCCCGCTTCTTGGGCGTCGGCAAAGCCAAGGGATTGAGCCTCTGGTGCGCGTGCCTCTCCATGCTGACGGCTTTGGCGGAGTTCACCCGACTCTTCACAACCGGCGGCATCGTCCCCATGCTGTGCGGGATGATGTGGATGTCCGCCGCAGTCATATGGATGTGGATTCACCATTCCGAAGATGGTCCCGATGTGAACGGAGGGGCGAGGTGAGGGGTCAGGTCTTGTTCGATGTACTGACCGTCCTGTATGTGGCAGCGTTCTTCCTGTTCGCCGTAGGCGCTGCCTTTTGGACTATGGGCAGACGGCGGGCACGTAAGAATCCCGGCAAGGGATGCACGCCCCGTTGGATGCGGTTGGGTACGATAGCATGCTCCCTCATGGTCACCCTGCTGAATATCTGCCTGTTCGTCGGCAAATGGGGTTTCCTTGACGGACTGTCATGCGTATTGTGGATTGTGGTGTCGGCATTGTGGATTGCCGAATACCGGTTGGAAAGAAATCGAGAAAGGAAAGACGGCTGAATGCTTCCGTTCCGTAGATTCAAACGTGACGCGTATATGCTCGACCAGTGTGCGACCATGGTGGAGGGTACTGTTCACGAGATTGGCGAATACGTGAACAAGGATGAGGATATGACCGATTCCATGACTCAGACGCTCTTTCACCTGTTGGATGTGTATAACGACTTGTTGGACGTGTTGGACGATGACGAACTGACTGTGAATCC
>ENA-OQCR01000060-OQCR01000060.1-human-gut-metagenome-genome-assembly--contig:-NODE-60-length-15704-cov-1.438210_pt1 | contig 15704 bp, 13 predicted proteins | sample MGYA00242763_ERZ504589 | MGnify/ENA primary metagenome ERZ504589 (study PRJEB26092, sample SAMD00036321) | human gut metagenome | host: Homo sapiens | study: EMG produced TPA metagenomics assembly of...
CTCCTTCGAGCCGGGGCCGCTGGACGGTGGCCCCCCACCGGCGTCACGCTGTACCGCGTGGGCACCGTCAAGCCGGTCGAGCTTTCCGGCGAGGCGAAGGACAAGTCAGGCAATCCGGTGACGGAACGCGTGTACGTATCCGTGGACGGCGGCATGTCCGACAACATCCGCCCGGCGCTGTACGGCTCCGACTACACCGCGCGTCTGGCCAACCGCAAGGGAAACAAGCAGACCAAGCTGTGCCGCGTGGTCGGCATGCACTGCGAATCGGGAGATATCGTCGTCAGCGAGGTGCGGCTGCCCGCCGACATCAAGCGTGGCGACATCCTCGCGGTGCCGGTCACCGGCGCATACGGCCGCACGATGGCCAGCAACTACAACCAGGCGCTGATTCCCGCCGTGGTCGGCGTCGGCGAGGCCGGCGCACACGTCATGATCCGCCGGCAGACGATCGACGATCTGCTGAGCTGGGACGTCAGCGAATAGTCCACGATTGCGTCTCACGGTATGGACGGTTTTCGGGCTTCCTTGCGGGGAAAGCTTCGGAAACCGTCCATTTTCTTGATATTCCGCGGCCTTACGTCATATTGAGACCGTACAATAAGCAAGGTCACACCAATACTTCACATTCAAGGGAGGATGCCTTGGCACAGGAAGATGTTGCGCCGATTCGCGTTGGATTGCTGGGCGCAGGTACCGTTGGTTCCCAGACCGCACGCCTGCTGGTCGAGCAGAAGGACGAGCTTGCCGCACGTATCGGACGACCGATCGAGCTGACCGGCGTCGCCTGCCTTGACCCGGCGGAAACCGATCCGTTCCCGTGGATCGACAAGGCCATCGTGACCACCGACACCATGAGCGTGTCCACCAATTCCGACATCGTCATCGAGCTGATCGGCGGCACCGGCGTGGCACGCAAGTTCGTGCTCGCCGCCATCGAATCCGGCGCCTCCGTGGTCACCGCCAACAAGGCGCTGCTGGCCAAGTATGGTCCGGAGATCTACGCGGCCGCCGAAGCCAAGGGCGTCGACATCTACTTCGAAGCCTCCGTGGGCGGCGCCATCCCGTTCCTCAAGCCGCTGCGCGAATCCCTCGTCGGAGACAAGGTGACGAGCATGCTCGGCATCGTCAACGGCACCACCAACTACATCCTCGACGAGATGACCACCAAGGGCCTCGACTTCGGTGACGTGCTCAAGGACGCGCAGGCCAAGGGTTACGCCGAAGCCGATCCGACTGGCGACATCGAGGGTTACGACGCGGCCAACAAGGCCGCCATCATGGCCACCCTCGGCTTCCACACCTCCGTCACCATCGACGACGTCTCCGTCGAAGGCATCACCAAGATCACCGCCGACGACATCGCCGCCGCCACCGCGGAAAACAAGGTAATCAAGCTGCTCGCCGTCGTGGAGAACACCGATGCCGGCGTGTCCGCGCGCGTCTACCCGGCACTGATCTCCAACACCCATCCGCTGGCCTCCGTGCACGGCTCCTTCAACGCCGTGTTCGTCAAGGCCGAAGCTGCGGACGACCTCATGTTCTACGGCCGCGGCGCCGGCGGCGCTCCGACCGCTTCCGCGGTCGTCGGCGACGTGGTCACCGAAGCCCGCCATATCGCACAGGGCTGCACCGGCCCGTCCATCCCGCTGTACAAGGATCTGAAGAAGGCTCCGATCGAGCTTCCAAGGCCGAGTTCGCGGTCCGTTTCGTGATTCACGACAATCCGGGCGTGCTCGCCGCGATCGCAGCCAAGTTCGCCGACCATGGCGTGTCCATCAACGGCGTGAACCAGGATTTGAAGCCGACGCTGAAGGATCCGGGCTATGACGGCGAACTGCAGCAGCTGCGTCTGGTCACCCACATGACCGACGAGCTTACCCTGCGCGAAACCGTCAAGGACGTGTGCGAGCTGGATTGCGTGTGCGGAGAGCCGTCGATCCTGCGCGTGCTGAACTGATATCGGATGCGATTCGGGCCCATGATGCGATTGGCATGCAAGCCATGCCAAGCCGCCGTCATGGGCCCGAATACGATGCACGGGTGCGGTTCCCCCTGAAATTTGACTCTGGCACTGCCACGGTATACGGTGCTTGATTTGTAATGAAGATGTGACGAAGGACGACGAGAGATGACTCCAGTTACCCGCAAGGTGCGTGTGAAGGTTCCGGCCACCAGCGCCAATCTTGGCTCCGGTTTCGATACGGTCGGTTTGGCCTTGGACTATCATGACGAGCTTGAATTCACGCTGAGCGCCGACCCGGTGAACACCGCGGCGCAGGTGATGATCGAAGGCGAGGGCGAGGACACCCTGCCTCGTGACGAGACGCACCTGGTGGTCTCCACGTTCCGCCGCGCATGCCAGACCTTTGGTCTGGGCCGTGTGGGCTTCATTCTTCAGCTCACAACAACATTCCTCAGGCACGAGGCATGGGCTCTTCCGCAGAGGCCATTGTGGCGGGCATCGCAGCCGCGGCCGCCTTCGCGCAGGATGACGACCTCCAATCGCGACGCCGTGTTCGAGCTGGCCGCTGCCATCGAAGGCCATCCGGACAACGTGGCCCCGGCCGTGTACGGCGGCCTGACCATGTCCTGGGACATGGAGACCGCGGAAGGTGTCGGATCCGTGCCGATTCCAGGCGGCGAGCCGATGCGCAACGGCTTCCACACCATCAATTACCGCGTGGCGGACGATCTGACCGCGGCCGTGTTCGTGCCGGACTACGAGCTGTCCACCGAAAAGGCCCGTCAGGCGTTGCCGACTGAGATTCCGTTCAAGGACGCCGTGCACAACGTCTCCCGTGTGAGCCTGCTGCCGGCCGCCATGAACCCCGCGATGCTGGCCTCCGGCTCGCGTCAGAACGCCAACGCACTGCTGTTCGCGGCCACGCAGGACCGCCTGCATCAGCCGTACCGCGCCTCGCTGATGGAGCCGTCTTGGGCGCTGATCGAGAAGATGCGCTCCCACGGCTTCGCCTCCACCGTGTCCGGCGCCGGCCCATGCGTGCTGGTGCTGCACCATGGCGACGCCCACGAGGAGCTTGAACAGATCGCCGCCGAAGAGCTGGCATCCGGCCATTGGCGTGTGCTGCATCTCGCGGTCGACACCAAGGGTGTGCAGGTGGAACGCGCATGAACAACTCCATTCCGCTGATTCTCGCTTCCAAATCCAAGCCTCGCCGTGACGTGCTTTTCTCGGCGGGCATTTGCCCCACGATTCGCGTATCGAACGTGGACGAGCCGTCGGCGCTCGAACGTGAGGCGGCCGCCATGGGCGTTGCCGTAAGCGATCTGAGCGTGGAACAGCGGGTGATGATTCTCGCTACGGCCAAAGCCGAAGCCGTACATCAGGCGTATCGGAACGTTGCCGCCACCGCTGCGGCGGCGCACGGCGATCGTGTGGTCGGATTTCCGCTGAAAGCCGTTGCCGAATCTTCCGAACATTCGGATAATGCTGAAAATACTGGGGATTCCGCATCTTTAGAACATCATCGTGTTACGTTGCGTGCGGACGAAGTGCAGTCCGCCTCCGACGTAAATACCCGCGATTTTTCGGGAGTCACCATTCCTACGATCACCGAATCGATTGCTGATTTCGTTGATGGCAAGCCGAGCCTGACCCGTGCGAAAGTCGGTCCGCTGATTCTTGGCTGCGATTCCATGTTCCTGCTGGACGGCGAATGCTACGGCAAGCCGCATAGCGAAGAGGTAGCGCGCGAACGGCTGCGTGCCATGCGCGGTGCCACCGGCGAGCTGTGGACCGGCCATTGCCTCATCGACTTCGCGTCGGGCCGCATGGTGCGCGGCGCCAGCAAAGCGACCCTGCACTTCTGCGAATATTCCGACCTGGATATCGAACGCTACATCGCCACCGGCGAGCCGCTGGAAGTGGCCGGATCGTTCACTTTGGAAGGTTTCGGCGGCGCGTTCATCGACTCGATCGAAGGCGATCCGCACGGCATCATCGGCCTGAGCCTGCCGTTGGCGCGCCGTCTGGCGGCGCAATTGGGCGTCGAATGGACCGATCTGTGGAACGTCACGCGCTCCGACCTCGCGCCGGACGCCGAATATGATGCGAAAACGGGTGCCGCGAAGCCGCTGCCGCCCAAGGAGAACGTGCACCAGCCGGGGAGACGGCTGGGTCGACTGCGCCTGCGGCCGCAAGCATTGGGGTACGAACGGCGCGTCCGGCGTGCTCTTGGCCCGCCGCAGCGAGACGACCGGTGAGGTGACGCACACGTCATGCAGCACCGCGCGGTATGGAGCGGCGGAAGGCGGCACGTGGGGCATTCCCGGCGGTGCCACCGCCGATGGCGAAAGCCCGATCGAGGGCGCGTTGCGTGAATCGTACGAGGAAGCCAACATCACGCCGGAGGACATCGACGTGGTCGGCTCATACTGCGAGGACCACGGCCCATGGTCGTATACCACGGTGTTCGCCTTCGAAAAGCCGGGGGCATCGTGTCGAGCCCAAAGCCAACGACGACGAAAGCATGGAGATCGAATGGGTGCCGGTCGATGACGTGCCCAACCGCAAGCTGCTGACCGCCATGCGCACCGATTGGCCCAACTTCGCGGCGCGTCTGCGTGCTTTGGCGGCCGTGCGGTAGCCTGCGCGCAGTGTGCCGCATCCTTGGAGCATGAGGGTTGTTAGCGCTAACTGAAGTTGCGTGTACAATAGGCGAACATACCAACAGTTGTGTGCGAAAGGCGACGGGGCATGGCAGGCAAACGCAATGCGGGCAATAAGCGTCCTTCGATGTTCGAAGTGGCGAAGCTGGCTGGTGTGAGCCACCAGACGGTCTCGCGCGTCATCAACCATTCGCCGGACGTCTCCGACGCCACCCGTGAGAAGGTGCAGAGGGCCATCGACCAGCTTGGATACCGTCCCAGCAACTCCGCCCGCGCGCTCGCCTCGCACCGGTCCCGCACCATCGGCCTGATCGCCGGCGGCCAGCATTTCTATGGCCCGATCTCCACGATTTCCGCGATTGAGACGATGGCCCGCCAGCATGGCCTGTTCGTGACGGTGAGCATGGTGCATGAGGCGCTGTGCTCGCAGGAGGAATTCGACGACCTGTGCCGCACCTTCGACGAGATGAACGTCGATGCGTTCATCTTCCTCACGCCCACCGATGTCATGTTCTCCGCGGCATGCCGGACGCGGATCGCGCAGCCTCGTGTGATCGTCACATCCACGCACGGTGGCATCGGCGTGCAGGACGGCCTGCGGCTGATGAAGTCCGCCGACCGCCGCCGCGTATCCGTCGTCGGCATGGACCAATGGTCCGCGATGGCCGACGTGATGCATCTCGTCGTGGAATACGGGCACCGTTCGGTGCTGTATTTCGCCGGTCCCAAGGAGTGGCGCGACGCGGCGACGCGCCTGCTGGCATGGAACAAGCTATGCGCGGCCAATGCGGTCAATTCCGTGACGGTGCAGTGCGAGACCTGGGAATCCTCCGAAGCGTACGGCAAGATGAACCACATCCTCGACAACATCGGCCGCACCGGCGGCAATCTGCCGACATGCATGGTCTGCGCCAACGACAGCCAGGCCGTGGGTGTGGCCCGCGCGCTGCATGAGCATGGCGTGCGCGTTCCGCAGGATGTGAGCCTGGTGGGTTTCGACGACATGCCTGCCATGGACAATATGTTCCCGCCGCTGACCACGGTCCGTCCCGGCTTCGAGCAGCTGGGTGTCGCCGCCATGCGTGAGACGCTGTACTTGCTGGGCGCGGGGGAGGAGAACTCCTTCGGATCATCGCAGCATGGCGTCGGACTGGTGTCGGCGCAGATGGTCAACCGCAGCTCCCTGGGTCCTGTCCGCCGCCGCTAAGGCGCTGCTTCTTTTCGATTTGCTCGTATATTCATTGCTCCGATGACACGTCGGATTTGGTGCGTCACGGGTTTGTGCCTACAATAGTGAGCGTTAACAGTGAGCGCTAACATTCAGTTGACAGAGTGGTTGCGAGGCGCTCGGACGCAAGGAGTTCGTGAACTATGACGCAAGAGCAGGTCGCAGTGACCGCCGAGAAGATCCGCGCAGGCAAGACGAGCCTGGGCATCGAGTTCGGCTCCACCCGCATCAAGGCGGTGCTCATCGATGACGCCTACCACACCATCGCGGCGGGCGACTATGAGTGGGCCAGCCATCTCGAGGACGGGCTGTGGAGCTACACCCAGGAGGAAATCTGGAAGGGTTTGCAGACCGCATACGCCCGGATGGCCGGCGACGTCGAAACCGCCTATGGCGAACGGCTGACCCACGTGGGGCACATCGGCTTCTCCGCCATGATGCACGGCTACCTCGCCTTCGACAAGTCCGGCGAACTGCTCGTGCCGTTCCGCACCTGGCAGAACACCAACACCCACGAAGCCCACGAGAAGCTTTCCGAGCTGTTCCAGTACAACATTCCGGAACGCTGGTCCGTGGCACACCTCTACCAGGCGGTGCTCAACCACGAGGAGCACGTCTCCAAGGTGGACTACATCACCACACTCGCCGGCTACGTGCACTGGAAGCTCACCGGCGAGAAGGTGCTCGGCGTGGGCGACGCCTCCGGCATGTTCCCCATTGACCCGGCCACCCATACCTACGAAACCGAGTTCATCAAGCGATTCGACGCGATCGAGGAAGTCGCCGCGCAGCCGTGGAAGCTTGAGAACCTGCTGCCCCGTCCGCTCGTGGCGGGCACCCCGGCCGGCACGCTCACCGCCGAAGGCGCCAAACTGCTCGACCCGACCGGCACCCTTCAGCCGGGCGTCGTCCTCGCCCCGCCGGAAGGCGACGCGGGCACCGGCATGGTCGCCACCAACTCCGTGCGCGTGCGCACCGGCAACGTCTCCGCCGGCACTTCGATTTTCGCCATGGTCGTGCTCGAGCACAAGCTGGCGCGCCTGCATCCGGAAGTCGACCTCGTCACCACCCCAGCCGGCGACCTGGCCGGCATGAGCCACGCCAACAACTTCACTTCCGATCTCAACGCCTGGGTCGGCCTGTTCGGACAGTTTGCCGCCGCGATCGGCCAGCCGGTCGATGCCGGCACGCTGTACGGCACGCTGTTCCGCGCCGCGATCGCGGACGATGTCGACGCCGACTGCGGTGGTCTGCTCAACTATCCGTTCCGCTCCGGCGAATTCCTGGCTGGCCTGCCGGAAGGCCGACCGCTGTTCGCCCGCAGCCCGGAGGCGCGCATGAGCCTCGGCAACTTCATGAGAACCCAGCTGTTTAGCGCCTTCTCGCCGGTCAAGATCGGCATGGATGTGATGACCAAGGACGAAGGCGTCGCCGTCGACTCGCTCGTCGGCCACGGTGGCATCTTCACCACGCCGAAGGTCGCGCAGAAGATTCTCGCCGCCGCATTCGACACCCCGATCAAGGTCATGGCCACCGCCGCCGAAGGCGGAGCGTGGGGTATGGCCGTGCTCGCCGACTATCTGTGGCACGCCGACCAGCCGCTCGCCGACTACCTCGACACCCGCGTCTTCGCCGACGCGGCCTCCACCACGGAAGCGCCGGACGCCAACGACGTGGCCGCTTCGAAGCCTTCTTCGACCGCTTCCGCAAGGGGCTGCCGATCGAGCATGCCGCCATCGAAAGCATCCCGCTGGAAACCAAATAACCGTCCATCGTAACAACAGCAAGCCTGACGAAAGGAACATAATATGGCAACGTTGGCTGATTACGGCCCGGAAGTACGAGCTGAAGTCAAGCAGGTGCGCGAAGTGGTCGCCACCCTGCACGAGCAGCTCATCAAGTGGAATCTGGTGGTGTGGACCGCAGGCAACGTGTCCCAGCGCCTGCACACCGCCGACCTGATGGTCATCAAGCCGTCCGGACTGCGCTACGAGTACCTCACCCCGAGCTCGATGGTCGTGTGCGACCTCGACGGCAACGTGGTCGACGGTGCCGAAGCGCCGAGCTCCGACACCGCGTCCCACGCGTACATCTACCGCCACATGCCCGACGTGTACGGCGTGGTGCATACCCACTCCACCTACGCCACCGCATGGGCGGCCACCGGCCAGAACATTCCGTGCGGCCTGACTATGATGGGCGACGAGTTCGGCGGCCCGGTGCCGGTCGGACCGTTCCGCCTCATCGGCTCCGAAGCCATCGGCGAAGGCGTGGTCGAAACCCTGAAGAAGTATCCGAAGTCCCCGGCCGTGCTCATGCAGAACCATGGTCCGTTCACCATCGGCAAGGACGCGGAAGCCGCCGTCAAGGCCGCCGCCATGACCGAAGAGGTGGCGCACACCATGTGGGCCGCCAAGCAGCTCGGAGACATCATCCCGATCTCCCAGGAAGACATCGATAGCCTTAACGACCGCTACACCAACGTCTACGGCCAGCACTGACGCGACGGAAACTGAAACGACAAACCCAACAACGAAGTAAGGAATAATCCAACATGGCAATGGAAAACCCATTTGAAGGCAAGGAAATCTGGTTCGGCGTCGGATCGCAGGACCTCTACGGCGAGGAGGCGCTGCGCCAGGTGGCCCAGCAGACCGGCGAGATGGTCGACTTCCTCAACGCGACCGGCAAGATCCCGGCCAAGATCGTGCTCAAGCCGACCCTGAAGTCCTCCGACGGCGTCAAGGCCTTCATGACCGAAGCCTCCGCCAACCCGAACGTCATCGGCGTGATCACCTGGTGCCACACCTTCTCCCCGGCCAAGATGTGGATCCGCGGCCTCGAAGTGCTGACCAAGCCGCTGCTGCAGCTGGCCACCCAGCACCACAAGGAAATCCCGTGGGAGACCATCGACATGGACTTCATGAACCTGAACCAGGCCGCCCACGGCGACCGTGAGTTCGGCTACATCGTGTCCCGTCTCGGCATTCCGCGCAAGATCGTCGTCGGCCACTACACCGATCCGGAAGTCGCCGAAAAGGTCGGCACCTGGGCTCGCGCCTGCGCCGGCTGGGATGCCTCCCAGAACATGAAGGTCATGCGTTGGGGCGACAACATGCGCAACGTGGCCGTCACCGAAGGCGACAAGACCGAAGCCGAACGCGTGTTCGGCGCTTCGATCAACACCTGGGCCGTCAACGACCTCGTCGCCGCCTACGAGAAGGTCAAGGACAGCCAGGTCAAGGACCTCATCGAAGACTACAAGGCCAAGTACGACGTGGCCCCCGAGCTGCTTGATTCCCGCTACGATGAGCTGTTCATCGCAGCCAAGGAAGAGGCCGCCATGGTCAACATGATGCGTGAGAACGGTTGCACCGCCGGCGTCGACAACTTCGAAGACCTCGGCACCCTGCCGCAGCTGCCGGGCGTCGGCCGCAGCGCTCCCGTCCGAGTACGGCTGGGGCTTCTCCGCCGAAGGCGATTGGAAGACCTCCGTGCTGGTGCGCATCGGCGCCGTGATGGGCTACGGCCTTGAGGGTGGCGCCTCCCTGATGGAGGACTACTCCTACAACTTCGTGCCGGGCAACGAGTTCGACATGGGCTCCCACATGCTGGAAGTCTCCCCGTCCATCGGCACCATCGCCAAGCCGAAGCTGGCCATCTACCGCTGGGCATCGGCGGCAAGTCCGACCCGGTCCGTCTGGTGTTCTCCGGCAAGCCGGCCGACGCCGTCGTGGTCTCCATGGCCGACGAGCGCGAACGCTTCCGCCTGCTCATGGACGAGGTCACCATCGTCGAACCGCAGGGCTCCCTGAAGAACCTGCCGTGCGCCCGCGCCGTGTGGAAGCCGAAGCCGGACCTGAAGACCGCCGTGCAGTGCTGGATCACCGCCGGTGGTTCTCACCACACCTGCATGACCACGTCCGTCGGTCGTGAGGCTTGGGAGGACTTCGCCCGCATCGCCGGCGTCGAACTCGCCGTCATCGACGAGAACACCAACGCCCGCCAGTTCGAGAAGGAGCTGGAGCTGAGCGAAATGTACCACCGCCTCAACAACCGTCACTGAAATAACGGAGCGTTAACAGCACGGCAGGAAACTTGACGTACCTTCGTACGCCGGCGTTTCCTGCCGCACTGTTACCGCACGCGTTATCTCAGCGATACGGGGTGCGCTTAAAAAACAGCACGGCGGGGAAGTTGACGTACTTTTGTACGCAGCGTTCCCCGCCGTGCTGTTTTTGTTTACCTATGTGCGGCTCAGCGCTTGCCGGCGTACAGCTGCTGGTCGATCACGTCGGCGAACACGCGGTTCACTGCCGGACGCACCACCTTCAGCGACGGCGTCAGGCACTTGTTCTCCTGCGTGAACTGCGCATCCAGCACCACGAACTTACGCACGGATTCGGCGCGCGAAACCGTCGCGTTCGCCTTGTCCACATACTTCTGAATCTCGTCATGAACGGCGGCGGTAGCCGCCACGCGGTCAAGCGGCGTATCCGCGGACAGGCCCACGGACGGCAGCCAGGCCGCCAATCCTTCCGGATCGAGCGTGACCAGCGCGCCGATGAACGGACGATTATCGCCCACCACCACGGCATGCTCCACAATCGGACACTTCGCAATCTCCTGCTCCATCGGAATCGGCGACACGTTCTTGCCGCCGGCGGTGATGATGATGTCCTTCTTGCGGCCCGTAATCGTAATACGACCCTCATCGTCGATCGACGCAAGATCGCCGGTGCGCAGCCAACCGTCCTCGGTGAACACCTCGGCCGTTTTCTCCGGCAGATTGTGGTAACCCATGAACACGTTCGGTCCCTTGACCTGCAGCTCGCCATCGTCGGAAATACGCACGGACGATCCCGGCGCAGGCTGGCCGACGGTACCGATCACATTGTCCGTGACGCGGGTCGCCGGCAAACGGCGCCGCGGTTTCCGTCATACCGTAGCCCTGGATCATCGGCAGGCCGATGCCATTGAAGAAATGCGCCAGCGACACGTCCAGCGGAGCGCCACCGCACGCCACATAACGGATACGCGGGCCCAACGCGCCACGCACGGTGTGGTATACGGACGCCTCATACGACAGGTGTTCGGCGGTCTGCTTCATGGTCGGTTTCTCGCCAGCCTGCTGCATGCGCGACCAGTCGCGCGCGGATTCGGCGGCCTTGAGGAACAGGCGGCCCTTCCAACCCATGCCGGCCTTGCGGGAAGCCGCGTTGTACACCTTCTCGAACACGCGCGGCACGCCCAGCAGGTACGTCGGCTCGAACGAACGCACATCCGGCAGCAGCGTCTTGGTGTCCGGCAGATAGCCGACCACGCCGTCATCGGAAGCGATCGACGCGTACTGGATGAAGCGCGCGAAGCAGTGGGCGAGCGGCAGGAACAGCAGCAGACGCGGATGGTCCTCGAGAATCATCTCGTGCAGCGCAAGGCTGCCGGCACGCGTGATCGACACGAAATTGCGATGCGACAGCTCGGCACCCTTCGGTGCCCCCGTGGAACCGGACGTGTACACGATGGTGGCCAGATCGTCGGCACGCACCGACGTGATACGCTCGTCCAGCTCTTCGTCGGACACGGTGACGCCCAATCCCTCCAGCGCGCCCATGGCATTGGCGTCGAGCATCAGAATATGCTTCAGAGACGGGCAGCGGCCAATCACGGAATCAAGACGGTCGAAGCGTTCGCGATCGTCGGCGATGGCGAGCTTCACGTTGGAATCGTTGAGAATGCGTTCGGCCTGCGCCGCGGAATCGGTGTCATAGATCGGCACATTGACCGCGCCGATTGCGGCCAGTGCGAAATCAAGCACGCCCCACTCGTAACGGGTGGTGGAGAAGAGGGTGACGGCATCCCCCTTGCCGATGCCGAACGCGATCAGGCCTTTGGCCGCGGAGAGCACGTTCTTGTGGAATTCGCCGGTCGTCACCTTGGTCCACTGGCCCGGAGCGGTTTTGCGTTCCGCGATCACGGTGTCTTCGCCGGTGCGCTTGATGCGTTCGGTAAGCAGGGAGTAGATGGATTCGTCGTCGCGTACTTCGACGGATGCGCCCGGGGTCGTGTACTCGGTGAGCATGAAGTGTTCTCTTTTCTTGCGTTTCCGCGGTTTTCGTGGGTTTTGCGATATATGCGATCGCTGCGATTGCGGTGATCGGTGACGTGCTTTTCGCGTCCTGTGTCGCGCCTCGCATATCGTAAGTTACGGTGACGTAAGTCCGCATTGTAAGAAACAACAAGAAATACGGCGACGGGTTTGTTTGAACTGACAAAGTGGCACGAAACGTCAACGGAACGGGGGATTGGTACACGGATGCATCATCTCGAAAAAAGGTTTGACGCGTTCGATCGCAGGGTGTCCAACGGGTTGCGCGACGGGTTCGAGAGGGGTGGCCCTTACGGGCGAAAACGGTGGAAAATGCGGCAAAACTGGGCGGAGTGACGTTGCGAACCACAACATGTTCCGTGTACACTCAAGTTTGGCGCAACTACCCCTTGCGCCTAGGCTGTTTGCTCAACGGCGAACATTCAGCCGCCTCACTTTTCGCCGTTCCCTTGGTTTTCTGTGGTTTTGCTGTTGTGCATTTGCTTGCGAGTTCTGATGGTTTTCTAGATTTTTCCGACGATTTTCTGCGATTGCCGTTCCGTCATTGCCTTTCGTCGGTATGCCCGATACGCTTGGAGCGGATGGCGGGATTGCAAACGATTGGAAAAGGGGCATGATGTTCGACAAGCGGCTGTTTTCCTTGGCTGACGGCGTCGGTCGATTGATCGCGGCGAAAGTCGCCTGCCAATGGCTGGGCCTCGTGGCCAACATCGCCTTCGTCGTGGCTGTGGTGCGTATGCTGCAACCGCTGTTCGCGCCCGTACCGTCCGCCACCGCGCCCTGCATCGCCATTATTCTTATTGCCGCGGTCGTGCGATTCGTCACCATTCGCGCCGCCGCACGTTTCGGTAGCGAGGCCGCCGAACGCGTCAAACTCGCGCTGCGTGAGAAACTGTTCAATAAGATGCTCGCGCTCGGCCCGTCCTACGCGCAGCGCGTGCGCACCGCCGGCGTGGTGCAGTCCGCGGGCGAAGGCATCGAACAAATCCAAAGCTTCTTCGAACTGTTCCTGCCGCAACTGTGCTACGCCGTGCTCGCCCCCATCACGCTGTTCGCCGTGCTTGCGCCGATCGACCTGCCCACCGCCGCGACGCTGCTCGCCTGCGCGCCGCTCATCGTGCTCATCGTCGGCATGGTGGCGATGCGTGCTGCCCGCGTATTCAAGAAATACTGGGGCAAATACACGGATATGGGCGCCGCGTTCCTCGACAATCTGCAGGGACTTGAGACGCTGAAAACCTTCGACGCGGACGAGCGCGCCGCACGAGTCATGGACGAGAAGGCCGAACAGTTCCGCGTGATGACCATGAACGTGCTGCAGATCCAACTGCGTTCGCTCACGGCGATGGATGCCGTGGCGTACGGTGGCGCGGCCGCCGGCATCGGCGTTGCGATATGGCGATTCGTATCCGGCTCGCTCTCGCCGTCTGGCGTTTTCGCGCTGTCCGGCGTGCTGCCGCTTGGTTTGACGCCGATCGCCGCGGTATTGCTGACGATTCTGCTAGCCGCCGATTTCTTCATTCCGCTGCGACAGCTCGGCTCGTATTTCCACGTTGCGATGAACGGCATGACGTCCACGAAACGTATTTTCGCGCTGCTCGACGCGCCCGAACCGGAGCATGGCAGCAAGGAACTGCCGGAATTCGGGGCTTCCGGGCGTGGCGTCGGCGTGGAGTTTCGTGGTGTTTCGTACCGGTATGCGGACGCGGATGTGGATGCTGGGGGTACTGCTGGTGCGGGGGCTGACGCTGCCGGGTCTGCGGGTGCCGGTGTTGCGAGTCCCCGTCGTATATCTCCACATCGCATTCCGATATGCGGAACGCGGATGTGGACAGCGTTGATGAGGCGGCGGCGCGGGTGACGCGCGCGAAAACGCGCTACGCCTTGCGCAACGTGGCCCTCCGTGCGTTGCCCGGCGAAGTCACTGCGATCGTCGGGCCATCCGGTTCCGGCAAGTCCACAGCCGTCCAGCTGCTTGCCGGCACGCTTGTCGGATATGAAGGCGATGTGCTGCTGTCCGAAATGCCATCCGGAATGCAGGACGAAGTGCTGGGCGCTATGTTAAGCAGTGCGGCGCCGGATGACAGTGAAACCCTGAAATCGCACCAAATCCGCGACCTCACCGCAGCATCGCTCACCCGCGAAATCTCCATCGTCTCCGCGCACAGCCACCTGTTCGCCGGCACCCTGCGCGACAACCTGCTCATGGCCCGCGCCGACGCCACCGACAACGAGCTGTGGCAGACGCTGGAAGCCGCGCATATCGACGATTTCGTGCGCGCGCAATCGCGAGGACTCGATATGCCGATCACGCAGGACGGCGCGAATCTGTCCGGCGGGCAGAAACAGCGCATTGCGATCGCCCGTGTACTGTTGCGCAGGTCGGCCGTCTATATTTTCGACGAGGCGACCAGCAGTGTCGACGCGGACAGCGAAACGTTGATTTTGCAAACGATTCGCGCGCTCGCCGACGCCGGCGCAACCGTGCTGATGGTCACGCACCGCATGGCGAACGCGGCCGACGCGGACCATGTCGTAGTGTTTGATGGGGGTGTCGTCGTCGAGCAGGGCGCGCATGACGATCTCATGGCCGCGGACGGCACGTATGCCAAGCTGTTCCGGGCGCAGGAAAGCGTGGAACGGGTGGGATTGTCTGGTCGCGTCGCGCCGCGCGTATCGCGTATGACTCATGCGTCTGGTGCGTTTGCCGTGTCTCGGATGTCTGGTTCCGCCGAATCGAACGCCAGTGGCGCCAAATCGGACATGCCAACAACCCAAGTCATCGCCCGCTTGCTGCGCGAAGTCGGCCCACTGCGCAAACCCATGGCCATCGCCTGCGCGTGCGGCATCCTCGGCCACCTCGCCGCCACGTTCCTGCCGGTTTCGGCGTCGCCGCGCTGTTCGCCGCAGCTGGCGCAAAAGTCTGGAATCTCAGCCTTCCTGCGGCAATCGCAGCCATGATTATCTGCGCACTGATCCGCGGCGGCATGCGCTACGCCGAACAGTACATGAACCACAATGTCGCCTTCCGCCTGCTCGCGCTGTTCCGGTCGAAAACGTTTGCCGCGCTGCGTCGCCTCGCGCCCGCCAAACTGTCCGGCAAAGGCAAAGGCGACCTGATCGCGCTGGTCACCACCGACGTCGAACTGCTGGAAATCTTCTTCGCGCACACCATTTCGCCGGTTGTCATCGCCATCGCGACCACCGTGCTTTACACGGTCGCATTGCTTACGTTGAGTCCTGCGATCGCTGTCACGCTGGTCATCGCGCACCTGACCGTCGGCATCGTGCTGCCGAAACTCTTCGCCACGGCGGTAGGTGGTCTCGGTGGGGATATTCGCCGCGAATCCGCCCAACTTGATGACGAAATGCTCGACGATATGCGCGGTCTCGACGAAATCATCCGATTCGGCCAAGGCCATGCGCGGTTGCCGGCATCGCGTCACGCACGCGCTCGCTCTGGAGCCGCCGTGCCCGGCTGAGTGCCAAGAATGGCGATTTCGCAGGCTTCGGCGCGGTGCTGGTCGTACTGTTCACTGCCATCGCGGCATTGCTGGCGATGGTCACGTCCGGTACGACGATGCCCATCGCTTCCGCCGCTTCCGCCGCCGCAACCATTCAAACCGTCCTTTCCGCGCCCGCCGCCCGCCTGACTGCCGCTTTCGTGCTGCTGGCCAGCTCGTTCGGTCCGACGCTCGCGTTGAGCGCGCTGCCGGCCAATCTCACCGCAAACGT
>ENA-OQCR01000061-OQCR01000061.1-human-gut-metagenome-genome-assembly--contig:-NODE-61-length-15655-cov-1.275116_pt1 | contig 15655 bp, 20 predicted proteins | sample MGYA00242763_ERZ504589 | MGnify/ENA primary metagenome ERZ504589 (study PRJEB26092, sample SAMD00036321) | human gut metagenome | host: Homo sapiens | study: EMG produced TPA metagenomics assembly of...
GCCAATGCAGTAGTGGGAGAAGCAAGAATCCCCCTGCTTTAGCTGTGGGGAGTGTCAAATAAAATGAAAATACAGATGAGGAGAAAATAAAATGTTATTTTTTGTAAACGATTACTGCGAGGGAGCCCATCCGGCGATCCTCCAGAAGCTTCTGGAAACCAATATGGAGAAGCTTTCCGGCTATGGCACGGACAAATACTGTGATTCTGCCAAGGAGAAGATCCGTAAAGCCTGTGGCTGCCCGGATGCAGAGGTGTTTTTCCTGGTGGGAGGAACCCAGACCAATGCCACGGTCATAGGTTCTGTCCTGAACCGTTATGAAGGTGTTCTTGCGGCGCAGACCGGACACGTAAGCTGTCATGAGGCCGGAGCAATCGAGTATACAGGACATAAGGTACTGACACTTCCGGCAGAAAACGGAAAGGATCAAAGCAGAAAGTATCACAGATTATGTGGAAACTTTTTATGGGGATGAAAGTCACGACCATATGGTATTTCCGGGAATGGTTTATATTTCCCATCCGACAGAGTACGGAACACTTTATACGAAGAAAGAGCTGGAGGAAATTTCCGAGGTATGCCATAAATACGAGCTTCCGCTGTTTTTGGACGGAGCAAGACTTGGCTACGGTCTGGTAAGTCCGGAAGCAGATGTGACACTTGAGGATATCGCCAGATGTACAGATGTGTTCTACATCGGCGGAACCAAGGTCGGTGCACTCTGCGGTGAGGCAGTGGTCTTTACGAAAAAAGCTCCGAAGCACTTTATGACTATGGTGAAGCAGCAGGGAGCCCTTCTGGCAAAAGGCCGTCTTCTGGGAATCCAGTTTGACACACTGTTTACCGATGATCTGTATACAAGGATCAGCAAAAATGCTATTGAAACAGCTATGAAGCTGAAAAGAGCCCTTCAGGAAAAAGGATATCAGCTTTTCCTGGATTCTCCCACGAACCAGCAGTTTGTAGTTTTGGAAAATAAAAAGAAAGAAGAACTGGGCAAAGAAGTTCAGTTTGATTTCTGGGAAAAATATGATGAAGATCATACAGTGATCCGTTTTGCTACAAGCTGGGGAACAAAAATGGAAGATATTGACGCGCTGATCGAGTTGCTGTAGGGCGGTCGGCAGACGATAAAAGAGATGAGATGGAAAAACTCCGTGAGGTCCGGGTGAATGCAGACCTCACGGAGTTTTTGTTTCGAAAATTATAACTTCTTACCCTTCTCAGCAGCTGCGGTAAGCGCTTCGAATACGGCACTGCGGAAGCCGCTCTTTTCCAGGGTGCGGACACCTTCAATGGTAGTTCCTGCCGGTGAGCAGACCATGTCTTTCAGGTCTCCCGGGTGTCTGCCGGTTTCCAGAACCATTTTTGCGCTGCCGAGAACAGTCTGGGAAGCAAATTTATAAGCCTGCTTACGAGGCATTCCCTGGCTGACAGCGGCATCTGCCATGGCTTCGATAAACATAAACACATAAGCAGGTGAACAGCCGCCTACAGCGCCTGCGGCGTCCATCAGACGCTCCGGTATCACTTCGGTACAGCCAAAGCTGTCTGTGATCTTAAGGATTTCTGCCAGTTCGTCTTCCGAAACCCGGTCATTGGTACATACAGCAGTCATTCCGGCCCCAACCTGTGCAGGAGTATTAGGCATAAAACGGACAACTTTCAGAGGAAGACCGGCTTTTTCTTCCAGCCATGCAAGAGTCTTGCCGGGAGCGATTCCGATGATGGTGTGCTCTGTCGTGAGACTGTCGTGGACCTCTGTGAGAACTTCCTCATAAAACTGCGGCTTTACTGCAAGAACGACAGTTTTTGCAGATCGGACGATTTCATTGTTATCCAGAGTGGTGACAACACCAAGAGTTTTTTCACTGCGCGCTCTGCCTTCTTCTGTAAGGTTGGAAACAATGATCTCGTCCTTTGAAAAGATCCCCTGACGGAGAATACCGCCGATCATGCAGAGGCCATATTTCCACATCCGATAAATCCAATCTTCATAAACAAAAATCCTCCTTGAAATTTATAAAAAAGGACACGCCTGACTGCGTGCCCTCTTTGGCAATGAAAGCAGATAACGGGAATCGAACCCGCCTCCTCAGCTTGGGAAGCTGATGTTCTACCGATGAACTATATCTGCCTGCATTACTAATTATAGCACCTGAAATAAGAAATACAAGTGCGATTAGCATAAATTCTGTGCATCGCGAAGCATGTTACTGAGAACGGGGTGAACAGTAATCGCTCTGCCAGCCCTGGCTCATGGTACTGTTATGATATCTGGTGGAATAAGTTACATCTTCTCCGAACCAGTCCGGCGCAGTGTAGGCATTGGCGGCTTCCTCTGTAGGAAATTCCACCTCAGCCAGAAGAACTCCCTCGTATTCTCCGTGGAACACATCCAGTTCAATAAAAAGTCCGTCTTTTTCCGGAATCACATAGCGGTCCTTGGTAATGAGGATACCGTCTGCTTTAGGCTTCAGATGCTCATAGGCTTCAGCGGTGAGCGGAAGATTATATTCTTCACGGCTCATGAGACCCTTGGATTTGTAAGTAAGAAAATAGTCATCATCCTGCCGGCGGATGCGGACGACAGGGGAAGTGCAAAGATACCCCTGCTCGATCCTGTGGCAGGGATAAGAAGCCAGATCCTGCGGAAGGTCATCCTTCCGGATCAGAAATTTACGTTCGATCTCCATATAAAAAACCTCCGGATTTGTGAAATGAAAAGATATTATGTTCAGTCTACAGGAAAAAAACAGGATTTGCAATGGCATATCTGTTGAAATTTCTTGACATTTTCAGATGGAAAAAGCATTATGGAAGGGAATGGGGAATACAGAAAATATTTATGGATCTTATAAAAGAAAGGATGAACAGGATCATGAGTAAGTATATATTTTTTCGCAGATGGTTTTGAAGATATTGAGGACTGACGTGGTAGATCTGATGAGAAGAGCCGGGATCGACATCCAGACAGTATCTATCAAAGAGACAAAAGAGATCAGAACCTCTCATGGGATCGATCTTCTTACAGACCGTACCTTTGGAGAATGTGATTTTTCCGATGCGGATATGCTTGTAATTCCGGGAGGAATGCCGGGAACAAAATATCTGGAGGAATATAAACCGCTGACTGAGCTTCTGACAGATTTCTATCAGAATGGCGGCAAGGTAGCAGCTATCTGTGCGGCACCAGGTATATTCGAGAGACTTGGATTCCTGAAAGGCAGAAATGCTACATCGTACCCATCTGTTATGGAACAGCTTAAAAGTGCCAGAACATCTCTGGAGCCTGTAGTGGTAGATGGAAATGTAACTACCAGCAGAGGCCTTGGAACAGCCATCGATTTCAGCCTTTCCCTGATCGGACAGCTGGAGGGAAGCGCAAAGGCAGAAGAGATCGCTGAATCGGTGGTGTATGTAAGAGCATGAAAAAAGAGATGAAACAGGTCCTGTGGGTAGTGGCGCTTTTTGTTATACTGATGACAGCCACAGGAAATTTGGTGTCAGCTGCCGGCTTTGACTGGTCGGATGATACATTCGGGAATGCTTGCAAAAAAGTGTATTCCGTATCTTTCAGGTCAGGCGGAGGAGCCTCCTCTGCTATATATAAAAAATTGGAAAAGAAACAGAAATATGGTTCCATGATCACGATTCCCAAAGTGCCGCAGGTCCCAGCAGGATATCAGGCAGAAGGATGGTCTCTGAAAAAAGGAGGAGCGGAGGCAGGATATAAGCCGGGAAAAAAATATTTTGTAAAAAGAAATGTAACGTTTTATGCAGTGATAAAAAAGAAGAATAATCCCAAACTGATCCTGCACAGGAATGACGGAGATATCTACAAGATCATCCAGGCTCCAAGCGGAAAACTGAAACTACCGGTGATGGCCAATGAAGAGAATTATACATTCCTTGGATGGTCTACCAGGGCAGGTCAGAAGACTGCACCAAGGTATGAAGCCGGACAGGTGATCACAGTCAGTGGAACCATGCATCTCTATGCGGTGAGATTCTGGCGGTATCAGGAACCGAATCTGGTCAGGAACAGCTTTCATTATCCTGAGAATTACGAAAGGATCATCTTTGTGGGAGATTCCAGGACATATGGTCTTCAGAAGGTATTGTACGAACAGTTTGGAAAGGAGTATGTGGACAGCCATGTCAGCTTTGTATGCCGTTCTAATACGGAACTGGGCTGGCTGAAGTCAACGGGCGCACAGGCTCTTTTGAAAGAAATAGAAAAATATCGTAAAAATGAAAAATACGCAAAGATCGCAGTGGTGTTTAATCATGGTATCAATGATCTCAGAGATATTAACGGAAAACAGGATCTGAATGATAGACTCTCACAGTACGTGTCTTATATGAAAAAGCTGGGAACAAAAGCTTTCCATGAAAAACTGCAGTCTGTATTATATGTCTGTGAATCCGATCAATGGAGGGGAAAAGGGAAGTACCAAGAATCGTAAATGTGAGGATGTCCGGACTTTTAACAGCGGTCTTGCCGGTGAGCTTGGAAGTCAGTACCACTATATTGATGTTTACAGTTATCTGATGCGGACCGGATATGGTACTGTATCCAATACGGGAGACGGTACAGACGATGGTGTTCATTATACGCCTAAAACTTATAAAAGGATTTTTACATTTTGTCTTAACAACATAAGAAAGACAGAAAATTACTTTAACATTGAGGACGTGGGCAGCTGAGAAATGCCCTGTGGGGGCATATGGAAAACTGAAAAAAATACTGGCGTTTTTACAGTGGTTATGCTATACTACAGAAATGACTGTAAATATATAATGCGAGTGTTAACTATTTTATATAAGGTATTTACTCGATATGATTAAGGAGGAACAAGAAACATGAGTTTACAGGTGGAGAAAATGGAGAAAAACATGGCGAAACTTACAATCGAGGTTTCCGCCGAGGATCTTGACAAAGCAATGCAGAATGCATATCAGAAAGCAAAAGGCAGAATTTCTATTCCGGGATTCCGTAAAGGAAAAGCTCCAAGAAAAATGATCGAGCAGATGTACGGAAAGGGAGTATTCCTTGAGGACGCTGCAAACGCTCTGATCCCTGAGCATTACAGCAAAGCACTTGCTGAGTGTGATCTTGAGATCGTTTCCCAGCCTAAGATCGATGTAACACAGGTTGAGCCTGGCAAACCATTTATCTTTACAGCAGAAGTAGCTACTAAACCAGAGGTAACTCTTGGTGACTATAAAGGACTTGAGGTTCCGAAGTCTGAGACAGAGGTAACAGACGAGGAAGTTGAGGCTGAGCTTAAGAAAGAGCAGGAGAAAAACTCCAGAACCATCACAGTTGAGGATCGTGCAGCACAGAACGGCGATACAGCAACTATCGATTTCGAGGGCTTCGTAGATGGTGAGGCATTCGAGGGCGGTAAAGGAACAGACTATCCGCTGACACTTGGTTCCAACACCTTCATCCCGGGATTCGAGGAGCAGCTTGTTGGTGCTAACACAGGTGATCACGTAGAAGTTAAGGTTACATTCCCGGAGGAGTATCAGGCAAAAGAGCTGGCTGGCAAAGAAGCTGTATTCCAGTGCGATGTTAAGAAGATCGAAGCAAAAGAGCTTCCGGAGCTTGACGATGACTTTGCTAAGGATGTATCTGAGTTTGATACACTTGCTGAGTACAAGGAAGACGTTAAGAAGAACCTGACAGAGAAGAAAGCAGAAGATGCACGTCGTGCAAAAGAAGATGCAGCAGTAGATAAAGTGATCGAGAATGCACAGATGGATATTCCGGAGGCAATGATCGAGACACAGACACGTCAGATGCTTGACGATTTCGCAAGAAGAATGCAGTCCCAGGGTCTTTCCATGGAGCAGTACTTCCAGTTCACAGGCCAGAGCGTTGACAAGATGATGGAAGACATGAAGCCACAGCTCTTAAGAGAATCCAGACAAGACTTGTTCTTGAGAAGATCGCTGAGGTAGAGAACATCCAGCCAACAGAGGAAGAGGTTAACGAAGAGATCTCCAAGATGGCAGAGATGTACAAGATGGAAGCAGACAAATTAAAAGATCTCATCGGTGAGAACGAGATGGAGCAGATGAAGAAAGATATGGCTGTTCAGAAAGCTGTTACATTAGTTGCCGATGCAGCTGTAGAGGCGTAATAAACCTCGGAAATGGAGGGTAAAATGAGTTTAGTACCTTACGTCATTGAGCAGACCAGCAGAGGAGAAAGAAGTTATGATATCTATTCAAGACTTCTTAAGGACCGAATCATTTTCCTTGGAGAAGAGGTAAACGATGTCAGTGCGAACCTGATCGTTGCGCAGCTTCTCTTCCTGGAAGCAGAAGATCCTTCCAAGGATATCCAGCTTTATATTAACAGCCCGGGTGGTTCTGTAACTGCCGGAATGGCAATTTATGATACAATGCAGTATATCAAGTGCGATGTATCTACGATCTGCCTTGGAATGGCAGCCAGCATGGGAGCTTTCCTCCTGTCCTCCGGTGCCAAAGGCAAAAGATATGCACTGCCGAATTCGACGATCATGATCCATCAGCCATCAGGCGGTGCACAGGGCAGGCTACAGAGATCCAGATCGTAGCTGACCAGATCGCAAAAACCAAAAAGAAGCTGAACGAGATTCTTTCTGCGAATACCGGACAGCCTCTTGAAATTGTGGAAAAAGATACTGACCGTGACAACTATATGACAGCGGAAGAAGCTAAGGCATACGGCCTGATCGACGGTGTTGTGATCCACAAATAATGCGTAAGAAAAGACTCCTGTAAAGACACAGGAGTCTTATCTTGCTTTAAAAAGGAATTTTAAATGTCTGCGAGAGACGGACATTTACGCTTAGAAAGGAAACAAAAAGATATGGCAGATAAAGTAAAAGAAGGAAAGGTAAGATGCTCCTTTTGCCATAAGACTGAAGATCAGGTACGCAAGCTGATCGCAGGTCCGGATGGAGCATATATTTGTGATGAATGTATCGGGATCTGCTCCGAGATCATGGAAGAAGAATTCAGTATGTATGATCATGAGGCAGATTATGAAACAGGGATCAACCTTCTGAAACCGGAAGAGATCCACAGTATCCTGGATGAGTATGTGATCGGACAGGATGATGCCAAGAAGGCACTTTCCGTAGCTGTTTACAATCATTACAAGAGGATTCTTGCTTCAAGAAACCTGGACGTGGAGCTGCAGAAGAGTAATATCCTGATGCTTGGTCCGACCGGTTCCGGTAAGACACTTCTTGCACAGACACTGGCAAGACTGCTGAATGTTCCTTTTGCCATCGCAGATGCCACTACTCTCACAGAGGCAGGCTATGTTGGCGAGGATGTTGAGAACATTCTTCTGAAGATCATTCAGGCAGCCGATTACGATATTGAGCGTGCCCAGTACGGAATCATCTATATCGATGAGATCGATAAGATCACAAGAAAATCCGAGAATACCTCCATCACCAGAGATGTGTCTGGTGAGGGCGTACAGCAGGCACTTCTGAAAATTCTGGAAGGAACCGTTGCAAGCGTACCTCCTCAGGGAGGAAGAAAGCATCCTCATCAGGAATTTATCCAGATCGATACTACAAACATCCTGTTCATTTGCGGTGGTGCTTTTGACGGACTGGAGAAGATCATCGAGGCAAGACAGGATACCAAATCCATTGGTTTCGGAGCAGAGGTTTCCGAGAAGGAAGACCGCAATGTGGGCGAAGTTCTGAAGGAGGTTATGCCGGAGGACTTTATTAAATTCGGTCTGATCCCGGAGTTTATCGGACGAGTTCCGGTCGTGGTAACCTTGGATTCTCTGGATGAAGAAGCACTGATCCGTATTCTGAAGGAGCCTAAGAATTCCCTCACAAAACAGTACGACAAGCTTTTTGAGCTGGATGGCGTGCAGCTTGAGTTCCAGGATGAAGCACTTGAGACAGTTGCCCGGAAATCTCTTGAGAGAAAAACAGGTGCCAGAGGACTTCGTGCCATCATGGAGCATACCCTGATGGATCTGATGTACAAGACACCATCGGACGACACCATCCGTAAGTGTATCGTCACAAAAGAGGCAGTGGAGGGAACCGGAGAGCCGGAGATCATCCACGGGGAGGCCAAGGCTCCTGCAAAAAAAGCAGGACGCAAAACATCCCGTTCGAGAAAGAAAGGCAAGCCGGAAACAGCTTGATGAAGGGAATGACATAAATGACAAATCAGGTCAATATATTGCCAATGATCGCTCTCCGTGGGACTACAGTCCTTCCGGATATGATCGTACACTTTGATGTGAGCAGGGAGAAATCTATCCGTGCCGTGGAAGCAGCCATGCTCCATGACCAGAAGATCTTTCTGCTGACACAGAAGGATCCTGAGGTGGAAATACCGGAAATTACGGATCTGTATCAGGTAGGAACCGTCGCTTATATCAAGCAGGTGGTGAAGCTTCCGCAGGATCTTTACCGGGTTCTGGTAGAGGGACTGGACCGGGCGGAAGTCCTGAGTCTTGAGCAGGAAGAACCCTACCTGAAAGCGGAATGTGAGATCGTTACCGCACAGGAAGAGGATTATCCGGAGCCGGTCAAGGACGCCATGCTTCGCAGCATCCGGGAGCTTTTTCAGAGATATTGCAGAGAAAGCGGAAAAGTAAGCAAGGATCTGGTAAACCCAGATCATGAACATCGAAGATGTGCAGGAAACTATCGACCAGATCGCAGTAAATCTTCCGATGGCGTATCAGAACAAGCAGAAGCTTCTGGAAGCAGTGTCTTTGAATGACCGTTATGAGATCCTTGGAGCGCTTCTTGGCAGCGAGATCGAGGTGATCCATATCACCAAAGATCTTCAGCGCAAGGTGAAATCCCATATCGACAAGAATCAGAGAGAGTATATCCTCCGGGAACAGCTGAAAACCATCCGTGAGGAGCTGGGCGAGGAGAATACTGCTGATGATATCGATGAATTTAAAAAACAGCTGAAGGAGCTGGATGCATCTGATGAAGTAAAAGAGAAGATTTCCAAGGAGATCAGCCGTTTTAAAGGAATGGCAGCCAGTGCTGCAGAGGCAACGGTGCAGAGAGGCTATCTGGAAACCGTTCTTGCACTTCCGTGGAATAAGAAATCCGAGGATTCCGAGGATCTTGAGAACGCATGGAAGGTTTTGGAAGAGGGTCATTACGGACTGAAAGAGGTCAAAGAGCGTATCATGGAATTTCTTGCTGTACGTAAGCTGACCCACAAGGGAAAGAGTCCAATCCTCTGTCTGGTGGGACCTCCGGGAACCGGAAAAACTTCCATTGCACGTTCTGTGGCAGAGGCCATGAACAAGAAATACGTCCGCATCTGTCTTGGAGGTGTCCGTGATGAGGCAGAGATCCGTGGCCACAGAAAGACTTACGTCGGTGCCATGCCAGGAAGGATCACAGTCGCACTGAAGGAAGCCGGAGTCAGCAACCCGCTGATGCTTCTTGATGAGATCGACAAGACCAGCAGCGATTATAAAGGAGATACCTCCGCAGCACTTCTGGAGGTTCTGGATCCGGAGCAGAACAGTAAGTTCAATGATCACTATGTGGAGATTCCCCAGGATCTTTCCGAGGTACTGTTTATTGCCACTGCAAATGATGTTCAGGGAATCCCGAGACCTCTTCTTGACCGTATGGAGCTGATGGAAATCCCGGGATATACGGAAAATGAGAAGGAACATATCGCAAGGGAACATCTGATCCCGAAGCAGATGGAAATCAACGGTATTCCGGAAGGCAAGCTGGTGATCCAGCCGGCAGCTCTTGGCAAGCTGATCAACAACTATACCAAGGAAGCAGGAGTCCGTTCTCTGGAGAGAAGCATCGGACGTATCTGCAGAAAAACTGCACGTGCTATCATGGAAGAGGGTAAGGATAAGGTAGTTGTCACATCCAGAAATATTTCCAGATTCCTTGGCAAAGAACGATATAACTATCTGATGGCTAATGAGAAGGATGAGATCGGGATCGCCCGCGGTCTTGCATGGACACAGGTAGGCGGTGATACCCTGCAGATCGAAGTCAATATCATGCCCGGAAAAGGCGAGCTGCTTCTTACCGGACAGCTTGGAGATGTGATGAAGGAATCTGCACAGGCAGGTATCAGCTATATCCGTTCGGTTTCTGACCAATATGAGATCGATCCGGAATTTTTCCAGAAGCATGATATGCATGTACATATCCCGGAGGGTGCTGTTCCGAAGGATGGTCCGTCTGCCGGTATTACAATGGCAACTGCCATGCTGTCTGCAATTATCGAAAAACCGGTACGTGCGGATCTTGCCATGACCGGTGAGATCACCTTAAGAGGCCGTGTGCTTCCGATCGGCGGACTGAAAGAGAAGCTGCTTGCAGCTAAATATGCCAGGATCAAGGAAGTCCTTGTTCCGGAGAAAAATCGTCCGGATATCGAGGAGATGGACAGAGAGATCATCCAGGGACTGAATATCCGGTTTGTGGATAACATGAAAGAAGTTCTCGGTGAAGCTCTTGCATAAACAAAAAACAGAAAAACCCTGCCCTGACCTTCAGGACAGGGCTTTTAAAAGAAAAGGGAGGAATAACGAATGGTAATCAAAAACGTATCGCTGGATATCGTCTGCGGCATCACAAGCAAGATCCCGGACACAGGAAGGCCGGAGGTAGCTTTTGCGGGAAAATCAAATGTAGGGAAATCCTCCCTGATCAATGGTCTGATGAACCGCAAGGCCCTGGCAAGAACCAGCGCACAGCCGGGAAAAACACAGACGATCAATTTTTATAACATTAATGAGGCAATGTATCTCGTAGACCTGCCGGGCTACGGCTACGCCAAGGTTTCTGCAGCAGAGAAGGAAAAATGGGGAAAAATGATCGAGGGCTATCTTCATAATTCCAAAGAGCTCCGTGCGGTTTTTCTCCTGGTGGATATCCGCCACAAGCCTTCCGCCAATGACAAGCAGATGTATGACTGGATCTGTCACAACGGATATGAGCCGGTGATCATCGCGACCAAACTTGACAAGCTGAAACGCAGCCAGGTGGCAAAAAGCCTGAAGGAGATCCGCATCGGACTGGGCCTTCCGAAAGAGGGAAAGATCCTTCCGTTTTCTGCGGAGACGAAGCAGGGAAGAGACGAGATATGGGCACTGATCGATGAGTTGACCGGCCTTGGTGAACCGGCAGCTACAGAGGATTAAGGAGAGCAGAAAAGATGGGAATTATCAAGGCGCTTAAGCTGGGATTTGACTATCAGAGATACGATGATGACGGCAATGTGGTAGACATGCAGCGTGCAGTCAATGATGTGGACCTGGACATTAAAGCAGGAGAATTTGTGGCAGTTCTGGGACATAACGGATCTGGAAAATCCACACTGGCGAAGCATATGAATGCGCTTCTGATCCCAACAGAGGGAACGATGCTGGTGGACGGGATCGATACCGCCAGAGAGACCAAACTCTGGAAGGTACGCCAGAAGGCAGGAATGGTATTTCAGAATCCGGATAACCAGATCATAGGAACCGTTGTGGAAGAGGATGTAGGCTTTGGTCCGGAAAATATGGGAGTTCCTACAGATGATATCTGGAAACGGGTGAATGACAGCCTGGAAAAAGTCGGTATGACAGCCTATCGTTATCAGTCCCCAAACAAGCTTTCCGGAGGGCAGAAGCAGAGAGTGGCTATTGCAGGCGTGATGGCCATGCGCCCGCGGTGCATCATTCTGGATGAGCCTACCGCCATGCTGGATCCTAACGGAAGAAAGGAAGTCCTGGAGGCAGTGCGGGAGCTGAACCGTAAGGAAAAGGTAACAGTCATTCTGATCACCCATTACATGGAGGAAGTGATCCATGCTGACCGTGTTTATGTCATGGACAGCGGAAATGTTGTGATGCAGGGAAATCCCAAAGAGATTTTTTCCCAGGTGGATACCCTTAAGGCGTATGGACTGGATGTACCACAGGTAACACTTCTTGCATATGAACTGAAGAAATCCGGCGTGGATGTTCCGGATGGAATACTGACTACAGAGGAGCTGGTGAGCGCATTATGTCAATCGAATTAAAAAATGTAACCTATACCTACAGCCCCGGGACAGCCTATGAGAGCCATGCGCTGAAGGATGTCAGCCTTGTAATCCCGGACGGCCAGTTTATCGGGATCATCGGACACACAGGAAGCGGAAAATCCACGCTGATCCAGCATCTGAATGCGCTGGTACAGCCAACATCCGGCCAGGTTCTGTATAACGGAGAAGATGTGTGGGCTGAGAAATATGACCGGAAACAGCTCCGCAGCGAGGTTGGTCTGGTGTTCCAGTACCCGGAGCATCAGCTGTTTGAAAATGATGTGATCTCAGATGTATGCTTCGGACCTATGAATCAGGGACTTTCCAGGGAAGAAGCAGAGAAAGAAGCGAAGCAGGCTCTGACTCAGGTTGGAGTAAAAGAGTCCAATTTCAAGAAATCACCCTTTGAGCTTTCCGGAGGCCAGAAAAAAAGGGTAGCTATTGCAGGGGTTCTTGCCATGAACCCGAAGATCCTGATCCTGGACGAGCCACAGCAGGGCTTGACCCGAAGGGCAGGGATGATATCCTGGATCAGATCGCAGAGCTTCATAAGGTGCGAGGGATAACCATTGTTCTGGTTTCCCACAGCATGGAGGATATTGCGAAATACGTGGAGCGCCTCATTGTTATGAATCACGGAGAAGCTGTATTTGATGATGAGCCGAAGAAGGTTTTTTCCCATTATAAGGAACTGGAAACCATGGGACTTGCCGCACCGCAGATCACTTATATCATGCATGCGCTGAAGGAACATGGGCTGCATGTGGATGCAGATGCCACAACGGTGGAGGAAGCCAGAGACAGTATCCTTGCCGCACTTGCGCAGGCGAACTCTCCATTACTGAACAAAGGAGGGGCGGAAAAATGATCAGAGATATTACCATTGGCCAGTATTATCCGGCCAAATCCGTTCTTCACAGACTGGACCCACGGACCAAATTTCTGGGAACTCTGGGATTTCTGATCTCTGTGTTCCTGTTTCATACATTTCTCGGATATGCGGTGGCAACAGCATTTCTGGTAGCTATGATCGCAATATCCAAGGTTCCGGTGAAATTCATGTTCAAGGGTCTGAAGGCTATCGTTATGATCCTTCTGATCACGGTTGTGTTCAATATCATCCTGACGCCTGGCGAAGTGCTGTGGCGTTTCGGGATCATCAAGGTCACAAGGGAAGGCCTTGTTCTTGCAGGAAGAATGGCGATCCGTCTTGTTTACCTTGTGATCGGATCTTCCATCATGACATTGACTACCACGCCGAATCAGCTGACAGATGGTCTGGAGAGACTGCTCCGTCCGCTGAACAAGATCCGGGTGCCGGTACATGAGATCGCCATGATGATGTCCATTGCCCTTCGCTTTATCCCGATCCTTCTGGAGGAGACGGATAAGATCATGAAAGCACAGATCGCCAGAGGTGCAGATTTCGAAAACGGAAACCTGATCCAGAAGGCGAAAAATATGGTACCCCTTCTTGTGCCGCTGTTTATTTCGGCGTTCCGCCGCGCCAATGATCTGGCAATGGCCATGGAAGCAAGGTGTTACCATGGTGGAGAGCACAGAACTCAAATGAAGCCGCTGCATTATGAAAAAAGAGATTATGCGGCCTATGGGATCCTTGTGGCATATCTTGCGGTGGGTGTTGCATTCCGTGTGGCGGGACTGTAGCCAAATCCTGTCGGTACTCAGACATGGAACGGTCCGAAGCGTTGCATTTTGCACAGCGGAACTGTAACCGGATCAGGCAGGCATTTTGCAGGACGGTATGTCTGTTTTGGGATAGAAAGTACTGCAGGGATGTCTGTATCAGGAGGGAATATATTTTATGAAACGAGTAGGACTTGTTGTAGCTTATGATGGAACCAAGTACTCAGGCTGGCAGACACAGCCAAATGGAATCACCATTCAGGGCGTTTTAAACGATACCTTAAGTGAGCTGCTTGGGGAAAAGATCGAGACCATCGGTGCCAGCCGTACAGATGCAGGAGTGCACGCTCTTGGAAATGTGGCGGTGTTTGATACCGAATCCAGGATCCCGGGAAATTTACCTATGCACTGAACCAGAGACTTCCGGAGGATATCCGTATCCAGCTTTCTGAGGAGGTGGAGCCGGATTTTCATCCCCGTTACTGTGACAGTGAAAAACATATGAATATCGTATCCTGAACCGGCGTTTTCCGGTGCCAACGGAGCGTTTGTACTCTTATTTTTACCATTATAAACTGGATGTGGATAAGATGAAGGAAGCAACATCTTATCTGATCGGACGCCATGATTTTGCTAGCTTCTGCGGCTCCGGCGCACAGGTGAAGACCACCATCCGTACCGTGACCTCCATGGACGTGTGGAGAGATGGTGACATGGTGACCATTCGCATTTCAGGAACAGGCTTCCTCTACAATATGGTGCGTATCATTTCCGGAACCCTGATCGAGATCGGAAACGGTCAGTATCCGCCGGAACGCATGGATAAGATCCTGAAAGCCTGTGACCGCGGGGCAGCAGGCCCCACAGCTCCGGCTCAGGGGTTGACGCTGATGGGAATCGAGTTTTTCTGAAAACAGGAATTTTGTTGAAAATTACAGGAAAAAACAGTTGACAGGCAAGGTGCCTTATAATATAATAAATCAATGTGACGTAGTGCGAAGATGCTTGAGCCAATAGCCCCGGCGACGGCATTTTATCAGCGGTTTCGGACATTTCCGCGATTTATTTTGCACCCGCGTTTCCATTTACTTTTTTTCGCGGAAGTACCGCGGTTTGAGAAACATTATCGTTGATAAATAACAGGAGGTAGGACCATGCAGACTTATATGGCTAATCCGGATAAAATCGAAAGAAAATGGTATGTAGTTGACGCAGAGGGTTGCACTCTGGGACGTCTGGCATCCGGTGTTGCAAGTGTTTTAGAGGAAAGAACAAACCTCAGTTTACACCGCACGTTGACACAGGAGATTATGTAATCGTTGTAAACGCTGATAAGATCAAAGTTACAGGCAAGAAGCTTGAGCAGAAGATTTATTATAACCACTCCGACTATGTTGGTGGAATGAAAGAAACCACATTAAAAGAAATGTTAGCAAAGAAACCTGAGAAGGTTATCGAGCTCGCAGTTAAGGGAATGCTTCCGAAAGGACCTCTTGGAAGAGCTATGAACAAGAAACTTTTCGTATATGCAGGACCAGAGCACAAACATGAGGCTCAGAAGCCTGAAGTTTTAACATTTTAATAGGAGGTAGAAAACATTGGCTAGCGCAAAATTCTACGGAACAGGAAGAAGAAAAAAATCAATCGCAAGAGTTTACCTGGTACCTGGAACAGGTAAAATCACTATCAATAAAAGAGACATCGATGAGTACTTCGGACTTGAGACTCTGAAGGTTATCGTTCGTCAGCCACTGGCTTTAACAGAGACAGAGGGTAAATTCGACGTGATCGTTAATGTTCACGGCGGTGGATACACAGGACAGGCTGGAGCAATCCGTCATGGTCTTTCCAGAGCACTCCTTGAGGCAGACAAAGACTACAGACCAGCTCTTAAAGCTGCTGGATTCCTTACACGTGATCCACGTATGAAAGAGCGTAAGAAATA
>ENA-OQCR01000062-OQCR01000062.1-human-gut-metagenome-genome-assembly--contig:-NODE-62-length-15590-cov-1.472418_pt1 | contig 15590 bp, 15 predicted proteins | sample MGYA00242763_ERZ504589 | MGnify/ENA primary metagenome ERZ504589 (study PRJEB26092, sample SAMD00036321) | human gut metagenome | host: Homo sapiens | study: EMG produced TPA metagenomics assembly of...
CCACGAATCCCAGCCGTGCGTAAAAATCGACCAGCCGTTCCTTGCAGGTGAGCACGAGGCCCTTACGTCCGGCCTGTGCCGCGTCGAGAATCACCTGGCGCAGCAGATAGCTGGCGCAGCCGCGATGCTGGTAGACGGGTGCCACATCCACGCCGAAAATCATCTGCCAAACGCCATGCTCGTCATGCATATCGGCGTCGTCATACATGGCATCGGCAAGATTCGGCTCGTTTGTGGCCATGCCATCGACGAAACCAACCAACGTGCCGTCCTCTACACGCGAGGGGAACGGGGTATCGTCGTCATCGGTGTTGACCAACAGCCAGAAATGGTCCGGATAAGCGGCCACGCGTGCGGTAAGGCTTTCGTTGCTTGCGGCCTCCGCAGGTGGGAAGCAGGCGGCCTCCACAGCCTCGATCGCGTCCAGATCCTCCATCGTTGCATGTCGAATGAGCATGTGCATACTCTCTCGCAAGGCATACCCAATCTTCACATTTCGATATGCGCCGACGGCGCAATCCGCCAACATGCCATACTGTAGAAGAACCTTGGAGGGATCGCAGGACGACTGTTTCGCGATACCTGATAAGTCCTTATACGAAAAACCGATAACGAAACTGGCTCGTAGTGGCGAATAAAGCGATAGTATGAGCCGCGTTCGCCGGAACAAATACGAAAAATCCGTTGAGAAGAGAAGGAGGCGCGCGTGTTCGACTGGACGTTCATCTCGCACTACGCGCCGTTCTTCGTCAGCGGTGCCGAAATGACGCTGTTCATTTCCGTCTTCGGCATCATCCTGGCGATCGTGGTCGGCTTGGTCTGCGCCGGCATCGAGATCGCGCGCATCCCCGTCCTGCGGCAGGTCGTGCGCGTCTACATCGAGCTGAGCCGTAACACGCCGTTGCTGGTGCAGCTGTATTTCCTGTATTTTGGCCTGCCGAAACTCGGACTCGTCTGGTCCGCGGAACTGTGCGCCATCGTCGGACTCGGCTTCCTCGGCGGCTCCTATATGGCCGAAGCGATGCGCGGCGGCTTGGAGACCATTCCGGAAGTGCAGCGCGAATCCGCATACGTGCTGGGCTTGAGCAAATGGCAGACATTAAGCCGCGTGGTCATTCCACAGGCCATCAGCACCTCCATTCCAGGCGTCGTGGCCAATGTGATCTTCCTCATCAAGGAATCGTCCGTGGTGTCCGCCATCGCGCTCGCCGACGTGATGTACATGGCCAAGGACCTGATCGGCATGTACTACGACACCTATGAGTCGCTGTTCCTGCTGATTGTGGCGTATCTGGTGATTCTGCTGCCGATCTCGCTGTTCGGCACTTGGCTGGAACGGAGGTTCGACTATGAGCGGCGCTGAGATTCTGCTCGAGCCGGGCGTGATTCCGCGCCTGCTACAGGGCCTGTGGGTCACGGTGTGGATCGCCGGCGTGTCCGTGGCGTTGTCCGTGCCCGTCGGCCTGATCGTCGGCTGGCTGATGACGATGAAAAATCCCGTTGTGCGGGTGCTGACCAGGATTTATCTGGATTTCATCCGCATCATGCCACAGCTGGCGCTGCTGTTCATCGCCTTCTACGGTTTCGCGCAGGCATGGAATTGGAATTTGGATGCGACCGGCGCATGCGTGTTCGTCTTCGTTTTGTGGGGCGGCGCTGAACTGGGCGATCTGGTGCGTGGTGCGCTCGAATCGATTCCGAAGGCGCAGTACGAGTCGTCGTACGTTTTGGGATTGAGCGGCTGGCAGACGTTCACGAAAGTGATTCTGCCGCAGGCGTTGCGCCGGCTGCTGCCGGCTTCCGTGAACCTCGCCACGCGTATCGTGAAGACCACGTCATTGGCCGTGCTGCTCGGCGTGGTGGAAGTCATCAAGGTGGGCCAGCAGATCATCGACGCGAACCGTTTCCAGTATCCGACGGGCACTTTGTGGATTTACGGAACGATTTTCTTCATGTACTTCATCGTGTGCTGGCCGCTGTCCATCGTGGCCCGCAGGTTGGAAAAGAGGTGGAAGCATGACTGAGCAGGCTGAACAGGTTACGCAGACCGCGCAAAACAGCGGGAAAACGCAGACAAGCCTTGAAATCAGGCATCTGGTCAAGCGGTACGCCAATGCCGACAAGCCAGTGCTGGACGACATCTCCTTCGACGTGCCCCATGGCAAGGTGTTCGTCATCGTCGGCCCGTCCGGATCGGGCAAGTCGACGTTGCTGCGCACCATCGCAGGTCTTGAGCCGATTCAGGGCGGCACCATCGCGCTGAACGGCGAGATTATCGAAACCGGCAAGCCGGGCACCGAATCGGCCGGCCGCAGCAAGCGCGGCAGCGAGCTGCGCACGCGTGTCGGCATGGTGTTCCAAAGCTACGACCTGTTCCCCAACAAAACCGTGCTCGGCAACATCACGCTCGCTCCGACGCTCGTGCAGAAGCGCGACAAGGCGGAGGTCGAGAAGGAAGCCATCGCTCTGTTGGAACGCGTCGGACTCGCCGACCGCAAGGATGCCTGGCCGCATGAGCTGTCCGGAGGCCAACGCCAGCGCGTGGCCATCTGCCGTGCGCTGATCCTGCATCCGGAAGTGCTGCTGTTCGACGAAGTCACCGCCGCGCTCGATCCGGAAATGGTGCGCGAAGTGCTCGACGTGATGCTCGAACTCGCCGATTCCGGCCAGACCATGCTCATCGTGACGCACGAGATGCAATTCGCACGAGCCATCGCCGACCAGGTGATCATGCTGGAGGACGGCGGCATCGTGGAACAATCCGACGACGCCGAAGCGTTCTTCACCAATCCGAAAACCGAGCGTGCCAAGCGTTTCCTGCACACGTTCGAATTCGACAGGCATCGCAAGCCGGCGGAACCGACGGGAACTTCCGCCGAGTAATCGCAAGTTTTGATAGCAGTCATCCGTACAAGAGAGGAGTAACCATGACCGCATCAATCATCAACAAGACAATCAAGAGCATCGTGGCCGCATCGGCCGCGTTGATCATGGCCGCCTCCGTGGCTGCCTGCGGTCCCAACGCCGCCACCCCGAGCGAGGAGAACAACGCCTCCAACGGCGGCGCCACCACGTCCAAGGTGACCGCCCGCTCCCTGGACGAGATCAAGAAGTCCGGCGTGCTCAAAGTGGCCGTCTTCTCCGACAAGGCCCCGTTCGGCTACATCGACAAGGACGGCAAGAACGCCGGCTACGACATCGTCTTCGCCGAGCGTCTCGCCAAGGATCTGGGCGTGAAGGTCAAGTACACGTCCGTCGATCCGGCCGCCCGTGTGGATGTGCTCACGTCCAACAAGGTGGACATCACGCTGGCCAACTTCACCGTCACCGACGAGCGCAAGGAGAAGGTCGACTTCGCCAAGCCGTACATGAAGGTCGCGCTCGGCGTGGTCTCCCCGGAGAACGCCGAAATCACCGACGTGAGCCAGCTCAAGGGCAAGACGCTGATCATCGCCAAGGGCACCACCGCCGAAAGCTATTTCGAGAAGAACGAACCCGACGTCAAGCTGCAGAAGTACGACCAGTACGCCGACGCCTACAACGCGCTGCTCGACGGCCGTGGCGACGCCTTCTCCACCGACAACACCGAGGTGCTGGCCTGGGCCAAGATCAACAAGGGCTTCAAGGTGGGCATCACCAAGCTCGGTGACGAAGACACCATCGCGCCGGCCGTGCAGAAGGGCAACAAGGAGCTGCTCAACTGGATCAACGACGAGATCGTGAAGCTCGGCAAGGAGAACTTCTTCCACAAGGATTACGAGGAGACTTTGAAGCCGGTGTACGGCTCCGACGTCAACCCGGATGACATTGTGGTCGAAGGCGGCCAGCTTTGATTCTTACCTGACCTGACGGCGGCCTGCCGTCCGTCAATCCTGTTTCCAAGCCTTCCGTGGCACACGCCGCGGAAGGCTTTTTCATGCCGATTCCGGGCCGGTTATGTCACATCCTTCGAAACCGTTTACAGTCCACGCGGGTGTATGTTTCCGGAGGTTTCGTACCATCCGATAACCCCTCATAAATAAACGCTATGGCGATTCGCACGTTGTATAAGCAACGTCGATAATCTCCGGCGCGTGGCGCTTTCCAAGACACGGTTAAGTAGGAGCCAGTGATCGCGTGAACGGCACGCGGCAAGGAAACCACACCGAGGGGGTGCGCACCATGACCAGATTCAACACTCAGCTTGTCCACGGACTGCCGGTCAACGACAACAACACCGGAGCCGTGAATCCGCCGATCTACAACTCGTCCACTTATGCTTTCGAATCGGTCGAGGCCATGCCCCGCTGGGATTACGCGCGCAGCGGCAACCCGACCCGCGAGTTCCTGGAGAAGCAGATCGCGCAGCTTGAGCATGGCACGCGCGGTTTCGCGTTCGGTTCCGGCCTGGCCGCCATCCACGCGGTGCTGTCGATCTTCCAGCCAGGCGACCGCATCGTCGTCGGCAAGAACATCTACGGTGGCACCTACTCGCTGTTCCACGAATATTTCGAACGTTGGGGCGTCATCATCGAGGAAGTGGACACCACCGATTACGAGGCGCTCGACGCTGCGGTCTCCGGCGAATCCGTCAAGGGCGGCGCGCACGGATGCCCAGCCAAAGCCGTGTATTTCGAAGTGCTCACCAACCCGCTTCTGCAAGTCAACAACGTGACGGCCATTGCCGGAATCGCCCACCGTCATGGCGCGATCGCCATCGTCGACAACACATTCGTCACCCCGTATCTGCAGCAGCCGCTCGACCAAGGCGCCGACATCGTCATCCATTCCGCCACCAAGTATCTGGCCGGCCATTCCGAAGTCAACGCCGGCCTCGTGGTGGTCAAGGACGATGAGCTGGGCAAGCGCGTCTACTTCGCGCAGAACCGCTTGGGCGGCGTGCTCGCGCCGAACGAATGCGATTCGGTGCGTCGCGGCATCCAGACGCTCGCCTTGCGCATGGACCGTCAGCAGGAGAACGCGCGTGCGATTTCCAGCTATCTGCTGCTGCACCCGTTGGTCAAGTCCGTGCATTATCCGGGACTGCCCAGCCATGAATACGAGCTGGCCTCCAACGGTCTCAAGGGCGGCGGTGCCGTGCTGAGCTTCGAAGTGGTGCCGGGCGTCGACCCTGCGGACGTGCTTGACAACCTGCATATCTTCCGTTTGGCGGTGTCTCTAGGTGCGGTGGAATCGCTTGCCGAACTGCCGTGCCGCATGACGCATTTCGAACTGCCGCGCGAGGAGCGTTTGAAGGTCGGCATCACCGACGAGCTGGTACGTCTCGCGGTCGGCGTCGAGGACAAGCAGGACCTCATCGAGGATCTCGGTCAGGCCTTCGACATCGCGTATGAGCACTATCTCAACCGTCATGCCGGCGAGAGTCTGTTCACCTTCGCGCAACACGTATATGCCTGAAAGTTTTGCCATCGGTAGGGATTTGAATATTAACTGGCACGCTATCTCACGAACCGGACAGGGGAAAGCGCCCCTCTGTCCGGCTCGTGGACGGCCCTTGCCCAGCTCGCGGACATTGTCTGCATACGATTGCATTCTTTGGTAAATTTTTACTCGGGTTCGGCAATGGTTGCAGAACCTACGAAAGGTCATGCGACAAGACCTTTAAAGAGAAACCAAAGAAGGGAGTAATGCCATGCCGTTCCTTGTAGTGCTCCTTGTCATTGCGCTGATCATCGCGTTCCTGTTCCTGTCCACGTTGTTCATCGTGCCGCAGCAGCAGGCCTACATCATCGAACGTTTCGGCAAGTTCAACAAGGTGCAGTTCGCGGGCATCCACATCCGTATCCCGTTCGTGGACCGTATCGCCATGAAAACCAACATGCGCGTCAACCAGCTCAACGTGCAGCTGGAAACCAAAACCCTCGACAACGTGTTCGTCACGGTCGTCGCCTCCACCCAGTTCCGTGTGAACCCGGAAAACGTGGCCACCGCCTACTACGAGCTGCGCGACCGGCCGGGCAGCTGCGCTCCTACATGGAGGATGCCCTGCGTTCCGCCATTCCGGCGTTGAGCTCGATGACGCCTTCGCCCGCAAGGACGACGTGGCCTTCGACGTGCAGAAGACCGTCGGCAACGAGATGTCCCGCTTCGGCTTCACCGTGGTCAAGACCCTGATCACCGCCATTGACCCGAGCCCGCAGGTCAAGAACGCCATGGATTCCATCAACGCAGCCCAGCGTGAGAAGGAGGCCACCCGGCAGCGCGCCGAGGCCCAGCGCATCCAGATTGAGACCCAAGCCGCTGCTGAAGCGGAGAAGACCCGTCTTCAGGGTGAAGGTCAGGCCAACTACCGTCGCGAGATCGCCAACGGTATCGTCGACCAGATCAAGAGCCTGCAGGCTGTCGGCATGAACATCGGCGATGTGAACAATGTGGTGCTGTTTAACCAGTACCTCGACGTGCTGCGCTCCTTGAGCGAATCCAACAACTCCAAGACCGTCGTGCTTCCAGCATCCACCCCTGGCGGATATCAGGATATGTACAGCCAGATCACGCAGGCGATGGTGACAGCCAACGAAACCGCGGAACGGAGCGCGTACACGCCGAAGCCGTCCCATACGGCCGCCCCATCGGTGCCGCGTATCTGACGAATATTGATCGAATGGCGTCTTTGGCCGCATGCGCCAATCGCGGGGTATGCGGCCAAAGACGAAACGAATCCCTCCTTCCATCGGGGAGCCGCGTGAATGTGACGGAGAATGCGGAAACGATGGAAGGAGGGATCGCGTATGGGTGCGTCGCCGTACCACGACGCACATCTTGTCATGGGAACGCTTCTGGACGCTATTCCAGTCCGATGAGCGCCCCGTGGGCCGGCATGGACGGGCGTTCCGCCTCATGCTGCTTCACGGATTGGATCTGTTTCTGCAGATCCATGACTTTCTTCTCCAGCCATGCGATGGTCATGGATTGGGAGATGACGAGCAGGTCGCGTTGATCGGCCGCGGCTTCATTGGCGAACGACTGCGCCTCCAGCATGATCTGCGGATCGGCCTTCCAACGTGCGATGGCGCGTTCGATGCGCTTGCTGCCCACGATCTTCGGATTGAGTCCCGCGCTGGCAAAGATGCTAGTCGGTCCGTTGCCCCGCAGATATTGCGCCATGCAACGCACCTGGAAATCCCTCGAATAGGTGATGCGGTCCATCGACGCCCGCTCCACCGCGGGCAGGGTGTTGAGGTAGTAGACCTCCGCTTGTGTGAAACGACGTTTCATGATGTCCCCCTCATGGTATGGAACCGTTCGGCTTCGTTTTCGATTCGTTGCGATGCCTTCATTGTATTTTCGTCGTTTCACGGTTCACTGCCATTTGGCACGAAACAAGGGATTCTGGCATGAAATAACATGTTCCATATCGTTCAGGCGGGGTTTCTTGAACGGTTTTCGAGTTTCAGGCACGCGCGGACCGTGGCTTCAGGGTGTTCCCTTAAGGGTGGCGAAGCGCGGTGAAACACTTTAGACTTAGGAGCAATTATCAACATATTCCCAGAAAACGAGGAGGTGAATGTGCCGGTAGGTAGCACATCCAACGCTGGGAAAACCGGTCGCGGTCCCATTATCGAGGTTAAAAACCTACGCAAGGAATATCCAGTGCTCGATGAGACCGTCGTAGCACTGGAACGTGTCAATCTCGCCATTCCGCAAGGGCAGATCTGCTGTATCTATGGCGAGTCCGGATCCGGTAAATCCACCCTGCTCAATCAGCTTGCCGGCATGGAAAAACCAACTAAAGGTGGTGTACGTATCACAGGTGTGCCCATCAGCAGGCTTGACGAACGGCAGCTGGCCGAATTCAGGCAGAAGCACCTTGGCTTCGTGTTCCAGTCGTACAATCTGCTGCCCAATCTCAATGCCATCGAGAATGTGGCCATGCCACTGATGTTCCGAGGCGTGCCGAAGCGTAAACGCGAGACGATCGCGCGTGCCATGCTCAAGCGGGTCGGCCTTGGCAAACGCATGAACCATTATCCGACCCAGATGTCTGGCGGTCAGCAGCAGCGCGTCGGCATCGCCCGCGCTTTCGTGACACGTCCGCAAGTGGTATTCGCCGACGAGCCGACCGGCAATCTCGATTCCAAAACCAAAACCGAAGTGATGGATATGATTTGCTCGTTCGCACGCGATTTCAACCAGACCATCGTGCTCGTCACACATGACGACAATATGGCGCAATACGCCGATCGCATCGTCACACTTCTTGACGGCCGCATCATCGGCGACCGGCTTACGTAACTTCATGACAGCATATCGACAACTATGACGACAACAGAAGGGCCTTCCATGGGCAACAACACAAGAATCGCAACACTGCTCAACGGGGCAATCTCACTATTGGCGGTGGTCGCCATCACGTTGGTATGCATTGTGCCGACGGCGTTCGCCGAAGATGGCGCCAATACTTCCGATGCTCCGGGTGCGGGAGCGGACAACAGTGTTGAGCAGATTGCTGGGCCGGTGCCGAACATCATTATCACCAATTTCACCTATGGCGACGGGTCGGTGGCGGTCGGCAGCACCTTCAACCTCGGTTTCACCTTCCAAAACATGGGCAAAGTGGCGGTGAGCAACATGGTGGTCACCGTGGACGGCGGTGAGAATTTTGCCATCTCCGGCGGTACGAACACGTTCTACTACGATGCGCTGAATGCGGGAGCTGCGTTGACGCAGACCGTGCCGATGCAGACACTGGCCAGTGCGAAAAACGGCGCGCAGGGCATCGACATCAGCTTCAAATACGAGTATGTGGACGGTGCCGCACGCAGCTCCAACACTTCCGACATCAAAATTTCCGTACCCGTTTCGCAGCCTGATCGTTTTGAATTGAACGATCCAGTGGTGCCCAATATCGTCAACGCGGGTGAGGAAACTACTATCACCATGGATTACGTGAACAAGGGCAAGGGCGACGTTTCCAATGTCGAGGCGAGCGTTGAAGGCGACGGTATCACCGCCACGCAGGCCAAGCAGTACGTCGGCAATGTGGCGTCCGGCGTGTCCGGCTCCATTGGATTCGCATTCACTGCGGACAAGCCCGGCGAAACCGAGGCGAAACTGACGGTGACGTATGAGAATTCCGATGGACAGCCGCAGACCAAGGAATTTCCGGTGAAGATCAATGCCGTTGAAGCTCCTGTTCCGGATGATTCCGATACGGATGTTGACGTCCAGGATCAGAGCATGCCGGTCTGGGTGTGGATAGTGGCGGCGGCCGTTGCACTTGTCGTGATTGTACTGACGGTCGTATTGGTGGTCCGTCACCGCCGTAAGAAGGCAAAGCAGGCGGCCGATGATGACGATTGGGATTGGGAGACTGCCGATCTTGGAGCCGATAAGCAGGGTAAATCTACTGCCATGGCTGCCGATGCGCCGACGCAGGTAATCGCCACGGCAGGTGGCACATCGGCCGCCTCCGTATCCGCAACGTCATCTTCCACTCCATCCGTCAAGGAGTAGGCATGCGATTTTCGGATATCGCACATACTTGCGCGCAGAATTTGCTGCGGCGCAAATCGCGTACGATTTTGACGGTGCTCGGCGTGATCGTCGGCTGCTGCTCCATCGTCCTGATGATTTCGATTGGACAAGGCATCAGCGAGCAGAATGAGCAGATGCTCAAGAGCATGGGCAATCTCAACGACATTACCGTCACAGCTGCCGGCGGCTCGGGCGCGTACGACAGCTCTGGCGTCGGTATGTCGAGTTTGTCTTCGTCGGACATGACATCATCGGATCAGCAGGCCAAGCTTGACGATGCTGCGGTACAGACGTTCCGTGGCATTTCAGGCGTCGCAGCCGTGATGCCACAGCGGTCGGCGCAGAGCACCGTGGATCTCACTGCGGGAGCCGGATCCCGATACGTGGCTCAATATGCTTCTGTGATGGGTACGGATATGACCCAGCTTGAAGCCTCGGGATACAAGCTCGTTCAAGGGCGTATGCCGATGCGTGCCGGAGAAGTATTGCTCGGCAAATACGCGGCATACCAGTTTATGGATAAGTATCGTTCCGATGATGACTCCAGGCGTATCGCTCCCGGTGATTATGAGTGCGATGAGAACGGTTGCAAGGAGAGCGAGGGGGAGAAGCCGTTCTTCGACGTACTGACCACGAAACTCAATTTGATTACCGGAGCCGATTATCAAAGCCCTGACGATTACCGCAAAATAGGCAGCACTTCGATGAGTTCCACCGATTCAGGCGACGGCGATGGTACTGCCAGTTCGCAGAATCCTGTGGTTTCCATGCCTCTCACCGTGGTCGGTGTGTTGGACGCTTCAACCAATAATTACGATGCATTCAGCTCCGGTGTAGTCATGTCGCTGGAGGATATGGACACATTGCAGGCCAAAATCGACGGCAAAACCAATACCACCAGCCGGACCAAAACAAACTACGACCAAGTGGTGGTGCACGCTCAAAATATCAAGGATGTGCCGGGTATCGAAGCGCAGATCAAAATGTCTGGCTACCAAACCACGTCCTCGAACAGACCCGCAAGGAGATTGAAAAGCAGAGTCGTGGCATCCAGCTCGCATTGGGAGGCATTGGCGCGGTGTCATTCCTGGTGGCGGCCATCGGCATCGCCAACACCATGATTATGTCCGTGTCGGAACGCACTCGGGAAATCGGCATTATGAAGGCGCTCGGCTGCTATGTGAAGGATATTCGCACGATGTTCCTATGTGAAGCAGGTGCCATCGGTCTGGTCGGTGGACTTATCGCCTGTCTGATTTCCGCCTTGGGGTCGCTGAGCATCAATCTGCTGTCGTTTGGTGGATTCAGTATGGAAAACGTAGGCAAAGCGATTATGGGCGGTGACGACGTGAACCGAATCTCCGTGATTCCATGGTGGCTGTTTGTCGTGGCCGTGTTGTTTTCGATTCTGGTGGGCATACTCGCCGGTTTTGGGCCAGCTAATAAGGCTGTGAAGATTCCTGCGTTGGACGCCATCAAGAACGAGCAATAGCGATTGCGATTGACAATAATGCTTATGGTCGGCCATGTGCTGTTCAGCGTGGGCCGGCATTTCGCGATTGTTCAACGTTCCCTGTCGATTTTTGACGGTGCCGGCTAGTTGCGTGATTAACGGGCCAAGACGCGGCGAATGCGATCAGCCACCGCTTCCACAGTCAGCCCGTAACGTTCGTCAAGCTCGGCAAGGGGCACACGATCGGTGAATTCTTTCGATGCGCCGAAATTGAGCGCATGCACAGTGGCTGCTTTCGGATTAGTGGAATTCGCGTAGAACGCGGTCACCTTCTCACCCCAGCCGCCTTCCAGCTGGCCATCCTCCAAGGTGACGACCACACGATGGCCGTCGGCAAGCACGTCCAGCAGCTCGCCATCCATCGCGGAATACTGCTGCGCGTCGATAAGCGTCGCATTGATATCGTCGTCGTTTTCGAGCGTTGCCGCCACCTCGGCCGCCAACGGCAGTGTATTGCCCAAGCCGAGAATCGCCACTTCACGTCCCGGACGTACGATCTGGTACCGCGTGAAAGGGCAATCGCCGGTAATATCGATCGTCGTCTCGTGCGCGTCGGCACGTTCGGCCGGGTCGAACGCCATATCGGCGGAACGTTCCATGGCAAGAATCTGCTCGCCGGGCATGCGGATAGCCGTCACACCATGATCAGACGGCCCCGTGGCCCATGCAAGCATGTCCAGCATCTGCTCTCCGCTGGTCGGTGCCAGACAGGTCACATCAGGCGTGTTGGCGAACATCGTCATATCGAACGTGCCGGAATGTGTATTGTCCGCGCCGGAAATGCCCGCTCCGAAAATCAGCAGCGTCGCCGGAACATGATTCAACGCCAGCTCCTGCTGCAACTGGTCGTAAATACGCTGGAAGAACGTGGCGGAAGTCGCCAGAACCGGCCGGCCTCCAGCCTTCGCGATGCCTGCGGCGAACGCGGCCGCATGCTCCTCGGTAATGCCGGTGTCCACATAATGCGATCCGGCACGTTCACGGAAATCACGGGTGATGCCATTCGAACCAGGGGTGGCGGGGGAGATGACCACCAGTCCCGGCTCGTTTTCGAAACGGGACTCCAACGAAGCCATGGCCATCTGACCGTAGTATTTGCGCGCGTCAAGCGGCTTGCCGAGCGCGCTGTCCGGATCCTGCCAATGATTCGCCTCGCATTGGCCGGCATGCGGCTGCGGATTGGTCTGGTTGCATCCGTCGGAACCATCCTGCGCCTCGGTCTCATCGCTGAAACCCAAGCCCTTGGTGGTGTGGATATGCAGCACGACGGGATGGTCGATATCCTTCAAGTCTTCAAGCGCCGCGACCAGCGTGTCCACATCGTTGCCCTGCTCCACATAACGGTAGTCAAGTCCGAACGCCTTGAACAGATTCAGCTCCGCGGTTCCGTTCGACGCGCGCAGACGGGCAAGATTGCCGTACATGCCACCGAAATCCTCGGCGATCGACATCTCATTGTCGTTGACGACGATGATGAGATTACCGCCCTGTTCGGCAGCGTTGTTCAGTCCTTCGAAAGCGATCGCCGAGCTCAACGAACCGTCGCCGATGATGGCGATGACGTTGCCGATTTCGCTTGCTCCCGCAGCGGTATGTTGCATATCACGTGTTTTGGCAAGACCGCAGGCAAGGGAGATGGACGTGCCGGTATGGCCCAGCACGAAGGAATCATGCTCGCTTTCCAACGGATTGGTGAAACCTGTCACCTCGCCGAACCGCGACTCGTCCAGATACGCCTCGGCGCGCCCGGTAAGCATCTTGTGCACGTAGCTTTGGTGGGAGACATCGAAAACGAAACGGTCACGTGGAGAACCGAACACGCGGTGCAACGCCACGGTAAGCTCCACCACGCCAAGATTCGAACCGATGTGGCCACCATGCTTCCGGCCGTAATTCAACAGCGTGGAACGAATCTCCAGACACAGATCACGCAACTGTTGTCGAAGAAAGGGCATGCACATCCGCCGGAGAATGAATCGAACCCAGTATGCCAGCGGTCATTATGCGCGATTGTCCTTCCCTGAACCTGTCTTCTTTACCGCGGAAAATCCTATCCCACTGTATGCCTCTGCCGGGGTGTCGGTTGTGAAATACCTGCAAAGTCTTCTCAACTGCGGCACAATGGAAACGATGAAATGAATCGAACCACCGAAAAACCGCGAAGGAGCGCTGACCATGAAAGCCGTATACGCAGCAGGAACCGATTATGACAATCCGCTGTCGCAACTCAAGGTGGGGGAGCTGGACACGCCCGAAACCAAGCCGTTCTGGAGTACCATCCACGTGGCCGCAGCCAGCGTGAACCACCACGACATCTGGAGCCTGCAGGGCGTGGGACTCTCCGCCGAACAGACGCCGATGATTCTCGGCACCGACGCGTCAGGCGTGCTCGACGAGGACATTCCTGTTCGCAAAGGGCTGAAAGCCGGAGCCGAAGTGGTGCTCTACACCTTCGTCGGCACCGACGGCGCCGGCGTCATGCCGGGGGAGCGGCGCACCATCCTATCCGAAAAATACGCGGGCACCATGGCCGAAACCACCCAAGTGCCCAGCGCCAACGTGTTCGCCAAACCCGCCAACCTGACCCTCGATGAGGCTGCCGCGCTCGGCACCAGCTGGCTGACCGCCTACTCACTGCTGTTCACATCGGCCAACGTGAAACCGGGAGACACCGTGCTCGTCCAAGGCGCGGGCGGCGGCGTGTCCACAGCGGCCATCCAACTCGCCCATGCGGCAGGACTGGAAGTGTTCGTCACGTCACGCAGCGAAGAGAAACGAGACCGCGCGATCGCCATCGGAGCCGACGCCGCCTTCGAAACCGGCGCGCGACTGCCGCATAAGGTCGACGCTGTCATCGAATCGGTCGGCGCGGCCACCTGGAGCCATTCCGTCAAATCCGTACGCCCCGGCGGCACCATCGCCATCTGCGGAGCCACCACAGGAGACCAGCCTGGAGCCGAACTGACCCGCATCTTCTTCCAGGACATTCGCGTGCAAGGCAACACCATGGGTTCGCGTGACGATTTCGCACGACTGCTCAAATTCGTGGAACACGCCGACCTGCACCCCGTCATCGACTCCACTTACGCGCTTGCCGACGCGCCCGCGGCGTTCCGCAAAGTGGTCGGCGGCGACGTTTTCGGAAAGGTCGTGCTGCACATCGAGCCGAGTAAGTAAAGTAGGCGGTGTTCTGGAACACGTAAGTCTACGTAAATCCTTCGGAGGTTTGATGGCAGACAACAAGCCTGAAGTCGCGGTGATCATGGGATCGGCAAGCGATTGGGAGACCATGAAGCACGCATGCGAGATGCTCGACCAGTTCGAGGTGCCGTACATGAAGCAGGTGATTTCCGCGCACCGCACCCCGGAACTGATGGGTGAGTTCGCGCACAACGCCCGTGCCAACGGGCTGAAGGTCATCATCGCCGGCGCGGGCGGCGCGGCCCACCTGCCGGGCATGGTCGCGGCGCAGACCACACTGCCGGTCATCGGCGTGCCGGTACGCTCCCACGCGCTGTCCGGCTGGGATTCGCTGCTGTCCATCGTGCAGATGCCAGGCGGCATCCCGGTCGCCACCACCGCAGTCGGCAACTCCGGTGCCACAAACGCAGGTCTTTTGGCTGTGAGCATTCTGAGCACCACCGACGAGCGACTGGCCAAGGCGCTGCAGGACTATCGTGACTCCCTGAAGGAAAAGGTGGCTGAATCCAATGCCCAGCTTGTCTGAGGAAACCAACGGCCGTATCGAACGACTGATGCCCGGCGCGACCATCGGCATCATCGGTGGCGGCCAGCTCGGCCGCATGATGGCGCTGTCCGCACGCTACATGGGCTTCCGCATCGGCGTGCTCGACCCGACACCCGACTGTCCGGCCGCTCAGGTCGCGGATTTCCAAGTGACCGCCGAATACGACGACATCGCCGCCATCCGCGAACTGGCTGAAAAGTCCGACGTGCTCACCTACGAGTTTGAGAACGTGGACGCCGACGCCATCGATCAAGTGCGTTCCCTCGCGGCGGCCCCGCAAGGCACCGATCTGCTGCGCGTCACGCAGGACCGTGTCAACGAGAAGCGGTTCATCAACGACCATGGCACGCCCACCGCGCCGTGGAAGGCTGTCAACAGCGTCGAGGAACTTGAAGCGGCACTTGATGAGATCCACTATCCGGCTGTGCTCAAAACCCGTTCCGGCGGTTACGACGGCCACGGCCAGACCGTGCTCAAGTCCGAAGCCGACTTGGAGCAGGTGCGCGCCCGCGCCGACCATGACGGCAGCTTCCCGCCAAGCATTCTGGAAGGCTTCGTCGATTTCGCGTTCGAAGCGAGCATCCTCGTCGCCGGCAACGGCAAGGATTACGTGACCTTCCCGATCGTGCGCAACGAGCATCGCAACAACATCCTGCACATGACCATCGCGCCGGCCGAAGTGGACGAAACCGTGGCCAAGGAGGCGCACGAGCTGGCGTTGCGACTGGCCAAAGGCTTCGAACTCGCCGGCATTCTGGCCATCGAACTGTTCATCACCAAAGACAACAAGGTCATCGTCAACGAACTGGCCCACGTCCGCACAATTCCGGCCACTACACCATCGAGGCCTGCTCG
>ENA-OQCR01000063-OQCR01000063.1-human-gut-metagenome-genome-assembly--contig:-NODE-63-length-15587-cov-1.155951_pt1 | contig 15587 bp, 21 predicted proteins | sample MGYA00242763_ERZ504589 | MGnify/ENA primary metagenome ERZ504589 (study PRJEB26092, sample SAMD00036321) | human gut metagenome | host: Homo sapiens | study: EMG produced TPA metagenomics assembly of...
GAGAACTTTATTAAAGGAAAAACGATTGCAAAGGTACTCTTGCAGGACTGATCATTGCAGCCGTTATTCTTCTGGTAGTAGTTCTGGTACTTATCCTTAACGGAGCAGAGAGAAGAATTCCGGTTCAGTATTCCAAGAAAATGGTTGGAAGAAAGCTGATGGGCGGTCAGTCCACCAATATTCCGCTGAAGGTTAACACCGCCGGTGTTATCCCGGTAATCTTTGCATCCTCCATTATGTCTTTCCCGGCTGTCATTGCGCAGTTAACAGGAAAAGGTAATGGTACAGGAATCGGAAGTGAGATTATTCGTGGTCTTTCTTCCAATAACTGGTGTAATCCAAAAACAGCTCCAGTATACATGGGGATTGGTTCTTTACATCGTACTTTGTGTTTTCTTTGCATATTTCTACACTTCCATTACATTCAATCCTCTGGAAGTTGCAGATAATATCAAAAAGCAGGGTGGATTTATTCCGGGTATTCGTCCTGGAAAACCTACGTCAGACTATTTGACTAATATCTTAAATTATATTATATTTATAGGTGCAGTAGGTCTTGTTATCGTGGCCGTTATACCGTTCTTCTTCAACGGTGTGTTCGGTGCGGATGTTTCCTTCGGCGGTACATCTATCATCATCATCGTAGGTGTTATCCTGGAGACCGTTAAGCAGGTGGAATCTCAGCTGCTTGTACGTAATTACAAAGGCTTCCTGAACTAATTGAAAATGAAGGTTGCGGTGCGAAAGTGTCGCAGCCTTGATTTGTAAACAGGACTGTCTGAAGATCAGGCAGAAAACAGGAAAATGGAGGGTATGTTATGAGAATTATTATGTTGGGTGCACCGGGGGCAGGTAAAGGTACTCAGGCTAAGAAAATTGCGGCGAAATATGGGATTCCGCACATCTCCACAGGAGATATTTTCCGTGCTAACATCAAAAAACGGTACCGAGCTTGGAAACAAAGCAAAAACTTACATGGATCAGGGACTTCTTGTTCCGGATGAACTGACCTGCGACCTTGTTGTTGACAGAATCCAGCAGGATGACGCAAGGGAAGGGTATGTTCTGGATGGTTTCCCGAGAACAATTCCGCAGGCAGAATGTCTGACAGAGGCTCTGAACAAACTTGGAAGCAAAATTGACTATGCGATCGATGTGGATGTGCCGGATGATAACATCGTGAAACGTATGGGCGGACGCCGTGCATGTGTGAAATGTGGTGACAACTTATCACGTTGTATTTGTCAGCACCGAAGACAGAGGGGGGTCTGCGACGTACCTGTGGTGACAAAGCTTGTACTCCGTGATGATGACAAGCCGGAAACAGTTCAGAAGCGTCTGAATGTTTATCATGAGCAGACACAGCCATTGATTGACTATTACACCACACAGGGTGTTTTGAAGACGGTAGACGGAACCAGGGATCTGAATGAGGTATTCCAGGAGATCGTTGACATCTTAGGAGAATAAGAATGTCCGTAACAATTAAGACACAGCATGAAATCGAACTTATGAGAGAAGCAGGCCATCTTCTTGAGAAGGTGCATGACGGTTTGATCCCTTACATCAAACCGGGTGTCAGCACCAAAGAGATTGATAAGATCGGAGAAGAAATGATCCGGTCTATGGGCTGTATTCCGAACTTTCTGAACTACGGAGGTTTTCCGGCTTCTTTCTGCATCAGCCTGAATGATGAGGTTGTGCATGGAATTCCATCCGAGGAGAAGATCATCCAGGACGGGGATCTGGTTAAGATCGACGCCGGCCTGATTTATAAGGGCTACCATTCTGACGCAGCACGTACCTATGCGGTAGGTGAAGTATCCAAAGAAGCACAGCAGCTCATTAAGGTTACAAGAGAGTGCTTTTTTGAAGGACTGAAAATGGCAAAAGCCGGAAATCATTTAAATGATATTTCCAAAGCCATCGGAGCCCACGCAGCGAAATACCGTTATGGTATTGTACGTGACCTTGTAGGACATGGAATCGGAACTCATCTTCATGAGGATCCGCAGATTCCAAACTTCCCGCAGAAGCGCAGGGGCATCAAGCTCCTTCCGGGAATGACCCTGGCCGTCGAGCCCATGATCAACCTTGGTCGTGCGGACGTGGCATGGCTGGACGATGAGTGGACAGTGGTAACCATGGATGGTTCACTTTCCGCCCATTATGAAAACACGATCCTCATCACCGATGGGGAACCAGAGATTCTGACGCTTACGAATCTGTAAGCAGCAATTGTTGTCATGACATAGGAGGTAAAAAATGTCAAAAGCAGATGTGATCGAAGTAGAAGGCACTGTTCTGGAGAAACTGCCTAATGCGATGTTTAAAGTGGAACTGGAAAACAAACATGTGGTACTTGCACATATCAGTGGCAAGCTCCGTATGAATTTTATCCGTATTCTCCCGGGAGATAAAGTAACGATCGAACTTTCTCCGTATGATCTTTCCAAAGGAGAATCATCTGGAGAGATAAATAAGAAATATTGTAAAAGACGACCTGGTGGCGTTAAGCTGCCGGGTCTTTTTTTGCCTTTTCTGCAGAAAAAGAATTTGAAGTGGAGTTTATCACTCACATTTTTTTACGTTTCTCAGGCAGCGATACGGCTGCATCTTGGTCTGACTATGAAGTGGAGAAACCGGATACACTCTAAGAATGTAGAATAATTGGAAATCAGTGTAAAACTTAAACTTGTTGACAAACTGTGAAGTGAGTGTATTCAGGATATGCAGCAAGTCGAAAATCCTGGCTTTACGAATATTATAAGATAAAACATAAAAATCCCTCGGAAATGATTAAAAAATCATTTTTCGGGGGATTTGTTTATGCAGATAATTTTTATTTTACTTATGTTATCACCTTATCATCCGATCCCACCCAGCACAACACCAAGGATCAGCACCAGAAAGCACACCGGAATATAAAGATATTTACACACCGGGTAAAAATATTTCGTGAATGGTTTCTCGCGGCCTTTGTTGACCTGGCTTTCCACATAGCTCCGGCCGAAGATCCAGAAGAACATGATTCCTGCAAGTCCTGCGCCGAGAGGACAGATATAGATGGAAAGCACATCCATCCAGTCAGAAACAATGCCCTGGATAAGAAGCGAAACCACAACGCCGATCACGGCGATCACCATGCAGGAAGGAATCCTGCCAAGACCTGTTTTTTCCTGAACTGTGGCAATAGGAGCTTCATAAAGGTTCATAAGCGAGGTCATGCCTGCAAGGAACACAGCTACGAAAAAGATGATGGCAATAATCCGTCCGCCAGGCATGGTTTTGATCAGGTGCGGCAGGTAGATGAACAGAAGTCCGGGACCGCCCTGGTCAAGCTTGGCACCTGTGGTAGCCATGGCCGGAATGATAACAAGTGCTGCCAGCATAGCAGCCAGAGTATCAAAAAGTGCTACCCTTGCAGCAGATGCAGGGATATCTTCGCTGTCCGGAAGATAAGATCCGTAGATCAGTGTACCGTTGCCTGCAACAGACAGGGAGAAAAATGCCTGTCCAAGTGCGAAGATCCAGGTGGAAGGCTTTGCCAGAACTTCCGGCTCCACGCGGAAGATATAGCGGTATCCGGCAGCAGCTCCCGGCTGAAAGGCAACATAGATGCCAAGGATCACAAACAGTATAAAGAAGATAGGCATCATCACTTTATTGGCCTTTTCGATGCCGCTTCCAACGCCGTACATCAGGATAAACATGCAGATCACAAGAGCAGCCAGCTGCCAGAGATTATTTCCCCAGGCAGAGGCCATGCCTCCGAATTTGGCGCCAAAGGATTCAATATCTGCCGGTGCCAGGGTGGAGCCTGTAAAGGCTCCGAGCATATATCGGAAGATCCATCCCATAACAACGGTATAACCGATAGCCATGGCCAGTGCACCGATCACCGGTATCCAGCCCAGTGTTTCGCCCAGCCTTCGTTTGCCTCTGGTTTCGCAGGCCATGCCGAAGGCGTCAATGGGCCCGGAACGTGTCCCGCGGCCAAAGCTCATCTCACCGATCACCCCGGTAAAGCCGATCAGTGCCACAAAAATAAAATACGGGATCAGGAACGATCCCCCGCCATACAGGGAAACTCTGGTGGGAAACATCCAGATATTTCCCATTCCAACCGCAGACCCGATGCAGGCCAGAATGAACCCCCAGCGGCTGTTAAAAGATTCTCGTTTTTTCATAAAAATAAAATTTCCTCTCTCCGTTGGATCGTTTCAGTATAACATAATTTTGGAAAATAGGAAACTGCAGCATCTATACAGATCCAGGTATCTATACAGATCTAGGCGGATATTTGTGAGCCACATTTGTCACCTGCTCATAACCGTATAGCTGCGAAGCAGTTATGAGCTGGGCTCATCGACGCAGGGCATTATCATAAATCGAAAATGATCCGGTCTGTGCCGTGACTGGGTATACTCAAACATCACACCGTCACTGTTATAAGTCTGGCTGGACACCACAGCCACGCAGTTATAATCCTTTACATTCAGATGAAGATATTTTCATCAATTTCTGTAACCTTTTCCACAGTCATGATACGTTTGCTGTTGACAATGGTCATATGAAGCACCTGTTCCAGATATTCATAGATAGAATGACTGGCAATCTCGGCAGTAAGGCCGAGAACGGATTCCTTCAGAAAATAATTATGGTTGATGATCAGCGGGATATCTTCAAGATAATGGATACGCTGAATATAATATACTTCTGCACCAGCGGGAAATCCTGTGTAAGCTGACTGATTTTTGCTGATACAAAGCTCTGTAAAAAGAGCCACCTCCGTATGGGCATTCTGACCGTTCCTTGCAGCAGATTCCTTGAAGGTTTCGATCTCTCCGATGGTGAAAGCAGTCTTCTCGTTTGGACGGTAGATATTGCGGACACCTTTTCCCTGTATGGTCTGTACATAGCCGTCACTGACAAGAAGACTGACCGCACGTCGCAGGGTATTGCGGGAGCAGCCGTAAGTCTGGATCAGAGTGTTTTCGGAAGGCAGAAGCTCCTGATAGGCAAAGGTGTTGTCCTCTATTTTCATTTTCAGATCTTTATAGATATCTTCGTAAATACTTTTGGGCATTTCAATTCTCCATTCATGTTCGGTCAAAAATATATAGCAGGATTTTATGATTTCTGGAATAATTATAAAAGATTTTCCCGGTAAGCGCAATGTAAACACCGTGAAATGTTTAAACAAGTTACAGAGCATATTGATATGTTATGAGGATAGTATGAGAAATATAGATGAAATCAATTTGCGGCTATTCAAAATCCTGATACTGGATTTCGAACGCATATAAGCTGTAAGCGCCAGAGGGGCTTACGCGTAAACAAAAAAGGAAATGTGACAGTGTAAAAACAGATCACATTTCCTCTTATTTTATCAAAGCTAAAATAAAGTCAGGCCTCTTTTTTCTTATAGGAAAGATTCCTGAAGCTGCTGCCGTCAGAAGCTGTGCTTCGGGTAACTGCCGGTGTATCAGCTGCGGTATTCCGGTCTGCACTGATCAGCCATACAGCATAGAAGGCAGGAACCAGACAGAGCCATACGCCTGAGAGACCGCAAGTCATATACAGGATCAGAGACAAAGCTGCACCTGTATGAAAAGAAAGCAGCGTCATTCCGTAGAATTTTGCTTTATCGCACTGTGCGCTGTCCTTTTTCATAAGGAACTGAGTGACAGCTGTGGTGAACTGGCGAAGGTTGTTGGTGGAAAAGATCGTGGAGCTGTTATATCCGCCGGGAGCCTTGAAGGTACACCACTGGAAAGGCATTGCAAAGAACACGGGGTAAAGAGCCACAACCGGAGACATTCCGGAAGGAAAGAATCCCAGGAGCAGAATCGCAAAGATATCGATCCCGATACTGATAAAACGAAGATCTGCGGAAAAATGCTCTGGGATCCAGACCGTAAGGATAACAGCAGCCATATATATGAGAAGCGCACCCACACGCAGAAGCATATCCGAAAAATTCCTGCCTATGAGATCCCGCACAACACCAATAAGATTGGCTGTCTGGGCATTGCCGAAAAGATCTGCTCTTGACACAATGGCATAAAGCCCCAGGTATCCACCGATAAAAGATAAGGTGTAATGTATCAGAAAACGATATTTCATTTCCGTATGCATATGTAAAGATTCCTTTCATTAAAATAGGCAGATTCCATATGTCTGCCGGACTTTGCCACCCATTATAATACAGCCTGTAAAAAAAATCAAAAATTTTTTAAAATTTTTTCTTGCATTTCAGGAAAACAGGTGTTAGTATATATTTCAAGCGCGCAAATACTGTGTATGAGTGCGCCTGTGAAACTGCAGATATGAGACTAATTTACGGAAGGAGGATTTCCAGTGAAAGTAAGATCATCTGTAAAGCCGATCTGCGAGAAGTGCAAGGTCATTAAGAGAAAGGGATCCATCAGAATCATCTGTGAGAACCCGAAGCACAAACAGCGTCAGGGTTGATTTCCATATCGGAACTTCTTTGGAATGTTTGTGAAACGTGCGGCTGCAGTATGAAACACCCGGCAGGGTTGTTCTACTGAACAGATAATAAGCATGTATTGCCTAATACCGAGAGGCAACAGCGGTTAAGATCCGCAATTTCGGAAAGGCTGTGATTCGCCAATTACAGCTGGGTGTTTTACCGAGGCACCCCAATTAGGAAACTAGAAAAGAAAGAGGCAGGTCGATATGTCCCATTTCACCTTGCGAGAGCAAGTGACATACGATATGCGAAACTTTCAGAAACAGAAAATGGAGGAAACAGTACATGGCTCGTATAGCTGGTGTAGACTTACCAAGAGAGAAACGTATTGAAATCGGTCTTACCTACATTTATGGAATTGGTAGACCAAGCGCAGACAAAATTCTTGCTAAAGCAGAGGTTAATCCTGACACACGTGTCAGAGATCTGACTGATGACGAGGTTAAGAGACTGAGTGCTGTTATTGATGAGACAATGACAGTAGAAGGTGATCTGAGAAGGGAAATCGCCCTTAACATCAAGAGACTGCAGGAGATTGGATGCTACAGAGGTATCCGTCATCGTAAAGGACTCCCGGTTCGTGGTCAGAAGACTAAGACAAATGCGAGAACTCGCAAGGGACCGAAGAGAACTGTTGCAAACAAGAAGAAATAATTTATAGATATAACTAATTAATTTCAATAAAAGGAAAGTGTAGGTTAGTTTTAAAATGGCAAAAGTTACAAAGAAAACGACAAAACGTCGTGTCAAGAAAAACGTTGAACACGGACAGGCACACATTCAGTCTTCCTTCAACAATACAATCGTCACACTGACAGATAACGAAGGAAACGCTCTTTCATGGGCAAGTGCCGGTGGTCTTGGATTTAAAGGTTCAAGGAAATCTACCCCTTATGCAGCACAGATGGCAGCAGAGACTGCAACAAAGGCTGCTTTAATTCATGGATTAAAAACAGTAGACGTTATGGTAAAAGGCCCGGGCTCAGGCCGTGAAGCTGCAATCCGTGCGCTTCAGGCATGCGGACTTGAAGTAACCAGCATTCGTGACGTAACTCCGGTTCCTCACAACGGATGCCGTCCACCAAAACGCAGAAGAGTCTAATTAGGAGGTAGTTGAAATGGCAGTAAATAGAGTACCTGTTCTGAAAAGATGCAGATCCCTTGGCCTGGATCCGATTTACTTAGGAATTGATAAGAAGTCCACAAGACAGTTAAAACGTGCAAACCGCAAGGTGTCTGAGTATGGTCTTCAGTTAAAAGAGAAACAGAAAGCAAAATTTATCTACGGAGTTCTTGAGAAACCTTTCCGTAACTACTACAAGAAAGCCGACAGAATGCAGGGCCAGACAGGTGAGAACCTTATGGTTATGCTTGAGAGCAGACTTGACAACATCGTTTTCCGTATGGGATTTGCCAGAACAAGAAGAGAGGCTCGTCAGATCGTAGATCACAAGCACGTACTTGTTAACGGAAAATGTGTAAACATTCCGTCCTACCTGTGTAAAGCAGGAGACACAATTGAGATCAGAGAGAAGAGCAAAGGCTCTGAGAGATATAAAGGAATCCTTGAGATCACTGGCGGCAGACTTGTTCCGGAGTGGATCGACGTTGATCAGGAGAACCTGAAGGGTGTAGTTAAAGAGCTTCCTACAAGAGAGCAGATCGATGTTCCTGTAAACGAGATGCTTATCGTCGAGCTGTATTCTAAATAATTAGTAACTGTTTACTGTGTCTACAGTTATAAAAATTGGTAATACCCTCGAATGTTGATTAACCCAGAAGGAGGGAACCTTATAGTGTTTGATTTCAATAAACCAAAAATCGAAATTACCGAAATATCCGAAGATAAGAAGTTTGGAAGATTCGTTGTAGAGCCTCTGGAAAGAGGTTATGGTACTACCCTTGGCAATTCTTTAAGAAGAATTATGCTGTCCTCCCTTCCGGGAGCTGCAGTAAGCCAGGTGAAGATCGATGGTGTACTTCATGAATTCAGCTCCATTCCGGGCGTGAAGGAAGATGTGACCGAAATCATCATGAATCTGAAATCTCTTGCCATTAAGAATCACAGCAGTGACAATGAGCCGAAGACCGCATACATTGAGTGTGAGGGCAAAGGTGTTGTTACAGCAGCTGATATCCAGGCAGATCAGGATATTGAGATCATGAACCCGGATCAGGTGATCGCAACCCTGAACGGTGGAAAAGACTGCAGACTGGCCATGGAGCTTACCATTACCAAGGGACGTGGCTATATCAGTGCAGACAAAGGCAAAACCGATGACATGCCGATCGGTATGATCGCAGTGGATGCGATCTACACACCGGTAGACAGAGTCAACATGATCGTAGAGAATACACGAGTTGGTCAGGTAACTGACTTCGACAAGCTTACACTGGATGTATATACCAATGGAACACTTGATCCGGATGAGGCAGTCAGCCTTGCAGCGAAGGTTCTCAGCGAGCATTTAAACCTGTTCATTGATCTTTCCGAGAATGCTAAGACCGCAGAGGTTATGATCGAGAAAGAAGACAATGAGAAGGAAAAGGTTCTGGAAATGAGCATTGATGAGCTTGAGCTCTCTGTTCGTTCTTACAACTGTCTTAAGAGAGCCGGTATCAATACGGTTGAAGAATTATGCAACAAGACTTCTGACGATATGATGAAGGTTCGTAATCTGGGCCGCAAATCCTTAGAGGAAGTACTTGCAAAACTCAAAGAGCTGGGACTTCAGCTCCAGCCTACAGAGGAATAATCCGGAAACAGAGTAATGAGTGGGGTGTCAGCAGCAGGACAGTAAGACCGAACAAGCATGTCCTGGTGTCCCACAGATGGAGGATAATAAAATGGCAAAATATAGAAAATTAAGCAGAACATCTAACCAGAGAAAAGCACTTCTCAGAAATCAGGTTACAAACCTTCTTCATCACGGAAAGATCGTGACAACAGAAGCTAAGGCTAAAGAGATCCGTAAGATCGCTGAGGGACTTATCGCTATGGCTGTACGTGAGAAAGACAATTTCGAGACAGTTACAGTAACAGCTAAGGTTGCTCGTAAAGATGCTGACGGAAAACGTGTAAAAGAAGTCGTAGACGGCAAAAAGAAAACAGTTTACGATGAAGTTCAGAAAGAGATCAAGAAAGATGCTCCTTCCAGACTTCATGCACGTCGTGAGATGATGAAAGTTTTCTATCCTGTAACAGAGGTTCCTACTAAGGGCGCTGGCAGAAAGAAAAATACAAAAGAAGTTGACATGGTTGACAAGATGTTCAGCGAGATCGCTCCGAAATACGCAGATCGTAACGGTGGTTACACAAGAATCGTTAAGATCGGACAGCGTAAAGGCGATGCAGCAATGGAAGTTCTTATCGAGCTTGTATAATTTACTTCTGACCGATTTAAAGGACATTTGCAGAAATGCAGATGTCCTTTTTTAATATTCCAAAAAACTCGAAAAAATGCATAAATGGTGGGTTTTCGACCATAAATTACATTAAGATATCATAATTTGAATAACAAATCATGGTATAATATATAGAACAAAAAGTAACAATGATGGAGTAAAAGGGGATACATAAATATGACGATGATGACCATTGCCATTTGTGATGATATGCAGGCGGATGCGAGAAGACTTCACAAACAGCTTGACGACGGTACATTTTTGCGGTGTCATCAGAGCTTTATAGTAAATATGGAACGGGTCACAGGAGCTGAAAATAACAGCTTCCATATCGGAGAGCATGTAATGCCGAATCTCCCGATCCTATAATCGGAATGCACACGAGAAATATGATGAATATCTGAGGCTTCAGCAGGAATATGACGAGGAAGAAGAGGATTAACTTGATTATTATCCTTTTTTAGCGTACAATCGGTAATGTATGAAATACGACTACACGTATGCGAAAGGATGATAAACATGGTCGGTGGGACTTTTGGTATTACCGGACAGAAACAATATAGGAATGATTTGGGACAGGTTCCCGGATATGATAAATTTGCAGAAGATAAAAAGGAAAGCAGCGAGGAAATGTTTTCCTTTACGTCTTGTGCATTTTTTTGTTGCCTGAGATGATGCGACGTTTTATACTGACATTGGAAATACTGTTTGTATCGCTTTTTCTTCTGGGAGGTAGTTTCCCGGAAACAGAAGCTGCCCAGAATACATCAGGAGGATTTAGCTGGAAGGACTACAGGACCATTGCACATGCGCTGGGAGGTATGGACGGAAAGGATTACCTGAATTCCAGAGAGGGATTTCTGTTCATGTATGAACAGGGAGTTCGTCTTTTTGAATTGGATCTTTCCAGGACATCCGATGGAGTATGGGTCTGCAGGCATAACTGGAACGATTCCATGGGACAGTGGGATGGCAACGGAAAAAAAGTCCTTACAGAAAAGGAATTCAGACAAAGTAAAATATATGGGAAATACACCCCCATGACACTGGAGGATTTTTTCCTTCTTCTGAAAGATTATCCGGATGCATATGTGCTGGTCGATTCCAAACAGTATTCTCTTCGCAATTATCAGAGAACACTGGAGGATTACAGTGATTATGTGGAAATCGCCAGGAATGCAGGTGCCGGTGAGACGCTGGATCGGATCATTCCGGAAATCTACAATGAAGCAATGTTTCCCGGAACGGCCATGCTCTATTCTTTTCCTTCCTATGTATATTCACTGTGGCAGGAGTATTCTGTGGAAGAGCTGGAGTATATTGCATCCTTCTGTAAAGAAAAGGGAATTCCGGCAGCAACAGTATACTGGGAGTATTGGTCAGAAGAAACGGAGAAGATCTTTGAAAAAACGGGATCAGTCTGTATGTTTATACGGTTAATGACCGTGACCAGGCCAGAAGATACATTTCGCAGGGAGCAGAAGGAATCTGTACCGATTTCCTGACAGCGGAAGATCTGTGGTAAGAGAAATAAAAACAAAGGAATCAGAAGATTATGAAAATAAGAACAACCATTGCTGTGATGGCAGCAAAGATCACAGGACATGTCTGTAAGCTTATGGGCCGGCAGGGTGTGACCTGGGCCGGTAAGGTCGCGATGAAGATCTGTCCGGATATCCTGGAAGAGCTTTCTTCTCAGGTAAGAGAAAAAATATTTGTAGTATGCGGAACAAACGGAAAGACCACAACCAATAACATGCTGTGCGCAGGCCTTGAGGCAGAGGGAAAAAAGGTCATCTGCAATCATACCGGCTCCAACATGCTCAACGGAGTGTGGCAGCCTTTGCATTGGGGGCAAAATTCAGCGGAAAACTGGATGCGGATTATGCCTGTATCGAGGTGGATGAGGCATCCACAAGACATGTGTTCACAAGGATCAGACCGGATTATATGGTTATGACCAATCTGTTCCGTGATCAGCTGGACCGTTATGGCGAGATCGATATCACTATGAACATCCTGGAAGAAATGATGAAAAAGGTTCCGGATATGAAGGTCATTGTCAATGGTGATGATGCACTGTCTGCATATCTTGCCATGGACTGCGGAAATCCTTTTGTAACCTACGGGATCAGCAAACCGGTGATCGAGAACAAAACAAACGAGATCCGTGAGGGCCGGTTCTGTAAGTGCTGTGGAGAAAGGCTGATCTACAGCTTCTATCATTACAGTCAGCTGGGAGACTACAGATGTCCGAAATGCGGCTTTAAACGTCCGGAGATCGACTTTGATGCCACAGATGTGAAGGTGGATGATCAGATTGCCTTTACAGTGGAGGATAAACGGATCGTGGCCAATTATAAGGGATTCTATAATGTATATAATATTCTGGCTGCCTATGCGGGAATTCGTACCGCAGGCTTTAAGGCGGAGCATTTTAATGAGATGCTCCGGAAGTTTAATCCGGAAAACGGACGCAATGAACAGTTTCGGATCAAGGGCACCAGTGTTGTTCTGAATCTTGCCAAGAATCCGGCCGGTTTTAACCAGAACATTTCAGCTGTGATGCAGGACGGATCACCAAAGGATATCATCATTGTGATCAATGATAATGCACAGGATGGAAAAGATATCTCCTGGCTCTGGGATGTGGATTTTGATCTTTTCGGAGGGGACAATATCAATTCCATCACAGTCAGTGGTATCCGGTGTCAGGATATGCGCCTCCGTCTGAAATATGTGGATATCCCGTCCATGCTGGAAAATGATGTGGAGACAGCCATCCGCAAACGAATCGGGGATGGATGCGGCAATCTTTATGTACTTGTAAATTATACGGCGCTGTTTGGCACCAGAAATATCCTGAAGAAACTGGAGGGTGAGAAATGAAGATAACGATAGGGCATTTATATCCGGATCTTCTGAACCTTTACGGTGACAGAGGAAATATCCAGTGTCTGATGAAGCGCTGTCTCTGGAGAGGAATCGAGGCAGAAACCATAGCTTATGAACTGGATGACCGAATCGATTTTTCCAAACTGGATATCGTACTTCTTGGCGGTGGCTCCGACAGAGAACAGATGCTGGTATGTGAAAAGCTGAAGGAAATCCAGAAGGATTTCAAGGCGTATGTGGAAGACAATGGAGTTGTGATCGCAATCTGTGGAGGGTATCAGCTCCTTGGAAATTATTATAAGACGGATCAGGGAATGATCGAGGGTCTGAAGCTTGTAGATATGAGCACTGAGCAGGGAAAAGGCCGCCTTATTGGAAACATTGTGATGCAGAGCGATCTTTTTGATATGCCCATCGTAGGTTTTGAAAATCATGGAGGGCGTACCACCATCGGAAACAACAGATCCCTGGGAAAGGTTCTGTCAGGATACGGAAATGACGGACAATCCGGTGAGGAAGGGGTTGTATATAAAAAATGTGATCGGTACGTATCTTCACGGACCGCTTCTTCCCAAGAACCCGCAGCTTGCAGATCTTCTGATCAGCGTGCACTGGAAAAGAAATACGGTAAAAAGATCGAACTTGAGAAACTGGACGACAGCGAGGAACAGGAGGCAAACTCCTATATTTTCCATCGCTTTGTAAAAAACGAAGGATAAGAGGGCAGTATGGCAAAATCAAACAATCAGAAGGCGAAGATCCTGTACCTTGAAAAAATGCTGCGGGAAACAGGGGAGCATCGGGTAATATCTATGCAGAAGATCCTTGAGAATCTTGAGAAACAGGGAATCCGTGCAGAGCGAAAGAGCATTTATGATGATGTGGAGGTATTACGTTCTTTTGGAATGGATATCCGTTATACAAGAGAACGGCCGGGTGGGTATTATCTTGCCGGTGAGAGTGCCGGAGAGGAACAGCCGTCTGAAGAACCCGGGCTGACTGCGGAAGCTAAGGAGATTCATGAAACTAAAGATATTCATGAGACCTCTGTGACAGGGTACCGGAAGCTTCTTGAGGCTTCAGCCGGAACCATAAAAAAAGAAATAAAACTTCTCTGTACCGGAGCTGTACAGGCGGAGGTGCGTGACTTTTTCGGCACAGATGCAGAATATAAGATGAAAGATAGCGGAGATCTGACGGTAACTGCAGAGCTTCCGGAAAATGGAAAATTCTACGGCTGGCTGACCGGGATGGGCGGCAGTGTACGTATCCTGAAACCCAAGAAATCTGCAGCCGCCTACAGAGACTATCTGAAATCACTGGCAAAGGACTATAAAGGCTTATAGGAGAGATTTGATCATGAAGAAAAAAACAGCAATCCTGCTTGTGGGAGCTTTTGTCTTTACAGCAGCCTTTTCCGGCTGTGGAAAAAACAAAGAGGCGACAGAGGCAGCCAATGAAAGTGTGGAGTCTGAAGACCCGGAAGGAAAAGCCAAAAACAGCAATGATGCAGAGGAAGAAGAAAAAGAAGAAGCAAAAGAAACTGCGGCAGCAGATAAGAAAGTAGGTGTGTTTCTGCCTTCATCAGCAGATGATCCCCGTTGGTCTGCTGATGGAGAAACTCTTCAGAATACACTGGAAGATGATGGATATGATGCAGAGATATTTTGGGCAGATGAAGACAGTGATACGCGAGTATCACAGATCCAGTCCATTCTGGACGATGAAGAGCTTTCTGCACTTGTCATCGCACCTTCAGATGCTTACAGCCTGAACGATGTGCTGGAGCAGGTGTATGAGAAATCTATCCCTGTGATTTCTTACGATCAGCTGATCATGGATACAGATAAGGTCAACTATTATGTTACCTTTAATACAAGAAAAGCCGGAAAAATGGTGGGAGATTCCATCATAAAAAAAATGGATCTGGAGAAAGCACGGGAAGGAAAGAAAACTCTGACCATTGAGTTCCTTATGGGCTCTCCGGATGACCGTGATGCACTGTTCTTTTATAATGGCGTGATGGAGAAGCTTCAGGAATATTTCGACGATGGAACACTGGTATGTACTTCAGGAAAGCTGACCTTTGATGATACTGCAGTGATGCGTTCCGGAAGAAATACCGCAAAGAATGATATGGCGGAGATCCTTTCTCAGAATTATACAGAGGGTGCGCCGGATATTATCTGCACAGGTGCTGACGACCTTGCACTTGGGGCTGTGGATGCCCTGGAGGATGCAGGACATGTGTCTGGAGAGGATGGCTGGCCTATGATCACAGGAGGCGGCTGTGAGGCAGAAGCAGTGACCGCTTTGATCCAGGGAAAGATTGAGGATGATCTGCTGTTTGATAACCGTGTACTGGCAAATGACTGTGTGACGATGGTGGATGCTCTTCTGAAAGGGGAGAAGCCGGAGATCTCCGATTATGAGCAGTATGACAACGGGACCAAGATCGTGGGAACTGTGACCAGTGATATCCAGCTGATCGATGCAGATAATTATCAGATGCTTGTGGATGACGGATATTATGAAGAGGAAGAGATCATGCCGGAGGCAACTGCCACACCAACGCCGACAGTGACATCGGAAGCTACGGTGACGGAAGAACCGGATATAGATGAAAATACACCGGAAACTGCATCGGCTTCATCGGAAAAGGAAGAAACGGAAATTTCCGGAACACCGACACCGGAGGAAACAGTAACTCCGACACCTTCAGAAAAGTCGGAAAAGGGTGCAGATGCATAGATCAGAAATGATATCATAATCTGGCTGTGATAAAAAA
>ENA-OQCR01000064-OQCR01000064.1-human-gut-metagenome-genome-assembly--contig:-NODE-64-length-15565-cov-1.320767_pt1 | contig 15565 bp, 17 predicted proteins | sample MGYA00242763_ERZ504589 | MGnify/ENA primary metagenome ERZ504589 (study PRJEB26092, sample SAMD00036321) | human gut metagenome | host: Homo sapiens | study: EMG produced TPA metagenomics assembly of...
CCGAGCTTGATGAGCGCCTGGAAGCCGTTGCAGATGCCGAGCATCAGGCCGTCGCGGTTGTTCAGCAGGTCGCGCACGGCCTCGGTCACGGCCGGGGCGCGGAAGAACGCGGTGATGAACTTGGCGGAGCCGTCCGGTTCGTCGCCGCCGGAGAAGCCGCCGGGGATCATGATGATCTGGCTCTTCCTGATTTCCTCTACCAACGCGTTGGTAGATTCGGCCACGGCCGCCGGGGTGAGGTTGTTCACGATGAGCGTGCTCACGTCGGCGCCCGCACGCTCGAAGGCTGCGGCGGAATCGTATTCGCAGTTGTTGCCCGGGAACACGGGGATGATCACATGCGGCTTGGCCACGCCGGTGCCGGTGTACACGGTCTTCTTCGGAGCGTTGAAGGACACGGTCTCGACGGTCTTGCCCTTCTCATCGCCCTTGGAACGGTACGGGAACACGGATTCGATGCCGCCCTCCCATGCATCCTGCAGCTCGGCCAGGTCGAGCGTTTCGCCGGCGGCCACGAACTGGTAGACCTCGGTGGTCTCGCCGACCTCGCTGACCTCCACCAGGTTGGACGCGGCCGGAACCTTCGCATTGTCGGCAAGTTCGATGATGAAGGAGCCATAGGCCGGAGCAAACAGGTCATCCACGGCAATGCCGTCGTCCAGCTTCACACCGATCTGGTTGCCGACCGTCATCTTGAAGATCGCCTCGGCGGTGGCGCCGTAGCCCGGCGTGGACACGGCCAGAGCGTCGCCGAAATCGGTGAGCTCCTCGACCGCGGAGAACACCTCCAGCAACGCATCCTTATCCGGCGTGAGACCATCGGCTTTATAGCGCGGGGCGATGCGGACCACATGGTGACCGGCACCCTTGAACTCCGGGGAGGTGGCGCGCTTCATATTGCCCACGGCCACGGCGAAGGAGATCAGGGTCGGTGGAACGTCAAGCTGCTCGAAGGTGCCGGACATGGAATCCTTGCCGCCGATCGCGCCCGCGCCCAGATCCACCTGAGCCATCAAAGCACCCAGCACGGCGGCCATCGGCTTGCCCCAGCGTTCCGGCTCGTCGCGCAGCTTCTCGAAGTACTCCTGGAAGCTCAGATATGCATTCTCATGCTCGAAGCCGGCGGCCACCAGCTTGGACAGCGACTCGACCACGGACAGGTACGCGCCCGTGAACTGGTTCTTCTCCATAATGTACGGGTTGAAGCCCCACGCCATCGCGGAAGCGTGGTAGTCTCGCCGAACACCGGCAGCTTGGCGACCATGGCCATGTTCGGGGTCAGCTGCTTCCTACCGCCGAACGGCATGAGCACGGTGCCTGCACCGATGGTGGAATCGAAGCGTTCGGAAAGGCCCTTGTTGGAGGCCACGTTCAGATCGGTGAGCATGGTGTGCATGCGCTCGGCAAGCGTGCCGGTCTTCCACGGGGTGGTGTAGCCGTGCTGCGCCTCGACGTGCACCACCTGGTGCTTCGGAGCGCCGTTGGAGGCGAGGAATTCGCGGGAAAGGTCCACGATCGTGTCGCCGTTCCACACCATTGTCATGCGCGGATCTCGGTCACGGTCGCGATGACCTCGGCCTCGAGGTTCTCTTCCTTGGCGTAGCCGAGGAACTCGTCCACATCTTCGGCGGCCACGTCCACGGCCATGCGTTCCTGGGATTCGGAGATCGCCAGTTCGGTGCCGTCAAGACCCTCGTACTTCTTGGACACCTTGTTGAGGTCCACGTACAGGCCGTCGGCCAGCTCGCCGACCGCCACGGACACGCCACCGGCGCCGAAATCGTTGCAACGCTTGATCAGACGGCACGCGTCACCACGGCGGAACAGACGCTGCAGCTTACGCTCGACCGGCGCGTTGCCCTTCTGCACTTCGGCGCCGTCAAGCTCCAGCGATCGACGTTATGCGCCTTGGAAGCGCCGGTGGCGCCGCCGATGCCGTCACGACCGGTGCGGCCGCCGAGCAGGATGACCTTGTCTCCCGGAGCCGGGGTCTCGCGGCGCACATGATCGGCCGGAGTCGCGGCCACGACCGCGCCGACCTCCATGCGCTTGGCCACATAACCGGGGTGATAGATCTCATTCACCTGGCCGGTGGCCAGGCCGATCTGGTTGCCGTAGGAGGAGTAGCCGGCCGCGGCGGTGGTGACGAGCTTACGCTGGGGGAGCTTGCCCTCAAGCGTTTCGGAAACCGGCACGGTCGGATCGGCGGCACCGGTCACACGCATCGCCTGATACACGTAGGAACGGCCCGACAGGGGGTCGCGGATGCAGCCGCCGATGCAGGTGGCCGCGCCACCGAACGGTTCGATCTCGGTCGGGTGGTTGTGCGTCTCGTTCTTGAACAGGAACAGCCAATCCTCGTCATGGCCGTTCACATCCACCTTCACCTTGACGGTGCAGGCGTTGATTTCCTCGGATTCGTCGAGATTCTTCAGAATGCCGTTCTTCTTGAGCCACTTCGCGCCGATCCGTGCCCATATCCCCCATCAGGCACACCGGCTTGGCGTCGCGGCCCAGCTCGTGGCGCATCTCAAGATACTTGTCGAACGCGGCCTTGACGGTGGCATCGTCGATCGAAACCTCGTCAAGTTGCGTGCCGAACGTGGTGTGACGGCAGTGATCGGACCAATACGTATCGATCACCTTGATCTCGGTGATCGTCGGGTCGCGCTGCTCCTCGGTGAAGTGCTCACGGCAGAACTGCAGGTCGGCCAGATCCATGGCGAGACCACGGTCCTCGATGAACTGCTCAAGCTCGGCGTCGCTCATAGAACGGAAGCCGTCGATGACTTCCACCTTGCCTGGCACCGGCACCTGGGTCTTCAGCGTGGTCTTGACATCCAGAGAGGCTTCACGGGCTTCCACCGGATTGATCACGTAATGCTTGATGGCCTCGACATCGGCTTCGGAAAGTTCGCCTTCCAACGCATACACCTTGGCGGAACGAACCGTCGGACGCTCGCCTTGGGAGATCAGCTGGATGCACTCGCTGGCGGAATCCGCACGCTGATCGAACTGGCCGGGCAGATACTCCACCGCGAACACGGTGTCGGAACCGAAATCAGGCAGGTCGGCGTAGACGTTGTCCACCTGCGGCTCGCTGAACACGGTCGGCGTGGCCTGGGCGAACAGCTCCTCGCTGATGCCTTCCACGTCGTAACGGTTGACGAGACGGACGTTCTTCAAAGCTTCGATGCCGAGAATGGTGCGCAACTCGTTGGCGAGCTGCTGGGCCGCGACGTCAAAGCCCGGCTTCTTTTCCACGTACACGCGAAAAACCATGGTCAACTCCTTGAAAAAAGAGGGGTTATTGGATTTGGATTGACAAAAGAATGAAGGATTGCGATATAACAAGGAAGCCCGCATCCGGCTTTCGCTTCAGATGCGGGCTTGCAAACGCATTACTCTGCGACTTCGATGCCCTCGGACTTGGCGAGCTCGGCCAAGCGGCTTTCGATCTCCTCGTATGCCGGGATGATGTCGCCCAGGTCGCGGCGGAACAGGTCCTTATCGAGGTGCTCCACCTTGCCGGAATGGTCGCGCTGATCCCACAGACGGCAGGAATCCGGCGTGATTTCATCGGCGAGCAGCAGCGTGCCGTCGGAGGTGCGGCCCATCTCGACTTGAAATCGACCAGCTTGACGTCGATCTTGGCGAAGATTTCGATCAGGCTTCGTTGATGCGACGGGCGAGCGGCGCGATTTCGGCCAGATCCTCGCGGGTGCACACATCGAGCGCCACCAGATCGTCGTCGTTCACGAACGGATCGTGCAGGTCATCGTTCTTCAGGAAGTACTCCAGCACCGGTTCCTTGAGCTCGATGCCCTCTTCGACGCCCAGGCGGGAGCAGAAGTGGCCGGCCGCGGTGTTACGCAGCACGATCTCGAGCGGGAACATCGTGACCTTCTTGACCAGCTGGGAGGTCTCGCCCACGCGTGCCACCAGGTGGCTGTCGATGCCGCGCTTCTTGAGCAGATCGAAGATCAACGTGGTGATGAGGTTGTTCAGCCTGCCCTTGCCGGCGAAGTCTTCCTTCTTTTCGCCGTCACCTGCGGTAGCGGAGTTCTTGTATTCGACCCAGAGGACCTCCGGATCGTCAGTTGCGTACAGTTGCTTGGCTTTGCCCTCGTAGAGCTTTTCCAACTTCTCCATTACTCGCCTTTCCTGGTGTGTGGGAGGTAGATAGTTTGGTGAACTTGACGGTTAACAAGATACCAACGGGAGGCTACAATCGCGCGACTTTTGGGCGCGTTCCGGCAGCCTCGTCTCAGCATCCGGCGATAGCCGTCAAACGATTGCGATGTCGAGCGATTCGGCCACGTTCCCGGCTTTGGCGCGCGCATCCGCCTCGTTGCCGCCGATGGCCAGCGCGACCGCCATGCGTCGGTGCCCATGCACTTCCGGCTTCGCGAAGATACGCAGGTCGGTACCCGGTTCGGCGAGCGCGGCGGCGACGTTGCGGAATTCCGCTTCGCCATCGCCCTGGACGACGATCGCATGGCTTGCCGCGACGGTGCCTTGCGGAATCGACAGGGCGACATGTTCCTGTGTGATCGGCAGGCCGAGGATCGCGCGCGCGTGCAATGCGAATTCGCTCAATCGCTGGGAAGCCATGGTGACCATGCCGGTATCGTGCGGACGAGGGGAGACCTCGTTGAACAGCACGTTTCCGTCGGTCAGCACGAACAGTTCGACGCCGAACACGCCCCAGCCTTTTTCGCCGGATGCCTTGGCCTTCGCCACCAGACCTTCCACGGCGGTTCGTGCGATGTGCTGGGCCTGTTCGAGCACGTCCGGCGTGAAGGTGGCCGGCTGCCAGGATTCGCGGTAGTCGCCGCTTTCCTGACGTTGTCCGATTGGAGCGCAGGTCACGATGCCGGCGCTGGAGCTGACGGTCAGTACGGTCAGCTCGTAGTCGAGCGGGGCGAGCGCCTCCACGATCACGCGTGACACGTCGCCTTCGTCGTGTGCGCGGCGGCCTTCCTGCGCTTCGGTCCAAGCCGCGTCGATCGCTTCCGCGGAACGTACCACGGACTGTCCGTGGCCGGAGGAGCTCATGATCGGCTTGACCACGCATGGATAGCCGACGATTTGCGCGCCTCACGTAGTTCTTCCAGAGAGCCGGCGAAACGGTACGGGGTGGTCGGCAGTCCCAGTTCCTCGTGTGCGAGCACGCGCAGGCGTTCGCGATCCATGCAGATCGCCGCGATTTCGGCGCTTGGCACCACCTGCGCGCCACGTTCGGCGGCGGCCGGCGAGTTCGGAGGTGGCGATTGCCTCGACCTCCGGCACGATGATGTCCGGCTGGATTTCGTCGAACAGCGCGCGCAGCTGGTCCGCGTTGGCCATGTCGAGCACGCGGTATTCGTGCGCCACCTGTTGTGCCGGCGCACCGGCGTAGGAATCGGCCGCGCACACCCATGCGCCGAGTCTCATCAGTTCGATGGTGACTTCCTTGCCCAGCTCGCCGGAGCCAAGGAACAGAACACGGGTCGGATGCTTGCCAAGCGGAGTGCCGAGGGCACGATTCTCTTCAGTCATGACTTCTATTGTGCCATCGGCGTAGGATGGAACGCATGTCCGAGAATGAGAAGAATGAAACGCAACCCCCCCTGACCATTGCCATGGTGGTCGACACGTCGGGGAATCGAGGCAATGGCACCTCGAATTCGGCGTTGCAGTGGGCGCAGGAGCTGGAGCGCCAGGGGCATCATGTCCGTTTGGTGGGCATCGGCGCGCCCGAATATCCCGCGCGCGTCAATCATGTGCCGTTGGTCAGCTGGGTGGCGAAGAAGCAGCAGATGCAGTTCGCCGAGCCGAGCGACACGCTGTTTCGCAAGGCGTTCGATGGTGTGGACGTGGTGCATATCTACACGCCGTTCCGTTTCGGCCAGCATGCCTGCAAGGTCGCCAAACAGATGGGCATCGCCGTTACGGCCGGCTACCACGTGCAGCCGGAGAACGTCACGTATTCCGCGGGGCCTTTGAAATATGTGCCCGGCATCGACTCGTTCATCTACTGGCTGTTCGACATATGGCTGTACCGCAAGATCGACCATGTGCATGTGCCGACCGAATTGGGTGCGAGCCTGCTGCGCTCGCATGGATACAAGTCGAAGCTGCATGTCATCTCCAACGGCTACGAATCGCGGTTCACGCCGAAGCGGCAGCGCAAGGCGGACGAGCCGTCGCCGGTGCCGTTCCGTATCGTCGCGTCGGGACGACTGACCAATGAGAAGAACCATGTCGCGTTGATCCGGGCGATCGCCCGCTGCCGTCACGCGCAGGACATCGAATTGGTGATCGCCGGCACCGGGCCGCTTAAGAAGAGGTTGCAGCGTATGGCCGGACGGCTGTTGTCTCGTCCGGCTTCGATCGGATTCCACCGGAATGCCGACATGCCGGCGTTGCTGCGTTCCGGCGATCTGCTGGTGCATCCGTCGATCGCCGATCTCGAATCGGTGAGTGTCGTCGAAGGCATGGCCGCCGGTCTGGTGCCGGTGATCGCCTCGTCGTCGCTGAGCGCGGCCGGCCAGTTCGCGCTGCTGGACGAATCGTTGTTCCCCGTGGACGATGTGGACGCGCTGGCCCGTCGTATCGACTGGTGGATCGACCATCCGGCGCAGCTCGCCAAGTGGGGCGGCACCTACGCCGAACATACGAAAACCAATTATTCGGTGGAATCGTCCGTACGTAAGTTCGTCGCGATGGAACGTGAGGCGATCGCCGATAACCGTCGCTGAATGGCGCCTGCCGCAATCGCAATACAATCGTTATACATAAGCGAAAAGCCGGGAGCGATTTCCCGGCTTTCCTTGTTTTGCGGACTGTCTTTTACAGCAGTGCGACCAGCTCGTCCACCTGCTCGTCGGTCGTGGCCCAGCTGGTGCAGATGCGCATCACGGTATGCGTGTCGTCCGCCTTTTCCGTGAAGCCGAGACGGACGTCGCGTTGCAGACGTTCGGAGGTCTCGTTGTCGAGCGTGACGAAGATCTGGTTGGTCGGCGCATCGAAAGTCAGCGTGTAGCCACCGTTCCACCAGCACCTTGCGGATACGTCCGCGGCATCGTTGGCGTGGCGGGCGATCCTGCAATACAGATCGTCGGTGAACAGCGTGTCGAACTGCACGCCCAGCAGCCATCCCTTGGCGAGCAGCGCGCCATGTTGCTTGACGAGCGTCACGAAGTTTTTCGGCATATTGCCGTGCGTGAACACCACGGCCTCGCCGAACATCGCGCCCACCTTGGTGCCGCCGATATAGAACACGTCGGCGAGACGCGCGATGTCCTCGATCGTCACGTCGTTGCCGGTGGCGGTCAGCGCGTAGCCGAGACGCGCGCCGTCGATGAACAACGGCATGTCGTACTTCGTGCAGACCTTGCGGATCGCCTCGAGCTCGGCCAGCGTGTACAGCGTGCCGTATTCGGTGGCCTGCGAAATGTACACGCAGCCGGGGAACACCATATGCGTGTAGTTGCCGTCCGCGTAGAACGTGGCGCAGTATTCGTCGAGTTCATCCGCGTCGATTTTGCCGTCATGGTGGGGGAGGCGTGAGCACTTTGTGGCCGGTGAATTCGATAGCGCCCGCCTCATGCACGTTCACATGTCCGGTGGTGGCCGCCACCACGCCCGCATACGGTGGGGTGATGGCGTCGATGACGACCTGGTTGGTCTGAGTGCCGCCGACGAGGAAGAAGATTTCGGCGTCCGGGCATGCGCAGGCCTCGCGGATTTTGGCTTTGGCGCTTTCGCAGACGTCGTCGGTGCCGTAGCCGGGATACTGGTTGGTCGCGGTTTCGGCGAGACGGGCGATGATTTCCGGCGTCGCGGCGCAGGAGTAGTCGTTTTCGAAAGACAGCATGGTCGTTCCTTTTGTTGTGGGTTGCTTGCGATCGGGAAAGTCTGGTTCCGCGCGTTCGGCCGCCGCGGATAGCAAAAAACCTCGGAATTTCTTCCGAGGTTTCACCGGGGTGGCTAACGCGGCTCGAACGCGCGACCTTCTGAACCACAATCAGATGCTCTACCAACTGAGCTATAGCCACCATGTTCTCACTTCCATGCGGAAGCGCAACGAATGGATACTATACACGATTTTTTGGATGTGCGCGCGTCGGCGTGTTGCGCTTCCGGCCGTCAAGTGATGTTCATTATGTGAACGGAATGTTACGCACTTGATGGGTGGGTGCCTAATTTGTAGGCAATTCCAACGGAAGATGTCACGACGGGGTCGGCGGAAAGTCGGTCCCGTTTTGTTTTCCCCGGAAATGACTTCCATGGAAACGTGATTGAGAAAAGAGGAAACGATAATGCAGAAGATCAAGGCGTTTGGTGATTGGCTCACCAAATGGTTCACCGTGATCGTGATCGTATGGGCCGTGTTCAACTACTTCGTGCCGCAAACCAGCCTGTGGGGCAAGTCCTACACCGGATACTTCCTGGGCATCGTGCTGTTCGGCATGGGCCTGACGCTGACGCTCGACGATTTCAAACGTATCCTCACCCAGCCGCTGATGGTCGTCGTCGGCACGGTGGCCCACTTCGTGATCATGCCGTTGGTGGCCGTGCTGCTGTGCTGGATCTTCCGTCTCGACGGCCCGCTTGCCGTGGGCGTGATTCTGGTCGGCTGCTGCCCGTCCGGCACCTCATCCAACGTGATGAGCTATCTGAGCCGTGGCGACGTGGCGCTTGACGTGTCCATCGGCATCCTGTCCACGCTGTGCGCGCCGTTCATGATTCCTCTGCTGATGCAGTGGCTCGCCTCCCAGTATGTGACCGTGCCGGTCGAGTCCCTGTTCCTCAACGCGGTCAAGGTGGTGCTGTTCCCGATCGCGCTCGGTGTGATCTGCCACGCCATCTTCAAGGAGAAGATCGAGAAGGTCACGGTGGCGCTGCCGATCGTGTCCCAGGTCGCCATCCTGCTCATCATCGGCGTCGTGGTCGCAGCCAATGGTTCGAAGCTGTTCGTGGCATCCTCGCTGCTTGCCATCCCGGTGGTCATCCTGCACAACCTGTGCGGCTACACGCTGGGCTTCGGCTTCTCCAAGCTCATGTACAAGGTGTATCCGAAGGGCTTCCGCTACGCGCAGCAGAAGGCCATCACCTTCGAGGTCGGCATGCAGGATTCCGCTTTGGGCGCCACGCTGGCCCTGAGCTCCTTCGCGTCCAACCCGCTTGCCGCCGTGCCGTCCACCTTCTTCAGCGTATGGCACAACATCTCCGGTTCGGTGCTGTCCAGCTGGTGGCGCGAGCACGATGACAAGCATCAGATCCACCCGGATTCCGACAATGGCGAGAAGGGTTCCGCGGCCAAGGCTTCGGAAGCCGGGGACGCCGTCAAGGATGAGTCCGAGGAAACGGTCAACGCCTGAATGTGATTCGTGGCATCGGTCAGGCAGCCTCTGAACCGTACAGAACGGTTCAGAGGCTGTTCTGTTTTGACCTGTTTTTCCATGGCGATGTTAGATTGTGGTTGCTTTGCGCTGAAGTTCGGTTAAGTATTGAAAATATTGGGATTTAGGGGTGTTTTGCCCCGTGTCATATGTTCGTTTGCGGTATACTAAAGGTGAAGGCCGGAGTTGCAGATCGGTCGAGAATTCGTCAGGTCGCAATGAGGCGCCGATGGCCGTGAGGCCCATGCGCAACGCCTTCAAGATATAACTGAAGAACAACCGAATATAGCGATTCGAGATGGCGGCATAGGCAGTACGGCGAGGGCGCCGGGCCGCATGGGGTTATGAAAAGACTCAGAGGTTTGAAGCGATGCGCGCAAGGTGGCGCGTGGGAGAGTGGCTCCGATGCCAGGATGGCGTCGGAGCCACTCTTCGTATAACGGCCGTTGCTGTCGCGACACGATTATCCAGCATTGTCCGGCAGACCTGTATACTGGTAATTCGTGTGTGCCAACGGCATGCCTTATGTAACAGGCGTGCGGGTTGGGATATCCCGGAACTCGATTGCATCACGCGCAGCAATGCGGCGGTGAGAGAGGGACGGGCCATCGGGCCGGTGGACTGTGGCTATCTTTACGATTCAGTGTCGTGGAGTGTGGGTGCAGTGCGGCGGTCACACGAAAACAAGAGAAACCACTGAATCGGAGAATTCAAGTTGCCTACTATTGAACAGCTCGTCCGTAAGGGACGTCAGGCAAAGCCGAAGAAGTCCAAGACTTTGGCACTGAAGGGAAGCCCGCTGCGTCGTGGCGTGTGCACCCGTGTTTACACCACCACCCCGAAGAAGCCGAACTCGGCACTGCGTAAGGTCGCCCGTGTGCGCCTGAGCTCCGGTGTGGAAGTCACCGCATACATCCCGGGCGAAGGCCACAACCTGCAGGAGCACTCCATCGTGCTCGTTCGCGGCGGCCGTGTCAAGGATCTGCCGGGTGTTCGTTACCACATCGTTCGTGGCGCCCTCGATACCCAGGGTGTGAAGGATCGCAAGCAGGGTCGTTCCCTGTACGGAGCAAAGAAGGCGAAGTAAGAGATATGTCACGTAAAGGACCTTCCAAGAAGCATCAGCTGCTGCCGGATCCGATCTACGGTTCCACCGTTGTGGCACAGCTCATCAACAAGATTCTGCTTGACGGCAAGAAGTCAATCGCCGAGGACATCGTCTACAGCGCTCTCGACATGGTCAAGGAGAAGACCGACCAGGAGCCGGTCGCCGTTCTCAAGCGCGCTCTGGACAACATCCGTCCGTCCCTCGAGGTTCGCTCCCGCCGTGTCGGTGGCGCTACCTACCAGGTCCCGGTCGAAGTGAAGCCGGGCCGCGCCAACACGCTGTCTCTGCGCTGGCTCACCGACTTCTCCCGCGCCCGTCGCGAGAAGACCATGGCTGAGCGTCTGGCCAACGAAATCCTCGATGCCTCCAACGGCCTCGGTGCTTCTGTCAAGCGCCGCGAGGATACTCATAAGATGGCAGAGGCCAACAAGGCCTTCGCTCATTACCGCTGGTAATTAGTCGAGAACGAGAGTTAAGGAACAATCATGGCACTAGACGTGCTCAATGATCTCAACCAGATCCGTAACATCGGCATCATGGCTCACATCGATGCCGGTAAGACCACTACCACCGAGCGTATTCTGTTCTACACCGGTAAGAACTACAAGATCGGCGAGACCCACGATGGCGCCTCGACGATGGACTTCATGGCTCAGGAGCAGGAGCGCGGCATCACCATTCAGTCCGCTGCTACCACCTGCTTCTGGAACCGTCAGACCCATGACGAGAAGCAGAAGTTCCAGATCAACATCATCGATACCCCTGGCCACGTGGACTTCACGGCCGAGGTGGAGCGCTCCCTGCGTGTGCTCGATGGTGCTGTCGCCGTGTTCGATGGCAAGGAAGGCGTGGAGCCGCAGTCCGAGACCGTGTGGCGTCAGGCTGACAAGTACGGCGTTCCGCGTATCTGCTTCATCAACAAGATGGATAAGCTCGGCGCTGACTTCTACTACTCCGTCGACACCATCAAGACCAAGGCTGGGCGCCGACCCCGCTGGTCGTCCAGCTGCCGATCGGCGCTGAGAACGACTTCGCCGGCGTCGTCGACCTTATCCGCATGAAGGCCTACGTCTGGAACGACGTTTCCGGCGATCTGGGTGCCCACTACGACACCACCGACATCCCGGCCGACCTGCAGGACAAGGCTGAGCAGTATCGTTCCGAGCTGCTCGACCAGGTCGCCGAGTCCGACGAGGAGCTGCTTGAGAAGTACCTCGAGTCCGGCGAACTGACCGAGGACGAGATCCGCGCCGGCATCCGCAAGCTCACCATCAACCGTGAGGCCTACCCGGTGCTCTGCGGCTCCGCCTTCAAGGACAAGGGTGTGCAGCCGATGCTGGACGCCGTCGTCGACTACCTGCCGAGCCCGGAGGACGTTCCGTCCATCGTCGGCTTCGACCCGCAGGACGAGTCCATCGAGATCGACCGCAAGCCGACCACCGATGATCCGTTCTCCGCACTGGTCTTCAAGATCTCCACCCACCCGTTCTACGGCAAGCTCGTGTTCGTGCGCGTGTACTCCGGTTCCGTCAAGCCGGGCGACACCGTCCTCGACTCCACCAAGGAGAAGAAGGAACGCGTCGGCAAGATCTTCCAGATGCACGCCGACAAGGAGAACCCGGTGGATGCCGCCGAAGCCGGCAACATCTACACCTTCGTGGGTCTGAAGAACGTCACCACCGGTGATACCCTGTGCGACGAGAAGTCCCCGATCTCCCTCGAATCCATGACCTTCCCGGATCCTGTGATCGAGGTGGCCGTGGAGCCGAAGACCAAGGCCGACCAGGAGAAGATGAGCATCGCTCTGGCGAAGCTGTCCGACGAGGATCCGACCTTCCAGGTGAAGACCGACGAAGAGTCCGGCCAGACCCTGATCTCCGGCATGGGCGAGCTGCAGCTCGACATCATCGTCGACCGTATGCGTCGTGAATTCAAGGTGGAGTGCAACGTCGGTAACCCGCAGGTTGCATACCGCGAGACGATCCGCAAGGCCGTCATGAACCAGGAATACACGCACAAGAAGCAGACCGGTGGTTCCGGCCAGTTCGCAAAGGTCCTGATGAACTTCGAGCCGCTCGACACCGAGAACGGCGAGACCTACGAGTTCGTCAACGAAGTCACCGGCGGCCACATCACCAAGGAATTCATTCCTTCCATCGATGCTGGCGTGCAGGAAGCCATGGAATCCGGCATCCTCGCCGGCTTCCCGGTGGTTGGCGTCAAGGCTACCGTCACCGACGGCCAGGTCCACGACGTCGATTCCTCCGAAATGGCCTTCAAGATCGCAGGTTCCATGTGCTTCAAGGAAGCTGCCCCGAAGGCCAAGCCGGTCATCCTCGAGCCGATCATGGCCGTGGAAGTGCGTACTCCGGAAGAGTACATGGGCGATGTGATGGGCGACATCAACGCACGTCGTGGTTCCATCCAGTCCATGACCGACTCCACCGGTGTCAAGGTCATCGACGCCAAGGTCCCGCTGTCCGAGATGTTCGGCTACATCGGCGATCTTCGCTCCAAGACCCAGGGCCGCGCAATGTTCACCATGCAGATGGACTCCTACGCTGAGGTTCCGAAGAACGTCTCCGAGGAGATCATCAAGGCCCAGCGCGGCGAGTGACACGCGCTGCCACTGAAGTGGAAACTGTCTCCAGTCAGCGCTAGTATTTTGTAGCGCTGACTGGGTTCGGGCTCCAAAGTGGCACAAACCCGTCAAACCCAGTAAAATGTAGCGAGTGCCTTGAAGTGAGTTCAAGGCTTACTACGAGACGTCCAGGAGGACAAACACATGGCAAAGGAAAAGTACGAGCGTACTAAGCCGCACGTTAACATTGGTACCATCGGCCACGTCGATCACGGCAAGACCACCCTGACTGCAGCCATCTCCAAGGTGCTGCACGAGGAGTACCCGGATGTCAACCCGGAGTACGACTTCAACCAGATCGATTCCGCTCCGGAAGAGGCCGCCCGCGGTATCACCATCAACATCGCCCACATCGAGTACCAGACCGAGAAGCGTCACTACGCTCACGTCGACTGCCCGGGCCACGCCGACTTCGTGAAGAACATGATCACCGGCGCCGCTCAGATGGATGGCGCCATCCTCGTTGTGGCCGCCACCGACGGCCCGATGGCTCAGACCCGCGAGCACGTGCTGCTCGCTCGTCAGGTGGGCGTCCCGAAGATCCTCGTCGCTCTGAACAAGTGCGATATGGTCGACGACGACGAGCTCATCGAGCTCGTTGAGGAAGAGGTCCGTGACCTCCTCGACGAAAACGGCTTCGATCGCGATTGCCCGGTCATCCACGTGTCCGCTTACGGCGCACTGCACGATGACGCTCCGGACCACGAGAAGTGGGTTGAGCAGATCAAGAAGCTCATGGACGCCGTCGATGACTACATCCCGACCCCGGTCCACGATCTGGACAAGCCGTTCCTGATGCCGATCGAAGATGTCTTCACCATCTCCGGCCGTGGCACCGTGGTGACCGGCCGTGTCGAGCGTGGTAAGCTCCCGGTCAACTCCAACGTCGAGATCGTCGGCATCCGTCCGACCCAGACCACCACCGTCACCTCCATCGAGACCTTCCACAAGCAGATGGACGAGTGCGAGGCTGGCGACAACACCGGTCTGCTGCTCCGCGGCATCAACCGTGACCAGGTCGAGCGTGGCCAGGTTCTGGCTGCTCCGGGCTCCGTGACCCCGCACACCAAGTTCGAGGGCGAAGTCTACGTGCTGACCAAGGACGAAGGCGGCCGTCACTCGCCGTTCTTCTCCAACTACCGTCCGCAGTTCTACTTCCGTACCACCGACGTCACCGGCGTCATCACCCTGCCGGAAGGCGTTGAGATGGTGCAGCCGGGCGATCACGCTACCTTCGGCGTTGAGCTGATCCAGCCGATCGCTATGGAAGAGGGCCTGACCTTCGCAGTGCGTGAAGGCGGCCACACCGTCGGCTCGGGCCGTGTCACCAAGATCATCGAGTAGTTTCTACCCGACATCAAGACACGCTTGAACTAGCGTTTTAAAGAAACCTCCCAAGGATGAGAATCCGAGGGAGGTTTCTTTATATATGGAAGGGCAACGCTCCAAAGTATGCACGCCGTGGCATAATGAGCAAGGCTTTTTGTAAGCTTTTCCGTCAGATGAAGAAATAGGTGAGTTAATTTGGCACAGACTACCAATGACATCAAGAACGGTTCTGTTCTGAACCTCGATGGCCAGCTGTGGACCGTCATCAAGTTCCAGCACGTCAAGCCGGGCAAGGGCCCCGCCTTCGTGCGCACCACCATCAAGAACGTGCTTTCCGGCAAGATCGTCGACAAGACCTTCAACGCGGGCATGAAGATGGAATTCGAAACCGTCGACAACCGCAACCTCCAGTACTCCTATGAAGACGGCGACAACTTCGTCTTCATGGACATGACCACCTACGACCAGATCTTCATTCCGAGACCCTGGTCGGCGACCAGGCCAAGTTCCTGCTCGAGGCACCGACTGCGTCGTGTCCTTCCACGACGGCACCCCGCTGTCCGTCGAGCTGCCGGCTTCCGTCGTCCTGACCGTCACCCACACCGAGCCGGGCCTGCAGGGCAACCGCTCCAACGCCGGCACCAAGCCGGCCACCGTTGAGACCGGAGCCGAGATTCAGGTCCCGCTGTTCATCAATGAGGGCGACCGCGTCAAGATCAACACCGAGGACGGTCCTACACCGGCCGCGAGAACAACTGATCTCCGCATCCTCAACAGACGACCGACCGTATAAAGGACTAGGACAGCAGCAGTATGGCACGTTCCACCGCGCGCAAAAGGGCTCTGAACACCCTGTACGAAGCCGACGAAAAAAGCCAGGATATTCTCTCCCTGCTTGACGAGCGCATCGCACATCCCGGTGCCCAGACCCCGCTTCCCGACTATGCCATTGAAATCGTCAAGGGCGTGGCCGAGCACCGTCGTCAGATCGACATGACCCTGGACGAACACTCCACGGGTTGGAAGGTCCGCCGTATGGGCGTGGTCGATCGCAACATTCTGCGTATCGCCGCTTGGAGATTCTGTTCACCGATGATG
>ENA-OQCR01000065-OQCR01000065.1-human-gut-metagenome-genome-assembly--contig:-NODE-65-length-15461-cov-1.354637_pt1 | contig 15461 bp, 17 predicted proteins | sample MGYA00242763_ERZ504589 | MGnify/ENA primary metagenome ERZ504589 (study PRJEB26092, sample SAMD00036321) | human gut metagenome | host: Homo sapiens | study: EMG produced TPA metagenomics assembly of...
ATCGGCTGATCGAACTTGGAGTCGGTGTAGAACTCGTCGATGACGGCGTCCGGACCGTACAGTTCGCGGAACCGTTTTGGTCTTGTTGGTGTTGAAGTTGAGGTACGTGACCTTCATCGTCTCCACATCCACCTCGCTGGCCACGAGATTCCTCACGCCGAGTCTGCGGCAGGCCTCCCCCACCGTCAGACCGAAGGATGCGGTGAGGATCACGTCATCCGGTTCGGGCTGGTACCAGGGCTTGATGCGCGGGTAGTTCCGGTCCCAGAAATCGTCCACGAGCTGTTCGACGCTCGCCACCCGTTTGGATCGGCTCAGTTCCGTGAGATAGCCTTCGGTCATCTTACCCACGCCGTATTCCATTTGTTCAAGCGTGGCCCGGCCAAGCTGTATTTGACTGCGTACCGCAGCACGGGGGCAATATAGCGGAACACTTTCGGGTCGTGTCGGGCGGAATACAGGTACAAGTCGAACAGGCTTTCGCCATCATAGATGGTTCCGTCGAAATCGAATACGCGCATACCTTCTGCTTCTACTCTGTTATTCCTTGTTTAAGGCTAATCTCGGTAAGCCGGCGAAAGCGCAAATACGCAGTGAATTTCACATGAACACTGTTTTTTGGATTGATTTCGGTACAGGTAACGTACACTGGTGACAGCCTGGAAGGAGGTGCGTAATGGCGGCGTCTGAAATCGAACAATGGTGGATTGATAAGTTTCAGGAGAACCTGGGTCCGATTCGCAAGGTAGCCGGATGGACGACTCAGCAACTGGCCGACGAGCTGGGAGTCGCGCGACAGACGGTGTCTAACTTGGAGACCGGCAAAAGCCCGATGACCAAACTGCAGTATCTCGCTTTACGTACGGTGTTCAGCGCCGAAATCGCGCGTCGTGAAGACCGCGATCTGGCACGCATCATCAAGACTTTGGTCGACGATCCCATTGAGCAACGCATTCGCGAACGGCGCGTCCAAGAGCAGGACGGCGAGGCCGTTGCCGACAATGCCCCGGTCAATACAGGCTGTGGCAACGCTGCCGACAATGCCACTGCCGAAAAACGCAAGCCCAGTGCCGCCACATTGGCGGCAATAACAGTACCGGCACAAGCGGCACCGACGCGGTTGCCGACAATCCGCTGGAGCTGGTGGAATCCGGTTGGTCTGTAAGCCAACAGGGGTACGTTAGCTACGCATTCGCCCTGCGCAACACCAGCACAACCCTGCAGGTACAGTATCCAGAAGTCGCCATCACCGGCGAACCAAAGACGGCTCCATCGTGTTCTCGCAGACGCAAACGCTGAATATGGCGTTCCCGAATCAGACTATATATAACGCCGGGCAAGCGGGTCAAGGTACCGCACCGGCCACCGTGGACTTCGTTGCGCTCAGTCCGAATGAGTACAACGTCACGGAAGCACAAGGCACTGCCACTTTCCCCATCAGCGGAATCTCCAAAGTGCGCAACAACGACGGCGGCACGACCTTCAATGGCGAAGTCCGCGCCGTGACCGATGGTTTCAAGCCTTCAGATGGACAGCAGATCAAGGTTTCCCTAGTGTTGCGGGATAAGCAAGGTGCCATCATCTATGGAGAAATGGCATTTGTGGATTGGCCGGACAATGGCCAATCCTGCCTTTCTCGATACTGGTGTACGATTTGCCGGACTACACGTCCTACGAGTCGTACGCACAAATTTGGTAGTTCGGCTTAATCGCCATCAGGCCGCGTTACACGCCGCATCGACACTAGTGTTGCGCCGTGCCTGGCCGAATACACGGCCAGCCATCTTCTCATCGGTCTCGGTCTGGATGATGGTGCGCATCGGGCCCATGCAGATGGCCGAAGCCAAACCGTTCACCACATCAATCAGCAAATACGCCAGCAGCTTGTGGACCACGCCAAGACCAACGACGGAGACGCCCACCAGAGTGATGCCGAGGCGACCACGCGCATGTTGTTGCGGACGATGATGACGCCGAATCACCGATCATCCTTTGGGAACAACGCGTCGAAGGCATGTTCCATCACGGACTTACGGCGGATCACACCGACGAGCCTGCCATCACCATCCACCACCGGCAGTTTCTTGAACTGCTTCTTGGCGAGGATTCGGGCCACCTCTCCAACATGCTGGTCGGGCGTGGCGGCAACGACCTTACGCGTGGCGATGTCCATCACCTTCTTGCCGGAGAGCGCCTGCACCTTGGAGGCCACGGTTTCGTCGTCGAACACCACCATCGTCGAACCGGTGCCGGTGGGAACCGTACGAGATTCATAGGTGGCAATCGATTTCAGGACATCGCCGTCGCTGACGAAGCCAACGAGCCTGCCATCGCCGTTCACCACGGGAAGGCTGGAGACGTTGAGGCGGATGAACTCGCGCACCACATGCGTGATGTCATCGCTGTCCAGGCAGCTGTAGGGCTGATCGTCCATGATCCCGCCGATGGACTGTTCCTGGGCCTGCTTGAACAGGGAGGCGGCGGGGGCCACGTATGCGCCGGCGTAGTGATGCTCGGCGGGCTGGCCTTCAGTGGTTTCGGCCGCGACTTCGGCGGAGGATTGCGCCTCGGAGGCCTTGGCGTTGCGCGCGTCCTTCTCCTTGGCACGGCTGGTGACGGTGAAGATGCAGATGATCAGGGCGACCAGCGAGATGGCGGCGCACAGCAGGTAGGAGAACGCGATGCCGCTGGCCGTGGCGGACTTCACACCCTGGGACATGTGCGAGGCGGTCACGGATGTTTCTGCGGTGACCAGAAGCGAGGTCGCAATGGCTGCCGCGATCTGGCGGCCGGTGTTGGCGATGGCGTTGCCATGGGCGATCATGTCGTTCGGCAAAGCGTTGACGCCCCAAGTGTTGATCGGCATGTTGGCGATAGCCTGACCAGATGCCTGCAATGCGCAGAACACGGCGACAAACAGCACTGATGTCCTGGTGTTGATGGTGCCGAGAAGACCAAGAGAGATGGTCATGAGCGCAAGGCCGCCGATGCCCACGCCGCGCGGGCCGAATTTGTCGAATGCGGCACCGGCGACCGGACTCAGGATGATGCCGACCGCCGCGGCGGGCAGCATGACCATGCCGGTGACGGTGGCGGATTGGCCGAGTACATTCTGGATGAAGATAGGCAACGTCACGTTGGTTGCGGCGACTGCGGCGTTAATCAGAGTGACCAGAATCGCGGAGTTGCGGAAGTTGCGGGTGGCAAGGGTGTCAACGCGCAACAATGGCTCATCGAGCTTGACTTGCTTGTATACGAATGCGACGAAGGCCACAAGACCAACGACGATTGAGGTAATGACGACCGGACTGGCCCATCCCATCGTGGAAGCGGACGAGAAGCCATAGAGCAGGCCACCGAACGCGATGGTCGAAAGGATCACGGACAGGATGTTGAGCTTTGGGTTCTTCAACTCGCCGACGTTCTTGAGCATCATCGTGCCTCCGACAAGGATGACCAGTGCCACAACTGCGATGCCAATGAACATCGGGCGCCATCCGAAACTGTCAATCACCAGACCACCGACAACCGGGCCGATAGCCGGGCCGGCGGCCATGACGATACCGGCCATGCCCATGGCGGTGCCACGCTTATCCGGCGGATAGACGAGCATCGGCACTACGGCGACCAATGGCAACAGCACGCCGGAGCCGGCGGATTGCAGTATGCGTCCGACGAGCAACAGCATGAAATTCGGCGCGACGGCACACAGCAGTGTGCCGACCATGAAAGTGGCAAGAGCTCCGGCGAAGAGCTTTCGGGTGGAGAATTTATCAATCAGATAGCCTGAAATCGGCACCATGATGCCCGAGACCAGCATGTAGACGCTGGTCACCCACTGCACGGTGCCGGTGGTGATATTGAAATCACGCATCAGTGCCGGCAAGGCCGGTGACATGACGGTCTGGTTGAGCAGCGCGATGAACGAGCCGACGACGATCACGCCCACGACGATGAATCGGGCGTGCGAATCAATAGGCTTTACGGAACTGGCGGCGGACCCGAATTCCGCGGTCTTCTGTGAGGTCACAGCATTTCCTTCTGTTGGTAACGGCATGTGTGGGCGATCCGGCCCCATACTTGTGTCAAGACGCGGGGACACTGATGAGTCCGGGGTAAAGGAAAAGCCGCCATCCGTTCCGCATTCATATACGGCAAACGATTCGCGGCTTTGCGTAAGTTGATGGCTATGGTGAGCGATTCATGCGACGTCGACTGCGGATGGGCCATCGGTACATCCCGGCATAAGACGTGTCCCCGCTACACCAGCATCGAGAATAGGGTCATTTGTGGATTGGCAAACAGAACATTGCCGACGAACGACCCACGGCAGGCGCGTGCGATGAACATCGCGTAGCGATACAGGTTCATGGCATCTCCTTGATGGGTCTTCATACGGCAGACATCGAGAAGCCTATCATCATTCAAATCGACGGTGAAAACCACGTATGCCCGACAATACACAAAATCTTCACAAAAAAGGATTGGGCTTACCGCATACGATCCGCCTGAATAGCGGTCAGAGAATGAATCAGGGGCGATCTCAGGGTTGCGTCTCGTGTTTCCGTCATGCTGTCTGGCAAAATAGTGAAGCTGAACATGCGAGGCATCGACCGGAATCGGAAAGTGGCAAATCATGCGAGTTCTCGGCAATATCCTGTGGATCATTCTTGGTGGGCTGGCCATCGCAATCGGATGGGCAGTGGTGGAACTGATTCTGTGCATCTCCATCATCGGCATTCCGCTCGGCATTCAAGCGTTCAAGATGGCCAAGCTTGCGCTCTGGCCGTTCGGCGCGGAAATCGTCAACCTGTAGATTCCAAATACTACAAAGCCGCCAAAGCAACCCTTGACGAGGCGATCACCGACGTCAACAATTGGATTGACCAGCAAGCCGCCAAGGCCGAATAATAAAACACACATTATGTTGCTGCAGCAGCCAATCCTTGCAGAACAATGTCATGACAAAGGCCTGAGAAGACGACTTCTCAGGCCTTATCCGTGCCGCTCCTCAGTCGCTTGTAGCGACAGCTCCCCTCAAAAGAGGGGAGCCAGAGAAACACTTACTTCGAGACGTTGAATTTGAATTCGACGATATCGCCGTCCTGCATCACGTAGTCACGGCCTTCCTGACGCAGCTTGCCTTCCTCCTTGATCTTGACCATGGAGCCTTCGGCAGCCACGAAATCGTCGTAGGAGACGATGTCGGCCTTGATGAAGCCTTTTTCGAAGTCCGTGTGAATCACACCGGCAGCCTGCGGGGCGGTATAGCCTTGTGGATCTGCCATGCACGCACTTCCTTCTCACCTGCGGTAAGGAAGGTGGAAAGGCCGAGCGTATCGTAGCCGACTCGCGCCAACTGATCCAGGCCGGACTCCTCAAGACCGGCGTCGGCGAGCATTTCACGCGCGTCGGCCTCATCGAGTTCGGTCAGATCGGCTTCGAACTGCGCGTTGAGGAAGATGGCGGGGGCCGGAGCCACGGATGCGGCGAGCTTGGCCTGCATGTCTTTGTTCTGCAGTTCGGCATCGTCCACGTTGAACACGTAGATGAACGGCTTGGCGCTCATCAAGTGCAGATCGTAGACGGAATCCTTGTCGAAACGACCTTCGCGAGTCGCCTTATCAATGGTTTCGCCAGCTTCAAGAATGGTCTTCGCCTGCTTGACGGCTTCCATGTAAGCCGGTTCGATCTTCTTGCCGCGCAGATCCTTCTCCAGCTTCGGCAGCGCGTTCTCGATGGTCTGCAGATCGGCGAGGATCAGCTCGGTGTTGATGGTTTCAATGTCGTCGGACGGATCGACCTTGCCGTTGACGTGCACGATATCATCGTCTTCGAAGGCACGCACGACCTCGCAGATCGCGTCGGCTTCGCGAATATTGGCGAGGAACTTGTTGCCCAGACCTTCACCTTCCGAAGCGCCCTTGACAATGCCTGCGATGTCGACGAACGTGACGGTGGCCGGCACGATCTTCTCCGTATGCACGAGCTTGGCGAGCACCGGCAGACGGTCATCCGGCAACGGCACAATGCCGGTGTTCGGTTCGATGGTGGCGAACGGATAGTTTTCCGCCAGCACGTTGTTGCGGGTCAATGCGTTGAACATGGTGGACTTGCCGACGTTCGGCAGTCCGACGATTCCGATAGTAAGAGACATGGTTCCCTAGCTTAGTATTAGGCTTCGATGGCGTCGACTGCTTTGATAACGGCACCACGGAACGCGCTTTCCTCCAACGATGCGACACCCCTGATGGTGGTGCCTCCCGGAGAGCAGACAGCGTCTTTCATGGCACCCGGATGCGTTTCGTTGGCCAAATAGAGCGCGCCCACGCCTTCCACCATTTTGGCAGCCAGACGATACGCGGTAGCACGCTGCAATCCATATTTCACACCGGCATCGCCCAATGCTTCGATGTACATGTCGGTGAAGGCCGGCGCGCAGCCGGCGATGCACATGCCGATGCCCATGTGTGCGGTGTCCACGCGTTCAATCAGGCTGATTGACGAAAACAGGCTTTCGAAGGTTTCCGTCTGTTCCTGCGTGAGCGTGTTGTCGATTTCCGTGACCAGCACGCCTTTGCCGACAGCCATCGGCGTGTTCGGAATGGTGCATTGGATGTGTGCCTGTTCGAAAGACGTTCCGAACAGGTCGCGGAATTTGTTCAGATCCCAGCCTGCCGCAATGGACACGACGATGGTGTTCTCTTGCGCCAGCTGATCAATGATCGGTGCGATCACGGTTTCGATCTGATACGGCTTGATGGCGATGACGACCATGTCAGCTGCTTCGGCGACTTGCGCGGCGGTACGCACCGCTTTCGCACCAAGTTTGGCGGCGTTGCGTTCCAGCTTGTCGTAATGCGCGGCACAGGCCACGATGTCGCCGCCATTGACGACGCCAGCGTTGACTAGGCCTTCGGCGATCGCCTGTGCCATATTGCCGTATCCGATGAATCCGATGGTTGGATTGGCCATGTTTCTTTCCTTTGCTATCGATACTCGTCGTTGCCGAACAATCGTCAGAACAACTCCGCCAAATCTCCGCGGTTCAACGCTTCGTTGAACAGGTGCTTGAACACGGTGGAACCATGCACGCCATCATGTTCAAACTCATTGGTAGTCCAATAATGTGAACGACCAACGCGAGACAGCGTGTCGAGCTGCAATCCCGAATCGACGTACATGTCATCAAAATAGACGGCGGCCTGCAGCGGAACCTCGTTGCGAGCCAACTGGTCGGCATCGTAGATCGTGCCGAAGTGCGTGTCTTCCATAAGCACGTCCATGGCAGGTTTGAACGGACGCAACGCACGTTCCTGCTCGAACATCCACGGGAACATGGCCTCGCCGGTGAAATTAAGCGGACGAATGCCGCCCGCGAATTCCGGATGCTCGCCGCGCACGCGCTGGGCGGCCCAGCGAATCGGCGTTTTCAGCTCGCCGTTGGCGTAGATGAACTCCTGCAACGGCCAATACAGTGGGCGAGACGAGGTCGCATCCATCACGGAAGACAGGAATTCGTCAGACAGTTCCGTCGATGTCGAGGCCGAACCGTCTCCGTCAAGGAATGCCTGATCAAGAATCCAATGCACGCGTTCGAAACTTGGCTTCATACCGAAATCGGATCCCAGGCATTGGAAACGTTCCACCGTAAGCGGATCGCCGTTCGGCAATGTGACCTTGCGAGATCGCAGTATGTCGGCAACCGTAGCGGCACGTTCGATATCGATCGGGTAGCGCTCGTAGAACTGCTTCGTCTTTGCCGCCATGCGCGGGAACGTATGACGGTACACGTCGGTCGCATCGGCGGGAACGTGAGGAATGCCGCCCGTGGTGAAGCTGGCGATAACTCCTTGCGGGAACAGCGAAAGATACGTCAGGGTCAGGAATCCGCCATAGCTTTGACCAAGCGTGACCCAACGTGCGCCCCCGAATTCGGTGCGACGCAGATGCTCGAAATCACGAACGATCGAATCAGCGAGGAAACGCTTCAAAAACGCGGCACCGGCCTTGCCGTCGCCGTCCATGCCCTCAATCACATGCGTGTCGACACGAGACGAACGCCCCGTACCACGTTGATCCGGCAATACCACGCGGAAATGCTTGATCGCTTCCTCGATCCAGCCATCGGAACTTGGGCCGAGCGGACGTGGACCGGAACCGCCTGGGCCGCCCTGCAGGAACACGAGTAGCGGCAGGTCGTCATGCACATGTTCGGGAGCGGTGACCACACGGTAGAACAGGCTGATCGATTCGCCATCGAACCCATGACCGGGCTCGTGGCCCGTCCAATCCAACGGCACCTTGATGGAACGATCCTCAATATGCAATCCGGGCACGTAGTATTCGCTCAGCAACGTCATGCATTCACCTTTCCTTTGGCGTCATCGGCATATTCAATGCGAGTAGTGGCTTCTTGATGGCTTCCATCCCACCCACACGCGGAGACAACCTTACCTCACAAAAGCGGCTTTATCTTACCGCCATTTCATTCCTGCGCATGATGGCGCCACAGCGTATCTGGCGCTAGGGTGGAGCATATGTCGAATTTCAAGCAGCGTCTCTTGTCGTGGATGCATGGTCATGTCTTCGCAGGCGATCTCATCCTCACGCTTGTTATAGGTGTTCTGCTGTTCGGCGTGACCGGCAGCATCACCTATAATCCGGGATTGCTGTTTGACCTTAATCCTTCCATACAGATGGCGTGGGAAGCGGCAATGCTGATCCCGCTGCTGATTCGTCGATGGCGACCACAGACCGGAGCGTTGCTCTGTGTGGCATTGGCCTTGACGCATCTCATATTCGGCCCTTGCATATTGGGCGCCGATATTCTGGCATTGGTCATGCTGTATTCGGTGATCGTCTACGGCAATCCCAAAAACACGAAAGCCTTCATTATTTTGGCGTTGGCCATCGGTCTTCTGGCTTCGGCGTTGATGGCATGGACCATGACCAATGGGCCGCTGCTCACCGGTGGCAAAGTGCATACGTGGAGCAGTTGGAATGGCTCAAATCCAAATGGCGCAATGGTCACGGAAGTCACTCTCGGCTCCATCTACACAGGAACATCCATGTCGGAAGTCGCCGACATGGTGGCGCAATACATGCTGGTGCTGACGCCGATTTTCGAAGTATGTATCATTTCCACCGTCATTGTAGCGTTCTGGCAGCGTGCCCGTCTGGCAACCGTTCGCATGATGCGGGAACGCAATGAGGCAATCGCCGCGCGAGACCAGGACGAACGCGATATCGCCACGTTGGCGGAACGAGCACGCATCGCACGTGACATGCACGATGTGGTGGCGCACACCCTATCAATCATCATCGTGCAGTCTGATGGCGGCCGCTATGCAGGCACGCATGATCCCGCGGTGGCCAGAAACACCATGGAGACGATTCGACACGAATCGGAACGCGCACTGCATGACATGCAACGTCTTCTGGGAGTATTCGGGGGTTCACCGCACGCCGATTATAACGATATCGGCAATCTTGTGGAACAAGCGCGAAACGTCTCCCCCGACATTCGAATCCGACGGAATATCACCGGCACCGCCAGCCCAGAACAACTCGGTGAACAAGCCTCGATAGCTTCCTACCATGTAGTGCAGGAGGCGCTGACGAATATCCGCAAGTATGCGGGGCCGCACGTCGATGTGCATATCAAAGAGTCCTGGAACAACGGTTTGCTCACTTTGAGCGTCACCGACAATGGTCGTGGCGCGGCGGCCAATATCGACGGGCATACGCCAGGTTACGGCCTGTTGGGCATGAAGGAACGCATCGAATCGGCCGGAGGCTCATTGCATGCTGGCCCTCAACTCGGCGGAGGCTTCGAAGTTATGGCCACCCTGCCTTACGGCGGTAAAGAGCCAGCGACAGACGAAACCGGCGAACAGTATGCCTCGGAACAGTCCGAATCTTGCAACACAACTGCCATATCCAGCAAAGCGAAATTATCCGACGAAGCAATCACACGCAACATAGCCGTCAGCATATCGGCGCGAATACCAAATCAGCTTCGGAGCAAACGCAGGAAACCAACCAACCGACCGGTCGCGATCATCGTTCGAATGCCCTGCAACATCTGCGCATCACCGCGCCCAATCTGCGTGATTTGCTCAAATCATTGAAACTGGAATCCGTGGAACTTGCAAATACGTCCAATGCGCGCAGTTCGAATTGGGTGGAACGTGTTTCCGCGTGGACGCAACGTCATTATGTACTGATGGATGCCGTCGGCGCCCTGCTACTGGTTGCGCTACTGAATCCCATGTCGGTTTCGCTCTTTTTCGATAGTCCACGAGACATGCAACTCTCGCGCGCGATCGCCACCTGCTGCGTATTGGCGCTGGCCGTTCGTCGCAGGTTCCCCGAGACTTGCGCGCTTATTGTGTTCGTATTGTCGGTTGTGCAATTGGTGTTTTTGGGATCGATTGAAGTCGGGCACATCGTAGCGTCGCTGTGCGCACTGTATTCAGCCGTATTGTATGGGCGTGAACACGCATGGCGTTGGACCGGTCTTGCCGCTGTCACCTGTTCGGCTCTGATGGGCTTGAAAATCGCAGCCGACCAACATGGATACACTACCTTGTTCGACGCCATCGCCGCTTCCGTGGGCTTGACAAAACCGGTTTCAGCCACGGCAAGTAGTGGTGCAGCGTTCTTTACCGGCGTTATGTATACGGTTGCGGTGTTGATGCTGTGCGCCGGCATTATGGCGTGGGCACGTTGGGCTCGTTCCAGTGATTCCAACGCACTGGTGTTGCAGGCGCGAGAGGAAGCGCTGATGGCCGAGCAGGAGAAACAGCGTATTCTCGCGGCGAATATGGAGCGCGACCGTATCAGTGCCAGCATTCAGGCTGAGGTCACTGCCACGTTGAACAGCGTGATCAATCAAGCCGTCGATGGCATTCGCATGCTGGATCGCGCCGAAAGCACAAGGCAAGGAGCCGACCGCCGATGAGATTTCCACAGCGTTCAAAGCCATTGGAGAACAGGGGCGTGCCGCGCTTAAGCGTATGCGCGAACTGCTTGGCGTGCTTCGTGAGACTGGTTTCAGCGATGACACTCACGCCGGTAGCGCGAGCGAACTGCAGTTGAGGCCTGCAGCACCGCTGGAGGAGCAGCTGCAGCGCGTGTCTCGATAGCCGGTTCAAGTTTTCAGGGAGATTTAAGGGGTTGTTTCGCGCTGTGAGCGGAACGATGCCGATAAGGTGGAGAGTATGAGTGAAGAACAGAAGATTCGTGTGGTCATCGCCGATGATCAGGAATTGGTACGTGCCGGTTTCGCGATGGTGATCGGCTCGCAACCGGATATGGCGGTTGTCGGCCAGGCGCGCGATGGCGCGGAAGCGGTGGCTTTGGCGGAGACGCTGCATCCCGACGTGGTGCTGATGGACGTGCGTATGCCCGGTATGGACGGCATTGAGGCGACACGTCGGATCAGCGCGTTGCAGCATCGTTTCGCACCCGATGGCAGCGCGCTTGACGATGCGCATACCCGTGTGATCATTCTGACGACATTCGATTTGGACGAATACGTGATGGCCGCGATCAACGCCGGCGCGTCCGGCTTCCTGCTGAAGGACACGGAACCGGAGACGCTGCTCAATTCGATTCGCACCGTGTACCAAGGCAACGCGATCATCGCGCCATCCGCCACGAAACGGCTTATAGAGAAGATGATGGATGGCGATTTCGCAGGAACGGCCGCCGCAGCGCCCGTTTCCGCAACGTCCGCTTCCGCTTCGACGGCAACTATGTACACCGATCCGGAATTGGACGAACTGACCGACCGCGAGCGCGAGGTGCTCATCGAAATCGCGCATGGCCTGTCGAATCAGGAGATCGCGGACAAGCTGTTCATCAGCCTGCCTACCGTGAAAACGCATGTCGCGCATATCCTGTCGAAAATCAATGCGCGCGACCGCGTCCAAGCCGTCGTGTTCGCCTACGAAAACCATCTCGTATAAAATCTTCATAAAACGTATTCGGCAACAAAAATGCTCCTTCTTTCGAAGGAGCATTCCGTTTATCGCCTAAGCTTCTGCGAGCGCCTCAACAGGCGGTACTTTGACCGCTCTGCGGGCAGGTGCGATGCTGGCGAGCAACGCAGCCACGGCGGCCACGGCGAGCACGATGCCGTTGACGCCCCATTCGAAGGGGAACACCACGGTGCCGTACAGGCTGAACACCACGTATGCGCCCAGCCAGCCGAACAATGTGCCGAGCAGGATGCCGGCGATGCCGGAGACGAGCGAGATGAGCAGCGCTTCGATGGCGAGCGATGCCCTGAGCTGGCCGCGGGTCATGCCGATGGCGCGCAATGTGCGGATTCTCGGGTGCGCTCGATCACTGACAGCGACAGCGTGTTGGCCACGCCGACAAGTGCGATGAGCACAGCCACAGCGATCAATCCCACCAGAAGCATCATCATGGAGTCGATCATCTTCGCCCATACGATGCGTTCGGCGATCGGTCCGGTCACTGTCGCATCAGTGCTCTTCTCCAATGCGGCCTGCATGTCGTTGTAGATGCCGTCAACGGAAACTCCCGACTTGTCAGTATCCGCCTTGACCAGCAGCACATGGGTGGCGGCATCGAGGTCACCATTGGTGAAATGGCTTTCATCCACGAATCCGACAGCTCCATACTGTGCGGATACGCGACGGTAGTCGGCTTGGTTTGCTTGCAATGTCAGCGAACGCGTAGCGTCGCCGTCCTGGTTCCATTCGGTAGAGAAATCAGCCGTACCATTGGCGAACTGCAGTTCCTTGCCGGTTTGCGCATTGTATGTTGGCATGAGCACGCCATCACTGTCGATGGAGGCGTTACCCAAGTTGGCACGCATGACCTGCTTGACCTGATCGATATTCTTCACGCCGACCAGCAATGCGGACGTAGGCTGGGTTCCATCCGCTTTCTCCAAGGTCACGGAAACCGCCGGCGCATACAACGTGTCGGACACGCCGTTGATGTCGGCTACATCCTTGACCATTTGCTGGCTGATGTCATCGCCCATGGCCACGATGTCGACGCTATAACGGGTGGCGAGCGCACCATTCATAGTCTCTTTGGCGCTGGCGGCACCGGTTGCGATGGTGGAAACCAGGGTGACGCCGATGAGCAGAGCGGCACCGGTTGCTGCGATGCGTCGCTGATTCTTCTGAATGTTGGCGTGCGCAACCGTTGCGGAAGGTCCTGTCAGCGAGGCCAACGCTCCAACGCCCTTCATGAGGGCCGGCATCCAGAACACCGCTGTGACCACCATTCCGAGGAACACCAGTGCGGCGCCGGCGATGGCTACGAGCAGAATCATCGTGAATTGATCGCTGCTCGCATCCTCGCCGCCATTGGTGGCCTGTACCCGCCAGATGGAAAATACCACCATGGCGATACCGACCACCACCATCAGAATACCGATTATGGCTCGCGTGAGGCTGGAACGACGGTTGTCGGTCAGTTCAATCGGGCGCAATGCCTCCAATGGCGTCACCGCAGTAGCGGAACGTGCGGATCCCAGGGATGCGAGCACCGTCACCACAATACCGAAGAGAATAGGTATGACGGCGGCCTGCCAAGAGAAATTGAATCGCATACCCTCTTGCATGATGTCGCTGACGCACATGCCCCACATGAGCAGACTTCCCAGCATCACGCCAAGCACGGATGCGACGAAGCCAAGCACTGCCGCTTCGAACAGCACGGAACCATACAGCTGGCCTTTTTTCGCGCCGATGGTGCGCAGCAAGGCGAGTGTGCGGCGGCGTTGCGCCACGAGTACTTGGAACGTGTTGGCGATCACCAGTGCCGCCACGAACATGGCAAGCACGCCGAAGCACATGAGGAATGTGGTGACGATGCTGGTTTGGTTGCCGGTTAAGGATTTGATGCTTTCGTCACTGACCTGCTGTCGCGACATCAGATCGAAATGCTTTGGCAGCAACGCTTTCACACTGTTGATGGTTTTTGCGGATACGCTATTTCCATCCAAGGCAAGGTCGAGGTATACCGTTGTTGTTCCGGTGGTGTCGAAATCGTCCGTTCCCTGCATTGCGGCAAGCAGATTGTCGGATCCTACGATCGCACCACCATAGTACGAGTAGGCGCCGTTCGGATCGGAGGTGAGTCCGACCACGCGCACGTTGTCCGCTTTGGCTTTGCCATCGGTGCCTACCGCATATTGGGAGGTCAGTCTTACAGTGTCGCCAATGCCGACGTTCAGCTGTTTCGCCATGTCTTCCGGCAGTGCGACTTCGTTGGAGTCCTCGGCTGGTCCCCTTCCGTAATATTCACGGGAAGCATGTTCTTCTGTGCCGCGGTAGAGATGATCTCGCCGCTGATGGCGCTGCTCCCCCCTGGAAACGCTGACGCCGGTTTCCACCGAGGCGCGGACACCGTCAACCCCTTCGATGCCGGCGATCTGGTCGAGATGGAAGTCGCCGACAGTGCTGGAGTACGCTTCGTTGAGTTCCTCATCGCTCAGGTCGGAGCTGTTGACGGTCACCGCATAGTTGGCGTTTCCGAACATGGCGGTCATCTGCCGTGTCAGGGAGTCGTTCATGGCATTGCCGAACAGGAAGGTGCTGGCGATGAACGCCGTGCCGATCATGATGGCGATGCCTGCGGGTATGAGCATGCGCTTGGTTTTTCGCATGAGTTTCAAAGTGATGGACCACATGGTTAATTCTGTTTCCTTCTTCGAATGCTTCTACAGTGCGTTTAGCGGGAATGTCTCGCGGAAGCCACATTCATTGTGGCGGCTTCGCGTTCCTTCATCAGCAGTTCACTCATCTGGTCTGCTGTCGGCTTGTTCACGTCCGCCACGATCTGGCCGTCGGCGAACACGAGCGCACGGTCGGCGTAAGACGCGGCGACCGCATCATGCGTGACCATGATGATGGTTTGGCCAAGTTCGTTGACGGAACGTTTCAGGAAGCTCAACACTTCGGCGCTTGATACAGAGTCAAGATTGCCGGTGGGCTCGTCTGCGAACACCAGTTTCGGTTTGGTGATCAATGCTCGCGCGATGGCCACACGCTGCTGTTGGCCTCCCGATAGTTCGTTCGGACGATGGTTAAGACGTTCCTTAAGGCCAAGCGTTTCCACCAGCAGACGCAACCACTGTCGGTCTGGTTTCGCCCCAGCCAAGGTCAAGGGCATGAGAATGTTCTGTTCGGCAGTAAACATCGGCAGCAGATTGAAGCTTTGGAAGATGAAACCGATCTGATGGCGGCGCAGCAGGGTGAGCTGGTCGTCGTTCATGCGGGTCAGATCCTTGCCGTCGAACATGACGTGTCCGCTAGTGGCCGAATCAAGTCCGGCCAGCGTGTGCATCAACGTGGATTTGCCAGAGCCGGAGGGGCCCATGATGACGGTGAATTTTCCTTGTTCGAGGCGATATTGACGTCACGTAACGCATGCACCGCGTTGCTTCCGGAACCGTAGTCCTTGACAAG
>ENA-OQCR01000066-OQCR01000066.1-human-gut-metagenome-genome-assembly--contig:-NODE-66-length-15294-cov-1.289049_pt1 | contig 15294 bp, 14 predicted proteins | sample MGYA00242763_ERZ504589 | MGnify/ENA primary metagenome ERZ504589 (study PRJEB26092, sample SAMD00036321) | human gut metagenome | host: Homo sapiens | study: EMG produced TPA metagenomics assembly of...
GGAAGATTTTCCGGAGAAGATGTTTATACTACAAAAGAAAGCGAGCGTCTTATGCGACTGCCTATGTTCTATAATCTGGATATGGAGGATGCGAAGAGAGTTGTGGATGCTATTGCTTCCTTTGACGGGTTTTAACAGAAGAAGGGGAGAGTTATGAAAAAAATAAAAAATTTACTGGCAGTTTTCGCAGCAGTCAGTGTGGCGCTGATGCTGCCGTTACAGACCATGGCTGCAGTGGATCTGAATGCGAAATATGACATCAAGCACCAACCAGATCCAGGGATGGCCGGCAGGACCGGATATTACCTCAGATACCGGTATCCTGATGGATGCAGACACAGGAGTTGTTCTTTATAACAAGGGCGGAGATGAACAGAGATATCCGGCCAGCATTACCAAGATCATGACCTTGCTGGTGGCAGTGGAGAACTCCACCATGGATGAGAAGGTGACCTTTACAGAGACCGGGGTGCGTAATGTTACGGCAGATTCCAGTAATATCGGCACAAAGGTGGGCGAAGTCCTGACTATGGAGGATTGTCTTTATGCTCTGATCATCCAGTCTGCCAATGACGTTGCGGCACAGATCGCAGAGCATATCGGCGGGACAGAGCAGGCATTTTATCGATATGATGAACCAGCGCGCCAGTGAGATCGGATGTACCAATACACATTTTGCAAATTCCAGCGGACTTCCGGATGATAATCATTATTCTTCAGCACGGGATATGGCGCTGATCTTCCGAGAAGGCCTGAAAAATGAAACATTCCGTACGGTTGTGGGCACACCGGACTATATCATCCAGCCTACAAATATGAACAGTCAGCAGAGGATCCTGCATACCCATCATCCTATGTTTGCGCCGGAAAGCGGATTTTACTATGAAGGCTGCATTGGTGGAAAAACCGGAACTACCGTTGCGGCAGGGCATACACTTGTCACAGGAGTGACCAGAGATAATACCACATATATTGCAGTGACCATGCGTGGAACAGAGCTTTCCAATTCCTGTATGGACAGTACGGCTATGTTCAATTACGCATTTGAGAATTTCACAAAACAGAAGTAAATGGCGGCTATGTATTCCTTCCAAAAGGGGTGGAGCTGAATTCCCTTACCGAGAAGTCAGAGAATACCAATGGGAAAACAGAAACCGGTTACTATTTCGGAGATTATCTGATCGGTACCGCAAGTGTTGCACAGGCAACTGATACACCGGTACCGGAACCGACCGCTACGGCAGAGGACAGCCAGGAAGCGGACAGCTCCGAAGCGGAAGCTTCCACAGAATCAGCAGGGGAAGATAACAGCAAAACAGCAGAGAAGAGTACAGCCGGAGAGAACTCCAGCGAAAAAAAGAGCATTCCTGCCCTGCGTAAGATCCTTCTTATGATCATGGCAGCGATGATCCTGATCCTGATCGCCCTTCTTGCGGCTCTCAGAATAAAAGAAAAGAAACATCACAAATAAATCAAAACAGAAAAGGAGAAAGAAAAAATGGGAAAAATAAAAGTAACACAGTGCGGAGATATTGAAGGACTGAAAGTGATTGAGCCAACTGTATTTGGTGATTCCAGAGGATATTTCATGGAAACATACAATTATAACGATTTCAAGGAAGCAGGCATTGATGTGGAATTCGTTCAGGATAATCAGTCCAGCTCCCGTTACGGTGTTCTCCGCGGACTTCATTTCCAGATCAGCTATCCTCAGGATAAGCTGGTACGTGTGGTAAACGGAGAAGTGTTTGATGTTGCGGTTGACCTTCGTGAAGGCTCCAAGACCTTTGGAAAATGGTATGGTGTAGTCCTTTCCGCAGAAAACAAGAAACAGTTCTTTATCCCGAAGGGATTTGCTCATGGCTTCCTGGTACTTTCCGAGAATGCAGAGTTCACCTACAAGTGCTCTGATTTCTATCATCCAAACGATGAGGGCGGACTGATCTGGAATGACAAGGACATTAACGTTGAGTGGCCGATCCCGGAAGGCATGGAACTTATTTTCTCCGACAAAGATCAGAAGTGGGGAAGCTTCAAGGAATATAAGAATCGATAAGGAATTGTAGAATGAAGAAAATATTAGCTTTACCGGCGGAGCTGTACCAGAATCGAAAGCTGGTTCTAAGCCTTGCAAAAAATGATTTCAAAACAAAATATGCAGGATCCTATCTTGGTATTGTCTGGGCATTTATCCAGCCTATCGTAACGATCCTGGTCTACTGGTTTGTATTTTCCGTAGGACTGAAGGCCGGAACGGTATCGGATTATCCTTTGTACTCTATCTGGTATCCGGTATCGTACCGTGGTTTTTCTTCCAGGATGCATTAAACGGTGGAACCAATGCCCTGATCGAATACAATTATCTTGTGAAGAAGGTTGTATTCAAGATCAGTATCCTTCCCATCGTAAAAATAATTTCCGCACTTTTCGTGCATATTTTCTTTTTGGCCTTTGCACTGATCTTATGTGCATGCTACGGATATACACCAAGCCTTTATACACTGCAGATCATTTATTACTCTGTCTGCACTTTCCTTTTTGTACTGGGACTTGTGTATGCTACAAGTGCGATCGTCATTTTTTTCCGTGATCTGGCCCAGATCATCGGTATTTTTCTTCAGGTGGGTGTATGGCTTACACCGATCATGTGGGATATCGACATGCTTTCTTCACATCCATGGCTGATCAAGCTGTTTAAGCTGAATCCGATGTACTATGTAGTTACGGGCTACCGTGATTCCATGCTTGGTCATGTCGGGATCTGGAACCATGCTTCATGGACGATCTATTTCTGGGTAGTTACGATCCTGCTTTTCGGACTGGGATCTGTGATATTCAAACGTCTGAAGCCGCATTTTGCAGATGTGCTTTAATTGAATGCGGATGGCGGATATAAGTCTGATCCGGAGCGTACAGTTCCCATGGGGGATTTGCTCTGTACGGATAAAAAGCAGAACGGTGGCAGATTGTGAGAGTGAACGATTTACACAAAAGTGAGGTTGAAAATGGCAGAAGATATTGCGATTTCAGTAAATGATGTCAGTAAGATGTACAAGCTTTACGATAATCCTATGGATCGTCTTAAGGAGTCCCTGGGATTATCCAGAAAAAAGAAATATAAAGAGCATTATGCGCTCAACCATGTATCCTTTCAGGTGCATAAGGGAGAAACAGTGGGAATTATCGGAACAAATGGTTCCGGAAAATCCACGATCCTGAAGATCATCACCGGCGTACTTTCGCCCACAGCCGGGGAAATAGCCGTAAACGGAAGAATCTCAGCTCTTCTGGAGCTGGGGGCTGGATTTAACGGAGAATATTCCGGACTTGAAAATGTATATCTCAACGGAAGCATGATCGGTTTTTCCAGAGAAGAGATCGATGCCAAGCTGCAGTCCATTCTTGATTTTGCAGATATCGGTGATTTTATCTATCAGCCGGTAAAAACATACTCCAGTGGTATGTTCGTGCGTCTGGCTTTTGCGGTAGCTATCAATATCGATCCGGAGATCCTGATCGTTGATGAGGCTCTTTCCGTGGGAGATGTATTTTTCCAGGCAAAATGTTACCGGAAGTTCGAAGAGTTTAAGGAAATGGGGAAGACCATTCTGTTTGTAAGCCATGACCTGAGCAGTATCGGAAAATACTGTGACCGTGTTGTGCTTCTAAACAAAGGTGAGAAGCTTGCAGAGGGTGGTGCCAAGGAGATGGTCAATCTTTACCGTCGTGTACTGGTCAATCAGTATGACGATGCAGATCTGGAAGAAAACACAGACGATGAAGAAGAGGAACAGGCACCGGAGAACCAGGAAGCCGGAGCAGACGTTTCACTGAAAGCACATACCGGAAGCGGAAAAGCTATGAAGGACAGCCTGAACCTGAATCCCGAGGTCCTGGAATACGGCAGCAAGCTTGGCGAGATCGTGGATTTTGCAATCCGGGATGATACAGGTATGATCACCAATGTGATCGAAAAAGGCAAGAAATTTTCCGTTCAGATGAAAGTGAAGTTCCAGGCAGATGTCAGCGATCCGATCTTTGCATTTACCCTGAAAGATCTGAAAGGCACCGAGATCACAGGAACCAATACCATGTATGAACATACGCCTCTGAAACCGCAAAAAGCAGGCGATGTCCGTGAGATCACCTTCAAACAGGTGATGCCTCTGGAGGCAGGAGAATATATGCTGTGTCTGGGCTGCACCGGATATAAAGATGGTGATTTTACCGTATTTCATCGTCTTTACGATGTGTGTAACCTGACCGTGATCACAGATCAAGAAAGCAGTGGGATATTTCGATCTGTTTTCCAAAGTATCTGTGAAATAAGTGGAGGAACGACTATGGCAGAGTTGAATTTAGATTATTATACGGCGAAAGATCATTATTCCGATGGGGATATCGAGGAAACACTTCTGAAAATGGCGCAGGAAGGCAAATCTTTTGAAGACCTGCCGGAGGAAGAGGTGAGTTTTCCAATGATCTACCATTTTTCAGGGGTGCGGGAGAATATTTTAAACTGGTATCCTCTGAAAAAGTCGGATTCCGTTCTTGAGATCGGAGCCGGATGCGGAGCCATTACCGGAATGCTTTGCCGCAAGGCCGGTCATGTGACTTCCGTGGAGCTTTCCAAACGTCGGGCAGATATCAATTATGCGAGAAACAAGGATAAGGAAAATCTGACGATCATGGTTGGAAACCTGAATGACATGACTTTTCCGGAAAAATTCGACTATGTGGTAGTAAACGGTGTGCTTGAGTATGCCATGAGCTTTACCGAGGGAAAAACTCCTTACGAGACATTTCTTCAGCGGATGGGCGCTTATCTGAAGCCTGAGGGAAGACTTCTGATTGCCATTGAGAACAGACTGGGACTGAAGTACTTTGCCGGAGCACCGGAGGATCACACAGATCTTCATTTTTTCGGGATCAACGGATATCCGGGAAATCAGTCTGTGCGCACCTTTTCCAAGAATGAACTGGGAGAGCTGCTGGAAAACAGCGGCTTTCCTTTTCTGCGCTTTTACTACCCGTATCCGGATTATAAATTTCCGACAGAGATTTTTACAGATGAGAGCCTTTATACCAATTCCTACGGAAGAAGCTATCCTGTATACACAGACAAAACAGCAGATCTTTTTGCAGAAAGTGAAGGTGTAAAGGCATTCGAAAAAGAGAAGATCCTGGACAGCTTTGTGAATTCTTTTCTTGTGGAGGCAGGACGTACCGAAAACCGGAACCCGGAGGAAATCCTTTATGTGAAGCTGAACCAGGAGCGAAAAGAAAAGTTCCGTCTTCTGACCAGGATCGTCCGGGAGAACGGAGAGATCCGTGCGGAAAAAGAGGCTATGGCGCCCCAGGCTGAGAAATTTGTGGAAAAACTGGAAAAAACCGGAACAGAGAGTACCGGATCCGATAAATACAAGAATCTTCCCTGCAGGGCAGAAAACGGAAAGATCTCTTATCCGCTTCTTACCGGAAAAACTCTTCACCAGGAAATAGCAGAGCTTGCCCATAAAGAAGATATTGAAGAGATCAAGGCACTTCTTAAAAAATTCTATCAGGAATTTTTCGGGCTCGTCAGGCTGTGGATTACAGGACAGGAGAGTTCCGCGAGGTATTTGGTGATCATCCTGGAAGAGATGATTACGAATGTATCTGCCCGGCCAATGTGGACCTGATTTGCAGCAACATCTTTATGGAAGAAAAGGAAAATCAGATCATAGATTATGAGTGGATGTTTGATTTCCCTGTGCCTGTGAATTTTATCATGTGGCGCCTGATCCATGAACTGTATACACATATTCCTGAGCTGCCACGGTTATGTCATGAGGATGAGATGATGGCGGAGTTTGACATCAGCTATACAGACTATGAGATATTTATGAATTGGACCATGCATTTCGTCTATGAGTATGTGGGCTGTGGTTCTCTGATCCCGTTTGAACAGAAAAAAGTGCCGGTTTCCGTAACAGATCTGGTGAACAGAGAAAGAGAAAAGCACCAGATGCACAGCAAGATGTACTATGACTTTGGTGAAGGATTCTGTGAAGAGCATACACTTTATGCAGAGGGAAAACTTTCCGGAACCGTTTCCGGGTAGAGTTTGCGCTTTCTGGTATCAAAGGAATACGAAATCTCCGCTGGAATCCTGCAAACGGTCATTTCCTGAAAGTGAAGATAGAGCGTCTGGACTGCGGATGCAGTGCGGAGCTTGAGCCTCAGGGTATCCATATGAAAGTGGATAACAGTACACTGTGTTTTTTACCACCGAGGCTTTTATCTTATCGATGTTACACACCCGGAAAATGTGGACAGGATCGTAATAGAGGGAAAACTTGACTGCCTTGAGCTTCCGGATGTGGAAAAACTTCTGGCCTTTGAAAAAGAGCGTGAAGTACGAAGAGAACAGGAGCGTGTCAGAAAAGAGGCTGAAAGTGCCGCAAAGCAGGCTGCAGCGGAAGCAGCACGTGCGCAGGAAGAGGCCCTTCGTCATCCAGGCAAAAAAGCGCAGGTAAAGAGACTGGTCAAAAAGGTTCTTCGTTATCATACAGAGCCGGCAGCAGTGATGGGGGTGGAGACAACTCCTACCTGTATGGGCAGTGTTGACTTCTTCCATTATGAAAATGGCACCTTAAATGCCATTGGCTGGGCCTTTGATCCGACATTCGCGTCTATGGAACAGCCAAGGATCGCATTTTATCAGGGAACACAGAAGCTTCATGAGGCTTCCTGTACTACGATCTACCGTACGGATGTGGCTAATGCCATTGGAAATCCGGATGCGGAAAGTGCCGGATTTTCTTTCCTGGCAACGGTTCTTGCGCCGGCAGAGACTTCTGTTTTCCTGGAATACGGAACCGCAGCGGATACCGGAAGATTCCTTATCGGAAAGATCCCGGGAACCAGGGATCAGAAAGAACTTCTGGTATACGCTATCGAAGATCCGAAGAGTATCGGAAATCTCCGCCATTTCAAACAGCGTCATGTACGCAGTGCGAGAAAGGCATATCCACAGTCGATCTATCAGCAGAAGGTGGATGTGATCGTGCCGGTTTACAACGGACTGGAGTATTTTGATGCTCTGTTTTCCGGAATTGAAAAGACAAAGGTTCCATATCGTCTGATCATCGTAAATGATAAGAGCCCGGATCCTGAAGTAGGAAAATATCTGGAAAAATATGCCGCAGAGCATGACAATGTGGTGCTTCTGAATAATGAGACCAATATGGGCTTCCTTCCGTCTGTAAACCGTGGATTAAAGATGGCGGAAAATCATGTTGCTCTTGTAAATACAGATGTGGAGGTCCCGGAAGAGTGGCTGGAGCGCCTGATGCTTCCGATCTTTGCAAAGGAAAATATTGCAACCACCACACCGTTTACCACCTGCGGAACCATCTGCAGCTTCCCGGATTTCTGCCGGGATAACAAACTGTTTGAGGGAATGCCGCTGTGGGAGATCGATGATGAATTCCGCATGATCCGTCCGCAGTATCCGGCCATGCCTACCGGTGTGGGCTTCTGCATGGGTATGAACCTGAAAGCGATCCAGGAGGTTGGCCTTCTGGATGAGGAGAATTTCGGAAAAGGCTACGGTGAGGAGAATGACTGGTGCCAGCGTGCCATAGCTGCAGGCTATGAGAACGTGCATGTGGATACCTGTTTGTATATCACAAGCATGGTGGAAGTTTCCCGTCTGAGGAAAAGCAGAGACTCCTGAAAGAGCACAGTGAGGCGCTGCTCCGCAAGCATCCGGATTACAACAAGGATACTGCGGATTACTGCAGAAGAGACCCGCTTCGGCCGGTAAGACTTTACGTGGAAATGAAGCTTCTCAACAGGAAGCTGGATGTGCCTACTATTGTGGCCTTTGACCATGATCTCGGCGGTGGTGCCACGGCTTATCTTGTGGAGAAAAGACGTCTGGCTCTGCGGGAAGGATACCGTTTTGTGACCATTCGCTATAATATCGTAAGCAATCGTTTTTACTTTACGTATCAGTATAAGCAGTATGAGATGGAATTTTTGCAAATGATCTGGAAACTGCCTTGGTGAGCTGATGCGTGTGGATGAGATCTGGATCAACGAGCTTGTGACCTATCAGAATCTTTACGGAACCCTGGAACGTATCCTGCGTCTTAAGAGAGAGCAGGGGGGCGAAGCTCCTTATGCTTCTTCATGATTTCTTTGCCCTTTGTCCGGCAGTGAATCTGATCGATGCAGAAGGAAAATACTGTGGTGTTCCATCCTGTGAGGTCTGTGATAAATGTATTCCGGATAACCGCAGCAATGCCTGCACAGAATACGGAACCGGAACTCTCTGGCGTACAAAATTCCGGGAATTTCTGTCAAACTGTGATGAGATCCGTGCATTTTCCGATGATACGGCAAGGCTGTTCAAGCGTGCTTATCCGGATGTATACAATCTCCATGTGATCCCGCATGCACCCCATTACCTTCCGGCAGTGAAAAAAATAAAAAGACCACAGAGACCTTTAACATTGGTCTTATCGGCGTACTCTGCTACAAAAAAGGCCTGGAAGTTGTGAAGGCGCTTGCGGGATATATCGAAGAGAATGAACTGAATATCCGTCTGAGACTGATCGGTACTTCCGAGCGAAGAGATCGAAAGTCCGGTATTTTCCCAGACAGGAAGATATACAAGAGAGGAGATCCCAAGACTTACCCTGGAGCAGGATATCGATATGTTCCTGATCCCGTCCGTATGGCCGGAGACCTTCTCCTACACAACCTCGGAGATCATTTCCATGGGATTTCCGGTAGCTGTACTTCCGGTAGGTGCACCTGTAGAACGTGTGAAACGCTATGCCAGGGGCCTTGTTCTGAAAGATGAGCAGCCGGAGAATATTGTGGAAGAGATGATTTCTCTGTGGAAAACTCTCGGCGGAAGTGAACTCCCTGTGGAAAAACGCAGGCTTCTTTTTGTAGGAGAGGAGATTTCCTTTGCTTCCAGATATCGTGTGGAGCATTTCCGGGAGCAGCTGATCCTTAAAGGCTATGCATCGAAGTTTATCCAGATGGATCAGGCAGAGCAGGAAAAGATCGAGGAATATACAGCGATCGTGATGTACCGCTGCAGCAAGCTGATGGAAGCAGAAATGCTTGCCAACCGAGCGAAATCAGCCGGAATCCCTGTTTACTATGATGTGGATGATCTGGTATTTGATTAACGAAAAAATTTCCGGACTGCATTTCCTGAAGGGAAGCGAGTACAGTGACTTCTGCACAACTACAGACCGTATCCGCGGATGTATGGGCTTCTGCGACGGATATTTTACATCCACGGAGACGCTGGCAGGAGAGATCCGGGCAGAATTCCCGGGAAAACCGGTGGTGATCAACCGCAACTGTATGAGTATGGAGATGGAGATCCTGTCTCACGAGGCTGTGGAGCAGACAGACAAGGCTAAAGACCGGATCTATATCGGATATTTAAGTGGTTCCAAAACGCATGATCAGGATTTTGCCCAGGTGGAGGCAGCACTTCTGGAGGTGATGGAGCGCCACCCGGAGGTTTACCTGAAGCTGGTGGGTGTATTGGATGAATCCGGAATGGAGCCGGTGCAGAACCGCATCGAGAAGCTTCCGTTTATGGACTGGAGACAGCTGCCTGCCGTGATCGCAGGACTTGATATCAATCTGATGCCACTGGAGAACAGCCTGTTCCACTGGTGCAAATCCGAGAATAAGTGGACAGAGGCTGCCCTTGTAAAGGTTCCGAGTGTCATGAGCCGTAACTGTGAGATGGAATACGTGGTCGAAAACGGAAAAGATGGCTGGATGTGCACCACAAAAGAAGAGTGGGTCAATGCCTTGGAAGCTCTGGTTACTGATGAGAAGGCCAGAAAAGCCATGGGTGAGGCTGCACATCAGAAGGTTATGGAACATTACCTTACAGTAAATACCGGAAAGGATGCAATGGAGGAATTGTTATGCAGCGAGAGCTATACGAAGTAGAAAAGGACAGGTTTGACCTGAAGGACAGTTCTCTGTATCACCTTCAGGGAACCTGGCCGAAGGATCATAAGCCGGAAGCCGTTCTTGACGGGGAAAAGCTTCCGGCAGCCATCAGTGCCCAGGAGCGTGTCAGCGCCCTGGAGCGCTTTAAGGATCTGGATCTGGTAAACGGAGAACGTGTGCAGATGGAAATCTGCCTGCCGGATCTGGAGGGCAAAAAGAAGCTTGTTGTTTATGCGGTAAAGGGTGAAAAACGTATCCGGTGGTTTTCTGTTTCGGCAGCACAGCTTTACAGGAAACAGGGAAAACCGCAGTACTTTATCGAGAGCATCGAGGTGGAAGCCAGGGAAAAGATCTGCCGTGTCCGTGGCTGGGCAGCCTTTAACAGTCCCCTGACCATACGCCTGGAGGATCGCAGCCGGAAGGAAATCCCCTGCGAGATCACCAGACTGAAACGTGTGGATGTACAGAATCAGTACCAGGAAACAGAAATCGATGAGAAGAGCGGTTTTTTCTTTGAATTCCATTATGACAGTGTGAAGGAATTCTACATTGTATTTGAGGCAGGCAATGTGCGGACGCTTCGTCTGGTACATCTGCAGCCACAGAAGCGCCTTGCGGAGAAAGCTGCGGTATATTTCCGTAAGGGAAGCCGTTACATGAAGCTTCACGGGGCAGCAGCCCTTACCGGAAAGGTATTTGGAAAGGTGCTGGACCGTAAAAACCGTCCGGTGGATTATTCCAAATGGATTGTGAAGCATCTGCCGGACAAGGCAGAGCTTGCAGAAGAAAGAAAAACGAAATTTTCCAGGAATCCAAAATTCAGTATTGTGATACCCGCTTTACAAAACACCGGAAAAATATCTCCAGCAGCTGTAGATCCATAGAAGCCCAGACCTACGGGAACTGGGAACTCTGTCTTTCCGACGGAAGCGGAGCAGATTCTCCTCTTACCGATTATCTGAACAGGCTGGAAAAAAGTGATGACAGGATCCGTGTGATCCGCAACGACCAGGCACTTCAGATCGCAGAGAATACCAATGCGGCCATGAAAGCGGCAACAGGAGATTATATCGTATTTGCAGATCATGATGATGAGCTGACGCCGGACGCTCTGTTCCGGTGTGTGAAAGCGCTGAATGAGGATCCGGAGCTTAAGGTTCTGTATTCCGATGAAGATAAGATGTCCATGGACGGGCACAAATTCTTTCAACCGCATTTCAAACCGGACTTCAATATTGATCTTTTGTGTACAGTAAACTACATCTGTCATCTTTTTGTCGTAAAAAAAGAGATCGTGGATCAGATCGGAATGCTGAAAAAGGAATTTGACGGTGCACAGGATTATGATTTTGTGTTCCGCTGTGTGGAAGCTGCGGGAAGAGAGCAGATCCATCATATCCCCAGGATCCTTTATCACTGGAGATGCCATGAGGATTCCACAGCAGAGAATCCGGAAAGCAAAATGTATGCCTTTGATGCAGGAGCACGTGCCATCAAGGCTCATTATGACAGGCTCGGAGTTCCGGTGGAAATCGAAAAAGGTGAATATCTTGGACTTTACCGTACAAAATTCCTCTGGGAGGAAAAACCGCTGATCTCCATCATCATCCCAAACAAGGATCACATCGATGATCTGAAGAGATGTATTGATTCCATCGAAGAAAAGGCAACTTACCGCAATTATGAGTATGTGATCGTGGAGAACAACAGTACGGAGGATGAGACCTTTGCTTACTATAAAGAGCTAGAAGCATCCAATCCGAAAGCCCATGTGGTGTACTGGGATGGTATTTTCAACTATTCTGCCATCAATAATTTCGGAGCTGCTCATGCTAAGGGTGACTATCTGCTTCTTCTCAACAATGATACGGAGATCATCAGCCCGGACTGTCTGGAGCAGCTTTTGGGATACTGTATGAGACCGGATGTGGGAGCTGTAGGAGCGCGGCTCTATTATGAGGATGATACCGTGCAGCATGCAGGAGTAGTCGTTGGCTTCGGCGGCATTGCGGGACACTGCTTTGTGCAGCAGAAGAGAGACGCTACCGGATACTGCCACAGGATCATCTGTGCCCAGGATTACAGCGCGGTAACCGCAGCCTGCATGATGGTGAAGCGTGAGGCCTTTGATAAGGTTCACGGATTAAGTGAGGAATTTCAGGTTGCCTTTAATGACATAGATTTCTGCCTCCGTCTGGGAAAAGCCGGATATCTGGTTGTATACAATCCTTATGCGGAGCTTTATCACTATGAATCCAAATCCAGAGGTCTTGAGGATACACCGGAGAAGGTGGCAAGATTTAACCGCGAGATCGCTTCCTTTGAGAAGCACTGGCCGGAGATCCTCCGTGACGGAGATCCTTACTATAATCCGAATCTTACACTGGAGAGCCAGGATTTTTCTCTGAAGCGGATATAGGAGGTTATATTTTGGAAAAGAAAAAAATCTGGAAGGATGAGAGAGTTCAGGCAGGGGTTCTTGTCCTGGCAGCATTTCTGCTCCTGACTGCATGGGCGTTTATGCAGCCCCTGGGGGCAGGCCCCGATGAAAAAATGCGCTACATGGTGGCACAGTATCTTCATGAGCATCCGGGAAAGCTGCCTCTTGGAGATGAGCCAACCATCCGTGATGCGACATGGGGGATTTCCTATGCCTATTATCCGATCCTTTCCTATATGGTATCTGCTGTATTTATGGGGATCGCAGGTCTGTTCCATGCATCTGCAGACGGATTACTCCATGCGGCGAGGATGGCAGATGTGCTCTTTGTGACTGGAGCGGTATATTTTGTGGTGAAAGCATCCGGAAAGCTTTTTCCGAAAGAGGGAAGATGGCTGTTTGCCGCACTGGCAGGCTTTATGCCGCAGGCATTGTTTCTGGGAACTTATGTAAACACGGATTCCCTGGCGCTTTTATCCATGGCGATGATCCTGTATTCCTGGTCCTGTTATCTGGAAGCGGGAGACTGGAGCTTCAGAAATTCGATCCTTCTGGCTGTTGGAATGGCAGTCTGTGCACTGTCCTACTATAATACCTACGGATGGATCTTATGCAGCTTCCTGTTTTTCTGCCTGACAGTCCTTCTGTGCAGGGAAGAGCCGGTAAAACAGAGAGTTGCATTTCTGTTCCGGAGAGGGATCGTGATCGCGGCAGTAACCCTCGCTTTATGCGGCTGGTGGTTTATACGAAATGCCGTTCTCTATGACGGAGATCTTATCGGAAGAAAAGCCTGTGCACAGTGTGCGGAAAAATATGCGGCTGTTGATTACAGACCGTCCAGATACCCTACACCGGAGAAGCTGAACTGGTCATGGAAGGATATCCTTCTGTATCAGGACCCGGGCTGGCAGCATAACTGGCTGCTGACAGTTCTGGTAAGCTTTATCGGAACCTTTGGCCTGATGCAGATCTATATGCCTTATAGTGTGAGCAAGGCATATTTCCTGTTCTTTGGAATGGGTGGGATCGGTATTTTGACCATGCTGGGAATATTTTATCCGAAGAAACGTACTGTGGTAAAAGAACGAAAAGCAGCAGGAAGTGAAAAGCTGAAGATAAAAACAATAACCGTGTACGATAAATGGGACAGAAAAGGGATCTTTCATCTGCTGCTGATCCTTCTGATCCTGATCCCTGTGGGTCTGTTTATGTATTATGTATATTATAGTGACAACCAGGCACAGGGACGTTATATCATGCCGGCACTGTATCCGGCCATGTATTTTGTGACAGCCGGCTGGAATCGTCTGCTTGAGCGTTTTGTAAAAAAAGAAAATATCAGAATGTGGATATACCGGGTCCTGACAGCACTTCTGGTTGCTTCGCCGTTTTTATGCTATATCTTCCTGGTAGTTCCGTTTTATGGCTGACACCCAGATGGTGAGATGGCAGAAAAAAATCCCTTCTATGTATCCGGATATGACCGGTACATAGGAGGGATTTTTTAATTCTGAAGTATATCCGCCTGGGAACCAAGATCAGGAACGGATGATCCGGATCATGCGCCACAGCAGAAGGATAAGGAGCAGGATGCCCACACCGCCAATGGCAAAATACGGGATCTGGGATCTGGATTCGGAATAAGCTTTTGCAGAATCCATGTTTTCATCATTTTCCAGTACATCGGAGGAGCTTTCCTGTGAGGGATCCTCGACAACTGCAGTTCCCACCTGAGTTCCGCCAAAGGAATAGATGCGTAAGATCTGACCATCAGATTCCGTATCTTCTGTAGTCAGGTCGTCTGCGGTCGCACCGGATGGAACCATTACAGTGCCGCCGGACAGGATGTGAAAATCATCCTCGCTGAGATCCAGAAGCTGGAAATTGGAAAAACCGTAATCCAGAAGTGAGATTGCTTCGTTGGCTGTCTGACCGGTCGCTCCGTTCATGACTACTGCGATCAGAGTAGTACCGTTTCGCTGTGCAGCTGTGACAAGAACGCTTCCGGAAGCAGTGGTGGTACTTTCACGACCGCCGATACATCCTTCATAATAGGAAGCGGATGCAGGATCTGTCATGGTAAAAGAGCTTGTCAGGTTACGGGTACCGCCGGAAACATTGGTAGCCGGGATCGTATAGGAGGTGGCTCCGGAGATGGTGCGGAAGCTGTCATTACGGATAGCCGCCTGCATGATCAGAGCCAGATCATGTGCTGTGGTATGCTGGTTGTCATCCGGGAGACCGGTAGGATTGGTGAATACCGTATTGGTACATCCTAGCTCCTTGGCACGGTCGTTCATTTTCTGGACAAAGGCATCCACAGATCCGCCGATCTGTTCTGCGACCTGGAGAGCAATGTCATTGGCAGAGGCCAGCATCAGAGCATAAAGGCATTGCTCCATGGTAAATACCTCTCCGAGCTGTGAGGAAATATGAGCGCCTCCGTCTGTAACACCGGATACACCGGTTTCTGTCATGGTAACCTGATCGTCAAGCTGGCTGTTCTCCAGTGCCAGAAGACAGGTCATGATCTTAACTGCGCCGGCCGGAGAAAGCGTGGTGTCCATATCCTTGGCATAGAGGATCGTATCGGAAGTATCTTCCATGATCAGAGCAGATGCGGAAGTGATCTCAGGCCCCTGAGGCCAGCCGCTGATCCCATTGGTGGTAATACCGGAGGATGCAGCAACAGCGGTTCCTTCTGTGGCGAAAACTGGAGTCTGGAACACCATGGAAGCGGAGATCCCAATAGCCAGAAGCGCTGTGGTTATTCTTGATTTTTTCATGATAAATGGTACTCCTGTATAAAAAAATAATTCTTATGTAGCAATACATACGTAAGCTCAGTATAACACATTTCCTCTCTTCCTTGC
>ENA-OQCR01000067-OQCR01000067.1-human-gut-metagenome-genome-assembly--contig:-NODE-67-length-15133-cov-1.258297_pt1 | contig 15133 bp, 16 predicted proteins | sample MGYA00242763_ERZ504589 | MGnify/ENA primary metagenome ERZ504589 (study PRJEB26092, sample SAMD00036321) | human gut metagenome | host: Homo sapiens | study: EMG produced TPA metagenomics assembly of...
CGGCATCTTCCCCGCGCGCGAGAAGCAGGAGGATTTCCCCGACGTGACCCCGGCCACCATCGTGGACGGGGCGTTCAAGCTTGAGCATGAACCGGCAAAGGACTGGATCCGTGGCGTCGAAGACATGCACACCGCGGCCCAGATGATGGTGATGCGCGCGCATCATGGCGACGTCATCTTCACCGTAGGCGCCGGCGACATCACGCAGATGGACGAGGTCATCCTGCATGCTCTTGAAGCGCATCGTTGGGATTGCGAGGGCTGATGGCTCGACGGGTCATCAGTTCCGGCAAGGATGTGCAGGAGACGGACCAGTCGGGCGGACGACGTTCCGGACGGTCCATCTCATCGGAGCATGCCGAAGGACGGTCGATTGAAGGGTACACGGACCGTTCAAAAGCCGAAGGCTTCGTAGACGCGCGACGTTTGCAAAGCGAGGACCTGGTTTCCAAAACCCTGCAGGAGACCACCGGCACGATCGGCATCATGACACGTCCGAAAGTGGTTGATTTCGGCGAACGGCTCAAGGAACGCCGTCAGGCCGGCGCGCGAGCCATAGTCCTGCGCGTGCTCATCGGTCTTGCCGTAGCCGTGGTTTTGGGAGCTGTCGTCTGGCTGTTCCTCTTCTCGTCGGTGTTCCGTTTGGAGCCAGGCAACATCAGCGTGGTCGGCGCCAACGAATGGGTGAGTGAATCGCAGGTGCTTGACATCGCGAGGCAGCAGTCCGGAAAATCGTTGTTCCTGGTTTCGGATGGAGCCGTGGAAAAGCAGATCAAGGCGATTCCGGGAGTCACGTCAGCCAAGTCGAAGAAACAGCTGCCGAACTCGCTTGAAGTGACGATCAAGGCGCAGAAACCCGCGGCCATGCTCAAAACCAGCGAGGACCATATGACGGCGGTCGACAGCAAGGGCCGCGTGCTCAATTCCGTCAGCGGCGTTTCCGTGGAAGGCATTCCCGTCATCGAAGTGCAGAACGTCGATGCGAGCCTGTCTAGGCGTCCTATCAAGGAAGCGTTGAAGATTCTCAGCTCACTGCCGGAATCGATGCGCAACTCCATCACCAAGGTCACCGCGGCGACCCAGGATTCCATCACCACGGAACTCAATGGGGGAGACCGCGTGATCGTATGGGGTGATTCCTCGGACCTGAAGCTCAAGAAAGCGGTGGTGGACAAGATCGTCAATGATCCGAACGTGATTGGAGACAAGCATAACGTGGACGTGTCCGCGCCGTTGAGACCGATCATCAAATAGCGTTATTGCGCAACGTCACTGCATGACGGAGCGGAAATACTTTGATCTAGCTCTTTTTGTCTTGACAGAAAAACGAAACGCGCTCTGGACCTTCTTTCCAAGGGAGGGCCAGAGCGCGTTTCCGCGTTTGGATGGATGGTATTAGCCGTATGCGTTGAACGGGCGTCAGTCCTTGACGATGGTCTTGCCTGCGGTCGCCCCTGGCGTCAAGTCCTGAATCTCCGTGATCTCCAGAACGGGAATGGTCATGGGCTTCTTCGTGCCGTTATGTTCGGCCACAGCGACCTGCTCATCGTAGATCGCATCATCGGAATGCAGAGTGACGTTGCCACGGAAACGATAACCTCGCTTCTGCTCAAGATTGGCCACTGCGATGACCAGTTCGCTGCCGTCGAGCAGATTACGGTACATTTGGCCGGCGGTACGCTCGTGATAGCCGATATGAGTGTCATCGATGACGAACGTGCTCATTTTCGGCCCCAAATCGACGTGTCCATCCTTGCCGATGGTGGCCACCCAAGCGAGATTGCTGCTGATGAAATCCTTCATTTCCTCTGTAAGCTTCGCCATGATATCGTCCCTTTCGATGGTTGGCTGGCCGGCGGCTTGCAATATTGAAAGGCGCCGGACGGTTATTTCGATAATACGGAGGCGTTGCTGCCGACATGCGTTGTTTCACCAAACGAGAAATGTGATTGCAAATACAAAAAGCCGTCATTGCTGACACATGATTCGTGCCCACATTTTGCCCATGTTTTTGAGAAATATCGCGATAAAGGGTGAATTGCAGCGAATTGCAAAAGTGGTGGAAACCGTTGGAAATAAAGGAAAAGCCGCCATTTCTGGCGGCTTTCAATCCGTGGAGATGCGGGGAATCGAACCCCGGTCCGATGACCGAACCCTCAGTCTTCTACGTGCGTAGTCTGCTGGCCGTGCGGCGGTTTTCTGTCCCCACTGATGTCGCAGACAACTGATGGCGAGCATATCTACAGTAAAAGTCCCTTGCCGGCCCTGTGGCTCAGCCGGTAAGGCAAGTCTTCTAAACGACGCTCAACATCCCCCAAAGACGAGGGGGAGTGAACGGAGCGGCTGCTCACTGTTTAATCCTGGCGCGAAGCTCAGGCAGCGAGAGCGAACTCAGTGCGGTTAGATTTAGCACTTATTCTTTTGTAGGGGGCATCCACGAGCGGACCCTACGTTCTCGGCACGCTTCCCTGCGACGAACAGGTCACCGTCGAAACCGATCATCCCCAAATATTGAATTATCAAACCTTCCGGCTTTATAGCCAGAAATTTCAAGATACCACGTTATCCGACAAACCAAATTATGCTATCGGCGATTCATCATACCGACGAAACTTCGCAAAACCGGTAAAAAAATTCCGCATGCCGTTATTTGACGGCATGCGGAATCGGTGATGATGAAAGGAAAAGATACGCTTACTTGGCTGCTGCGGCGAGGTAATCCGGAACGCCTTCGGTCGGGTAGGCCGGCCAGCCGCCTTCCTTGGTGCACACGTAGGCGGCGGTGTTCACGGCCGCGCGATGCGCTTCCTTGAGGGAGGCACCGGACAGGATCTTACCGGTGAAGGAGCCGGAGAAGGAATCGCCGGCTCCGACGGTGTCGGCCACCTCGACATGCGGGGTCAGCAGAGTGGAGGTCTCGCCGTCCTTGGCGATGATGGTGCTGAAGGTCGCGCCGCCGGTCAGGATGGTGTACTCCAGATCGAAGCGATCCATGAACACTTGCAGGCCTCTTCGTCGTTGCCCTCCGGAATGGAGAACATCTCACGCATCATGATGAGCTCGTCGTCGTTGATCTTGAAGATGTTGGCGTATCCCAGCAGCTCCTCGATCAGCTCCTTGGAGTAGAAGTTGGCGCGCAGGTTGATGTCGAAGAACTTCAGCGCGCCTTCCTTGGTATGCTGGAGCAGTTTGATGATGGTGTCATGCGATTCCTGGGAACGCAGACCCAGCGTGCCGAAGCAGATGGCGTCGGCCTTGGACACGGCCTCGGCGAGTTCGTCGGTGTAGCCGATGTGGTCCCAAGCTACGTTCTGCACGATGGTGTATTCCGGAATGCCGTTGGTCAGTGCCACGGCGACGGTGCCGGTCGGGTATTCGTTGGTCTGCACCAGCGTGTTGATGCCGGCCTTGTGCGCATCGTTGAGCAGCTCGGCGCCCAGCTCGTCGTTACCGACGGCGCTGATGGCGTAGCTTTCTGCGCCGTTCTGGGACGCGTGGTAGGCGAAGTTGACGGGAGCGCCGCCGGCGCGCTTGCCGGTGGGGAGCATATCCCACAGGATTTCACCGAGGGCGATGACGATTGGCTTGGACATGGGTGGTTCCTTTCTTTGGTGGGCGGCGTGCTATGCGACGTCGAAGAACATCGATGGATGTTCCAAAAATTGGTGATGGCCACGGCGGCGGCACCGGTGACGGTGGCGTCGGTGGGCAGGGCGGACAGGGTGATTCGGGTGTTGCGCCCGATTTCGGGGATCGTGCGTTCGCGCACGACTTGTGTGACTTCGTCGAGCAACGGCTGGCCGGCTTGCGCGATGATGTCTCCAAGAACGATGTGTGTCGGATTGAAAGCGTTGATGATGGTGACCGCGCCGTACCCAACGTATCGGGCAACATCGAGCATCAGAAGCGTCGCGGTCTCGTCTCCCGCGTTCGCCTTGGCGAACAGTGCTGCGCAAGCCTGCGCATGCGTCATCGTCTCGCATCCGGGAACGATGCTCGGGTTGGCGTTGAGTTGTTCGTGGATGGCGTTGGCGGAGCAGTAGCGTTCCAGGCATCCGACATTGCCGCAGTCGCATGGCTTGCCGTTCACGTCGATGGAGACGTGTCCGATTTCCGTGGCGGTGCCGTGCTCGCCGTAGTAGATGGTGCCGTTGTCGATGACTCCGAGGCCGATGCCTTCGCCAAGCAGATAGTAGGCGAGGGAACCTTCCGACAGTTCCGGATTGAACAGGAACTGCGCCAGCGCGCCGGCGCGGGCGTCCTGTTCGACGAACACGGGGACGCTGAATGCGTTGCTGAATTCGTCGATGAAGTTGATTTGCCTCCAGCCCTGCATGGAGGAGACCAAAGCGGTGCGTCCTTCGTCCTTTAAATAGGGCCCCGGAACCGCCATGCCGACGGCCACGATGCTGGGGTCGTCCTTGATGAGCTGGCGTACGGTATCTCGAATGCGCTCCACCGTTTCGGGGATGTGCTCTTCGCTGACGGTAGGCAAGTCGGACAGGAAGATACGGTTGCACTTGAGGTCGAAGACCGCGATTTGCACCAGACTGCGGGCGAACTTCACGCCGATGATGTGGTATTTGGCGCAATTGAGATTCAGACCGATGGAACGGCGGTTCTTGTCTCCGTCCATGTCGCCGGTTTCTTCGATGATGCCCTGCGCCAGCAGTTTCGCGGTGATTTTGGTGATTGCCGCCGGAGTGAGCTTGATGGCTTTGGCGATCTGCGCGCGTGAGCAGATGCCATTGTGGTACAGGTATTGCAGGATGCGGGAACGGTTGTTTTCCGAGATCGATGACTGTTGGGCGCTGTACCTACTCATGCTCACCTCCTTGCGACAGTGCATGGACCCTCGTTGAACTTCTTAATATATTAACGCCGTTAATTGATTAATGCAATTCGTGTTGTGCCGCGTGTCGCGCGCTTATCTGGGTCTCTCTGTGCGAAAGCAATGAGTGAAAAAGAAGGACGTAGACCTTGAATGCGACTTTGGCTGGGTCCGTCTCATAAAATGGCTGGTTTTTCTTATTTTCTTTCACTAGTCGTTAAAACGTTGGAATTTCGCCGTTTTAATGCATAGCAGAAAACGCGAATATAAGGTAGGTGGGTAAAACGGCCTCCAATGAAACGTACGGTTAACATTGCGCGCCGATTCTTGTCACTATATCGCCTTGCACAGGGGCGATTCGGATAGAAAAGAGAGGATTCCATAGTGAATCGCAAGAAAGTTATCGCCGCTCTGGCTTCTGTCGCGGCTCTGGCTTCCCTGGCCGCCTGCGGCGGCGTGAAGGACGGTGGCGCCGCAACTGGCAACACCATCACCGTCGGCACGACCGATAAGATCACCAGCCTTGATCCGGCTGGCTCCTACGACAACGGTTCCTACGCCGTGCAGATTCAGGTGTTCCCGTTCCTGTACGCGCAGAACTACAACACTTCCGAGCTGTCTCCGGACATCGCCGCCGATGACGGCACCTGGAGCGCCGACGGCACCGAGTTCACCGTCAAGCTCAAGAAGGGCCTGAAGTTCGCGAACGGCCACGATCTGACCGCCTCCGACGTCAAGTTCTCCTTCGACCGTATCAAGAAGATCAACGACGAGAACGGTCCGTCCTCCCTGCTGGCCAACATCGAGTCCGTCGAGGCCAAGGATGACACCACCGTCGTGTTCCACTCCGCGGTCAAGGACGACGTGACCCTGAAGCAGGTGCTCTCCAGCCCGGCCGGCCCGATCGTCGACGAAGAGTCCTTCTCCGCCGACAAGCTGACCGATGCCAACACCATCGTCAAGGACAACGCCTTCGCAGGCCCGTACAAGCTCACCTCCTACAAGGTGAACGAGGCCCTGGCATATGCCAAGAACGTTTCCTACAAGGGTTTGACCCCAGCTAAGAACGACGTTGTGCAGGTCAAGTACTTCGCCGATTCCTCCAACCTGAAGATGGCCGTGCAGCAGGGCCAGGTCGACGTGGCCTACCGCTCCATGACCCCGACCGACGTCGAGGACCTGTCCAAGGACAACAAGGTCAAGGTCGTCAAGGGACCGGGCGGCGAAGAGCGCTTCCTTGCCTTCAACTTCAAGATCATGCCGTACGGCGAGAAGTCCAGCGAGCCGAACGCCGACAAGGCCAAGGCCGTGCGTCAGGCCGTTGCAAGCCTGATCGACCGCAACGAGCTGGCCACCAAGGTCTACAAGAGCACCTACACCCCGCTGTACTCCTTCATTCCGGATGGCCTGTCCGGCCACGACGACACCCTGAAGGAAGCCTATGGCGACGGTTCCGGCAAGCCGGATGCGGCCAAGGCCAAGAAGACCCTCGAAGCCGCCGGTGTGAAGACCCCGGTAGACCTGAAGCTCCAGTACAACCCGGACCACTACGGCCAGTCCTCCGCCGACGAGTATGCGGCCATCAAGGCCCAGCTCGAGGAAGGCGGCCTGTTCAAGGTCGACCTGCAGTCCACCGAATGGACCCAGTTCAACAAGGACCGTGTGGTCACCGAGGATTCCGATGGTTCCTACCCGGTCTACCAGCTCGGTTGGTTCCCTGACTACTCCGATCCGGACAACTACCTGTCCCCATTCTTCCGTGACGGCAACTTCGTGAACAACGGATACTCCAACAAGGAAGTCAACGATCTGATCGTCAAGCAGGCCGGAGAGACTGACGCCAAGGCCCGTGAGGACCTGTTGAAGGAAATCCAGAAGCTCGAAACCGATGACCTGTCCACCATCCCGCTGCTGCAGGGTGCCCAGGTTGCGGTCACCGGTTCTAATGTGAAGGGTGTCGTCCTTGACGCTTCCTTCCGCTTCCGCTACTCGTCCGTGACCAAGGCCTGACGGAAGGCTTTGACCGCCCCCTGCCTGACCCGCCTAAGTCAGGCAGGGGCTCAATTTGTATCTAAAACACCAATAAGGAAAAGGAGCCCGACGTGACGCAAAGCGCAACCGAGGCTCAGCCGAAAGCCAAGAAAAACAAGCTTTCAAGCGGATTCTTCCGTTTCGTGCTCACACGCTTTCTGCTGATCATTCCTACAGTATTTATTCTTGTAACCATCGTCTTCTTCGTGATGCGCGCTACCGGCGATCCGATTTCCGCCGCTCTTGGTGGCCGTCTCACTCCCGAGGAACTGCAGAAGCGTATCCACGCGGCCGGTTATGACCGTCCGCTCATCGTGCAGTACATCGATTATCTTGGCGGCCTGCTGCATGGCGATCTCGGCACCACATTGACCGATAACCAAAAAGTGAGTACCATCTTACTCACTATGGTGCCGCTACATTCGAGCTGGCGTTCCTCGCGCTCATCGTCGCGCTCATCGTCGGCATCGGCTTGGGACGCATCGCCGCACGCAAGCGTGACCACGCGGCCGATGCGGGCATCCGCACCTTCGCCATCCTGTGCTATGCCACCCCGGTGTTCTTCCTCGGCCTGATTCTGAAGCTCATCTTCGCCATCTGGCTGAACGTGCTGCCGGCATCCGGGCGCTCATCGCTTGGCAGCGAGATGCAGTTCTCCCGACTGGTGTCGCCGACCGGCTTCTACATCATCGACGCGATTCAGCTGGGCGACATGTCCGTACTGCTGGACGTGCTGCGCCATGCCGTGCTGCCGGCCCTTGCGTTGGGCCTGTTGACCGCCGGCGTATTCATTCGTCTGGTGCGCACCAACGTGATCGCCACCTACAATTCCGGCTACGTCGAAGCGGCACGTTCCCGCGGCGTCTCCGAGAAACGCCTGCTCAACAAGCCACGCATGGAAGCCGGCGTTGATTCCAATCATCACCGTCATGGGCATGCAGATCGCCTGATGCTCGCAGGCGCGGTGCTCACCGAAACCACCTTCGAATGGAAGGGCCTCGGCTTCATGCTGTCGCAGTACCTGAAGGCACGCGACTTCGTGGCCGTGCAGGGCATCGTTATCCTAATCGCCATCATCGTGGCCGTCGTCAACTTCATCGTCGACGTCATCGCCGCGTTGGTCGACCCGAGAGTGAGGTACTGACATGACCGCAGCATCTGCCAACAAGGTCACCGTTCCAGGCGACAATCGTCTGGACGAGCTCAAGCTCGGCAACAAGACGCCATTCTGGCATAAGATTCCGATCATCAAGGAACTGCGCGTCGCAGTCGGCTGGCAGAAAGGCATGCTGATCACGGGCCTCGTGCTCACGGCGTTCTTCCTGCTGGTCGCCATTTTCGCGCCGCTCATCGCGCCATACAGCTACGCGCAGCTCAAGGGCGCCGACGGCGTTTCCTTCCCGGCCCAAGCGGCACCGTCCTCCGAACACATCTGGGGCACCACTGCAGGTGGCTACGATGTGTTCAGCCGTGTGGTCTGGGGTGCCCGCACCGCCGTCATCGCCATCGTCGTCGCGGTATTGCTGTCGATTTTCGCAGGCGTGCTGCTCGGCCTGGTCTCCGGCTATTTCGGCGGATGGGTCGATCGTGTGCTCGTCATGATCGCCGACGCCGTGTACTCCTTCCCGTCGCTGCTGCTGGCGATTCTGATGGCGATCATGATCTCCCACGGCCAGTCCGGCCTGTGGAGCGGCATCTTCGCCTCCGGCATCTCCATCACCGTGGTCTATATTCCGCAATACTTCCGTACCATCCGTGCCGAAGTGATCCGCATCAAGGAATCCGCGTACGTGGAATCCGCCCGCGTGGTCGGCGCCTCCACGTGGCGCATCATGACCAAGCACCTGTTCAAGAACTCCACACGAACCCTGCCGGTCATCCTGACGCTGAACTCCTCCGAAGCCATCCTGACCCTTGCGGGCCTGGGCTTCCTGGCTTCGGCATCGAACCGACCGCGGCCGCCGAATGGGGATACGACCTCAACCGCGCCGTCTCCGATGTGACCGCCGGCATCTGGTGGACCGCCGTGTTCCCGGGTCTGGCCATCGTGCTCATCGTGCTGGGCATCACCCTGGTGGGCGAATCGCTGAACGATCTGGCCGATCCGCGTCTGCGCGCCCGCAAGTCCGCAGGCGAAGTGGTCGGCTCCATCGAAGACACGTCCGTGGACCCCAGCCAGGAGCCAGGCAAGCGCAACGAGGTCGTCGCCGAACTTGAGGCGGCGAAGAATCCGATGGGAGCCAGCGACAAACCGGTGACCGTCACCGACCGTGATCCGTCATTCGTGGCTTCCGAATGGGCTTCCGAGGAAGGGGAGTGAACCGATGAGTGAAATCAAGGAAGGCAATCTCGCCGAGATCAAGGACCTGAGCGTCTCGTTCATGACCGACGCCGGTTCCATCAAAGCCATCGACAAGATCAGCTTCGAAATTCCCCGTAAGAAGGTCATCGGCGTGGTGGGCGAGTCCGGCTCCGGCAAGTCCGTGACTGCACGCTCCCTCATCAAGCTGCTGCCGGAGACCGCTACGACCTCCGGCGCGGTGTACCTGTCGAACCGCGCGGGCACCGAAGAGCTGGAAGTGCTGTCGCTGTCCGGCGAACAGCTGCGCGAAATGCGCGGCGCCGAAGCGGCCATGGTGTTCCAGGAGCCCAATTCGGTGCTCAACCCGGTGTACACCATCGGATGGCAGATCGAGGAAGGCCTTCGCGCCCATGGCATGAAGGACAAGAAGGAACTCCGTGCCAAGTCCATCGACATTCTCAAGAAGGTCGGCATTCCGGACGCGGAAACCCGCATCGACTACTACCCACACCAGTTCTCCGGCGGCCAGAAGCAGCGCATCGTCATCGCCATGGCCCTGGTGCTCAACCCCGGCCTGATTCTGGCCGACGAGCCGACCACCGCCCTCGACGTGACCGTGCAGGCCGAAATCCTCGACCTGCTGCGTCTGGCGCGCGACGAGTTCGACGCATCCGTGCTCATCATCACCCACAACATGGGCGTGATCGCCGACATCGCCGATGAGGTCGTGGTCATGTACCGCGGCCACGTCGTCGAACAGGGCAGCGTCGAGCAGATCTTCTATTCGCCGAAGGACGACTACACCAAGCGTCTGCTTGCCGCCGTGCCGCGTATTGGCCAGAAACTGGTCGTCAAGGATGCCGATGGCAAGGTCATTGAACGTGAGAAGGATTGGCGCGATCAGCCCATCGCGGTCGAGGCCAAGGGACTGACCATCACGTATCCGGGTCATCTCATGCAGCCTGATTTCAAGGCCGTGGACGGCATCGACTTCACCATCCACCGTTCCGAAGTGCTCGGCTGGTAGGCGAGTCCGGTTCCGGCAAATCCACCACTGGCCGTGCCATCGCAGGCCTGCAGAAGGTTTCCGGCGGTTCCCTGAACGTTCTAGGCATAGAAATGAACGGTGTGAAGGAACGCGACTTCAAACCCAAACGCGCCGACATCGGCTTCGTGTTCCAGGATCCGGGCAGCTCGTTCAATCCGCTGATGACCATCGCGGAAAACGTGGCCGAACCGTTGATCGTGCACAAGAAGTTTTCGTCGGTATCAGACGCCCGCAAGTATGTGGGCGATCTGCTTGAGATGGTGCAGCTTCCGCGCGCCTACATGAACCGTTTCCCGCACGAGCTGTCCGGCGGCCAGCGCCAGCGCGCCTCCTTGGCACGCGCGTTGGCGCTGAAGCCGAGCCTGCTCATCGCCGACGAACCGACCTCCGCGTTGGATGTGTCGGTGCAGGCGAAGGTGCTGGAACTGTTCAAGAAGCTGCAGGCCGAAATCGGCTTCGCATGCCTGTTCATCACGCACGACCTCGCCGTGGTAGACATGCTCGCCGACCGCATCATGGTGATGCACAAGGGCCAGATCGTGGAACATGGCGATGCGGACCAGATCATGCAGAATCCGCAGAACCCGTACACGCAGAAGCTGCTGGCCTCCCTGCCGGTGCCCGATCCGCGCGAACAGCGCAAGCATCGCGAGCATCTGCATGAGCTGCTTGCCGCCCAGCAGTGAGCTGATTCACGGAATCTAATAAAATGGAATCCCCGCAACGCTTGAAACGTTGCGGGGATTCCATTTTATGATGTATGGAAGGCGATTTCAGCGGATGGTGCCGTTGAAGGCAAACTGGGCATGGGAATCGCCATTCGCCTTGGCCTCAGATATTCGCGTACGTAAGCCATGCGTTCCACCGTGGTGGCTGCCAACGGTTCGGGCAGAGCATCAGGGGAGAACCAGCCTACGCTGAGGCTTTCCTCATCGCCGACGAACGGCTCCGTGTTGCCATTCGGATCGGGCCTGCAGATGAACAGGTGATCCATGTACATGGTGTTGTCCCCATTCGCATAGGTGAGGACCTTTCTGGACGATTTGACCGACACCAGATCGGTGACGACCACATCCACGCCGGTCTCCTCCTTGACCTCGCGGGCAACGGTATCGGCCGGTTCCTCTCCGGCTCGTTGATGCCATACACCATGGCCCATTCGCCGGTGTCGGAACGACGCCCCAACAGCACACGGCCCTGCTCGTCCTCGACATAGCCGGAGACGCCCATGAGCCATAACAGATCGTGGCCTATTTTTTCACGTAGCGAGAGTACGAATTCAGGCGTGGGCATGATGCGTCCTCAGGCCTTCGCGCCTTCGGCGGCCATATCGGCCATCCATGCCTCGACATCGTCGATCTGCTTCGGAATGCCCGCGGAAATCCATTCCGGACCATCCTCGGTCATGAGCACGTCATCCTCGATACGAATGCCGATGCCACGGTATTCCGGCGGAATCAGCAGATCATCCTCACGGAAGTACAGGCCCGGTTCGATGGTGAAGATCATGCCCGGACGAATCTTGGCGTTCTGATACGACTCATAACGCGCCTGCGCGCAATCATGCACGTCGAGACCCAGATGGTGGGCCACGCCGCAGGCGAGCCAACGGCGATGCTGCTGGCCTCAGGAGAGAGCGACTCCTCGACATCGACCGGCAGAATACCCCAGTCATGCAGACGTTCGGCGATCACGCGCATGCACGCATGATGGATGTCCGAATACGTGGCGCCCGGCTTGGCCGCCTCGAAACCGGCCTGCTGGGAATCCAACACGGCCTGGTACAGCTTCTTCTGGAAATCGGTGAACTTGCCGTTGGTCGGGAACGTGCGGGTGATGTCGGCGGTATACAGGCTGTTGACCTCCACACCGGCGTCGATGAGCAGCAGCTCGCCCGACTCCACGGTACCGGTATTGCGCATCCAATGCAGAATCGGAGCGTGGGCGCCGGAAGCGATGATGGTGTCGTAGCCGACCTCGTTGCCTTCTTCACGGGAGACGGCGTTGAACGCGCCCTCCAGCATGCGCTCCGAACGCGGCTTGCCAAGGGAAGACGGAATCTTGCGCAGAATGTTGTCGAAACCATGCTTGGTTGCCGCGACCGCCTTGCGCATCTCACGAACCTCATACTCATCCTTGCACATGCGTGCCTCGGCGGCGAATTCGTGCAGCTTGTCATCGGCAGCGGTGTTGTTGTCCGGATCGGCGAAACCGTTGGCTTCACGGATCTCCTCGACCATGCTGGTAATCGCCGGATCGGCTTCGCGGATCACGCGCACGCGCACCGCGCCGGCCTCAGTGCCGACATCCTGCTCAACGCGTCGGGCAGCTGCGCGATGTCGTTGGTTTCGATGCCGGTCATCGCGGTCATTTCCTTCACACCGGCACGCGGACCCACCCAATACTCGCCATAATGGGCGTTCATGAAAAAGTCCTGCGTGTAATGGTTGGCACGCGGAGCCACGAACAGTTCCGGAACATGCGTCTTGCCGGCCTTCGCCTCCGGAGAATCCGGATCGACGGGATTCAGCACCAGCACCGCGCCGGCCTCGAAATCCTCACCCAAACCGGTGTAGTAGGAAAACGGCGTATCCGGACGGAACGCGTAATCGCAATCGTTGTTGCGCACCTTCGGCTGTCCGGCCGGAATCACGATACGCTCGCCCGGGAACGCCTTGCCCAATGCCTCCAGACGCGCCGGCGTGTACTTGGAGGACTCCAACGGCTCGATCTGCGGCTCGTTGTCATCCCAACCGGTGGTCATGAACTCCTTGAACGCCTCGGAACGCGGACGCAGCGAACGATTGTTCACACGATCGCTCATGGCCTGATCCGGTCCCGGAGCGGCCTCCCGCTCCATCTTCTCGTATTCCTTGTCCTTGTCAGTAATGACTTCGCCCATCACATCTCCTGAACATGCATTCGTAACGTACGGAAATTACCGCAACCCATCCTATAACTTTTCCCGGCGCGCAACGTTCATGCGGACATCTAGAATGGGAAAAGTTTAGTGTGCTGTCCGCAAGGTACGGGAGGAAAACGGGAAATATGTCATTCGAACATCCCAATCGCAACAACGAAAGCATGATCGACGTCGAACGCGACATCATGAGCCGTCCATCGGAACGCAACACCACCAATCTCGACCTGCAACGCATGAAGATGATCCTCGACATCATGGGCCATCCGGAGCAGTCGTTCCGCGTCATCCACATCACCGGCACCAACGGCAAGGGCTCCACGGCACGTATGGCCGAAGCCATCTGCCGCGCCTACGGCATGCGTACGGGCCTATACACCTCGCCCCATCTGGAACACGTCAACGAGCGCATCGCCATCGACGGCCAGCAGCTGTCCGACGACGATTTCGTCGACACCTGGGACCAGGTCAAGGACCTTGTCGCCATCGTGGACATGAAAATGGACGAGCTGGGCAAGCCGAAGATGAGCTTCTTCGAAGTGCTCACCGCCATGGCCATCTGGAAATTCGCCGACGCGCCGGTCGACGTCGCCATCGTGGAAGTCGGCATGGGCGGCCGATGGGACGCCACCAACGTGCTCGACGCGGACGCGGCCATCATCGGCCCGGTCGACATGGACCACATGGCATGGCTCGGCGACACCGTGGAGGAAATCGCCACGGAAAAGGTCGGCATCATCAAGCCGAACTGCACCGCCATCATCGGCCGCCAGCCACACGAGGACGAGGTCATGCCGATTATCGAGCCGCGGCCAAGGAGAACCACGCCAGCTTGGTGCGCGACGGCGTCGAATCGGAAGTCGTCACCCGAGTGCCGGCCGTCGGCGGCCAGGTGGCCACCCTGCGCACTCCGAACGGCACTTACACGGAAGTACCGATCGCCAAATTCGGCGAGCATCAGGCACACAACGCGCTCGCCGCACTGTGCGCGGCGGAAGTGGTGATTCCCGTCAACGGCGCGTTGGACGGCGATTTGGTGGCCGAAGCGTTGAGCAGCGTACGCATTCCGGGACGTATCGAACAAATTCGTACCTCGCCTACCATCATCCTTGATGGCGGGCACAACGTGAACGCGGCCGAATCGCTGCGTGCCGCCATTGAAGAGAACTATGATTTCCAGCAGCTCGTCGGCGTGGTCGCCATGATGGAGGACAAGCAGGTCGAGGAGTATCTGGGCGTGCTCGAACCGTTGCTGAGCCATGTGATCGTCACCGAGAACTCGTGGCGTGACCGAGTGATGCCGGCTGAGGATCTGAAGAAGATCGCGGACCGTGTTTTCGGGCCGGAACGCGTCACCTGCATTCCCGAATTGCCGGACGCCATCCAGGAAGCCGTCAACATGGTTGATGCCGATGACGAACTGGGCGTCGGCTACGGTCATGGCGTGCTCGTCTGTGGCAGCTTCACAACCGCCGGTGATGCGCGACTCATGCTGGAGGAGAAGATCAACTCCGACCTGAAGAAGCCAAAGGCCGAACGTGTGTTCCAGGAATCCGTCGATCCGGAACCGCGCAAAAAGCAGGACGAGGCTGACGTGGATTTCGAATCCGACGCCAACCCTGATTTCAACATCAACGATTTCGGCAGCGTCGGTCCGGACGATTCCGTTTTAGCAGACGCCGATGCGGATGAAATGGATGAGGCGGCGGATGCCAACGAACCGGCGGATGCGGAAACGGCTTCGGAAAACGAAACGAAGTGACGAAGCGAAACAACATCGGACGATGACGCCATACGTGCGGCGTACACCGTCCATATAAAACAAGATTGTGGGTGACTTCCCATTGCCTGGGGAGCCACCCACAATCTTGTTTTATCGTCCGACGCCTAAGCAGTCGAAGATAGGCGTGACAAATAATAGCTACGCGCGCAACGCTTCGGCCCGCGCCACGGTATCTTCCACCAGCACGGCCTGCGCGTCGATGACCGGCAGCTGGGGCA
>ENA-OQCR01000068-OQCR01000068.1-human-gut-metagenome-genome-assembly--contig:-NODE-68-length-15098-cov-1.156970_pt1 | contig 15098 bp, 25 predicted proteins | sample MGYA00242763_ERZ504589 | MGnify/ENA primary metagenome ERZ504589 (study PRJEB26092, sample SAMD00036321) | human gut metagenome | host: Homo sapiens | study: EMG produced TPA metagenomics assembly of...
CGCGAGCCTATCGACCATTTCCAGTGGATTGAACGTGTCGCTCTTCTCGGGATGCTGGGCGTCCAGCAGAAGCACCCGGTACCCGCGACGCTCCAGCTCGTCGCCCGTCAACTCGATGAGCTCACTCTTCACATCGGACACGATAATGGTCTGCGGCCTCGATTCCCCGTCATCCGCCCCATACGTCAGCAGATCAATTGTCGGGATCAGCAGCGATCTTGATTTTCCGGCACCCGTTGAGCCGTCGAGGAACATGTGCCGCCTCGGTTCGAACAGATACTTGGAGCCGAACAGCGTCTTCTCAAACCCGTACACGAATCCTCTGCTTTTCGGCTGTCCGTGCCCGTCCCAAATCTCCGAGCCCCGGATGGTCTCCGGCCCCGTTTTCACCCGCGCCTCCCCAAGTACACCTCCGTCGGCGGCTCGCTCCTTCGAGGAAGCCGATAGCTGCATGAGCACGAATACCGACAGGAACAGCGCGAACGAGGCGAGACAGCCAGGGACGCAATGAGGCCCCACGTTAATCCACCACCAAATGGTGTTATCCACGCTCAGGGTGAATCCGATCGAGCTCAGCTCGATTGGAAATCCGAGGATCATGCAATCGAGGGGAATGGCGATAAGTGGCGCAAACCCCGCGGTAAGCAGCGCTGCGAAAACCAGCGCCATGACCACCTTCTCCTTCACGAGAACCACCTACTCTCTCGCACGGGCGAGTAGGTCGTTGACCCAGCCCACCGCCGTCGAGACGATTGATGTCGCCCGGTTGAGATTATTGAGGACGACCGGATCGGACCCGTAGGTGTTGAGGGCGCGGACCGCCTGGTTGAGGTTCGTGCCGATCTTCTTCAACTCAGTCCTGATACCGGCAAGTTCCCCCGCGTCGGCGACCCTGACCGGCTTCTCGCCGCAGAGCAGGGCGGCATCGCGCATGAAGGAGGACGCCGGCATGTTCATGGCCGCCGCCTTCTCCTCGATAGCCTTACGCTGCGACTCACTCATCCGTACGTTGATATGCGTATTCATGGAAGTCATAACCATCCAATCCGAGCGGGGCCGACGCATCGGCCCCGCCCCTTTTATTAAGTTGAAATTGTTTGGAGCATCTGACCGATGCGCCCAATCCTCACCCTCGCCCAGACATCGAAGGGGACTCCCGGCAAGCTGCCGAGATATATACGGTATGGTCGCCATTGTTCTCTATAGATATCGAGAGCATCGAGCAGGCGCTTCCATTCCCAAATGAGCTCATCGGCCGAGAGCAGAGGAAGATCCCTGTTCTCGGCGCGCGCGAGCTCATCGGACGACAAGCATGGATTGGGAGCCGGTATCCACCAATGTAGGGTCCGGGCTCCATAATTAGCCGATTTCGGTAAACATCGCTGCTGGTGCGTTGAACTCAAACTCGACAATACCGCAGGAACCGTAACGGTTCTTTGTGATTGAAGCAATGACGGGCCGTTTTTTAAGCAACATATTGGCATTACGCTCTTCGGGCTTATCGCCCTTAATAGAAAGCGACATAACGAGATCTGCCGAATACTCGAACATGTTGCACCCGCCTATCGCCTGAAGCCCGGTGGTCTGCTTGTCGTAATTAACGCGGTTAATTGATGAGATAGCGAAGAGCGGACAATGGGCCTCATCCACGATTCGGCGGAGCTCGGAAGCGACGAGCTTGAGACCGATACGCTCGTCGGCAATGCGCAGTTCCTGCGGCAAAGAGACGATTTGCGCGTAATCAACAATAACCAGTGGCGGTTCGCCATGTTTATCGGCAACCTCTTCGATTGCCTTTCGCATCCCGGCATATTTAATTTCACCAGGAATGATATACATTCGCTCGGCGATGCTGCGGGCGTAAATGTCGAGAACCTTCTCGAAGAGCCCGCGTTTGTCCTCAGACATGCCATCGCCGTTCATATCATCGTGCGTGAGCTCGCCGCCCGAGATGCGGGTGAGGCTCTTCGCGAGCATGCTGTCTCGCCCGAGCTCGCCCTCAAAGATGACCACCGGATGGCCAGCAATGGCCCATCCGTCGGCGATTTGCTGCATAAACGTTGTTTTACCCGTACCGGGTCCGCCGGGGGACGATGCACAGGTATTGACGAAGACCTCCGAGGATAGTATCCAGCGCACCGTGTTCGATATGCCCAAGCGGCCTATTCTTTAAGATACGCAAGGCGGTCTCGTCGAGGCCGACGCTCATGGGATTTAAAGCCGGCACGGTTCGCTCGCCTCCAATTCATGGAGGTATGCAAAGAAGCTCGATTCAAGGATGTAAATGCGGCGGTGCAACGCAATCGCGCGCCCGCTCTCCTTCATCATCTTCGAGGCCGTAACCGGACTCAAGCCGGTTATCTTGCACACTTCAGCGATGCCAAGAAGGCGCTCGTGGCCCAAGTTGGAATCAGAAGAAACCGCAGTTGATGCTTGTACGGCAGCGTACGGTTCAGGCTCTACAATCATGGTAGAATCCTTTCAGGCTAGCTCGCCCCTCCCCCTTCGTCGCCAAACTTAGATAGGGAAGGGCGGGCGGCTTTTTAATCAATGACCGAAAATAAAATAACTCCTTTCAAACAAGCCGGTCAGGCGCTTACTGTTTATATTGTAACACTGTCTGTTGCACAATCATATCTAGTTACAGTTCTAATTTCTAATTCACTTTCTGACTGTATAGACTTTATTGTCTGACTGATTTAATATATATACAACGATGATTGGAGTGGTTATGGGACGTTTACCATTATCCGGAAGTAAGATGCGGAAAATTAAGTTCGGAACAACTGTTCAGGCGACGACCCCGGAGAAAATCGAAGAGCTACGCCTCAAGAACCCCGAATCAGTCAGAAGCACCGGCGAGGCTATCGACTATCTATGCAACCTGCTCACGGGGTTGCAGCCGAGGGTCGCCAGGGCCCTCGATGAGGCGTGCCTCAGGGAAGCTCGGCAAATCACCAATGAAATGAGGCCCTTCCCGTTGACGGATCAGAAGAAATGAGTTTTAGTCAATTGGAACTTTATCGAGAGCAATTCCAGAGGCTCCACGACCATTTCTCTTTATATTGCGAGAAAGAGGAGAGGCCCCAGGGAATGAGACGGGTCGATCTCCTCGGCGGCGATTACGCTGTCCTCCCCTCCTCTTGGACTTTATTGGAAACAGAGGAATGCGCGAAGTCTTGCAGCCAGGTCGGAATTATCGAAATTCGCGGCGGCGCAAAATACGATGCGCCTCATTTTGCCTTCTTCCATAACGGAGAGTACAGTCAAAAGGACAAATTGCAGCGCGCAACCAAACTCTGGCCCCGCATGACCGACGTGATGCGCGACGAGGTCAAACTGGTCACAGATGATGAGGGACATTACCTAAATATGGACGAGCACCTAGCCGCCCCCATCATTTGTTATTTCAACCTTCTAGATGCCAGCTACTATCAGTCTATGGAGCTGGAGCCGCCATATGGCGCAATGATCTACCGAAACAATGTCGCTTAAAAAAGAGGCCCCTTTGGGGCCTCTTTTTTAGCCCTTTTTAGCCCTTCAGCAGATCATCCAGCACTGATGCTGCCTTCTGGTCATTTGCCTCGATAAAGTGGCTATAGATAGACAGCGTCGTCGATGGGCTAGCATGGCCCAAACGCGCCTGGATCGTCTTAATGTCCGCATTGGCACCAACGAGCAAAGTCGCTTGCGTATGTCTAAGCTCATGAGGCTTCAGCCCGCTATAACCCGTATAGCGGGTACGTTGACGCCGTCACTCCCAATGACTTCCCTGCTCTCCTTAAAAGTACCGAAGCCGTTTTTCGCCGCAAACAGCCTAAACGCCCTTGAATAGTTATGTCCATCCATCCGGGTCACAAGAGCCCGTTTGCCGTTGGCGGCGTCAACGATCCCAATGGAATGGACAATGGGCGTTTCTCCAGTCTGCCCCACTGCAAAGGAATCGAACTCACTCCGCTGAATGGCTTTCCACCTGTCCAGATAGTCGGCAAGTTCATTTCCAACCGAAATCTTACGCCTGCTCATCTTTGATTTAGGCGGCCTCAATGTCCTGTCGTTCGTATATTGCTTTACTATCCTCAGAGTCTTGGCGTCGGGGTCATAATCCTCCCATGAGAGACCAAGGGCCTCCCCCCTTCCTCAAACCGCAGAGAAGTAGAAGCATTGTGCATGTGATAAAGGAAGATGGCTTCTCCTCCAAAAGGACCGCAAGAAGCCTTGCCGCCTCATCGGCGCTCAGCGCCTTACGAGCCTCGACATTCTGCTTGGGCAGTTTCACTCCCCTACAAGGGTTTTTGCCCACGAGGTCGTTATCGACGGCATCCTCCATTACCTGTTTGAGCTTGATGTGGATGCGGCGAATTTCACTTTCGCTGAATCGGCCTTCTTTTCTAGCCTTGGCATAAGCAGTGCGAACGTCATCCGATTTAAGCCGAGTGAGATCGGGATTGCCGAACAGCTCGCGTATGTGACGAATGTCCAAACCTTCACGCTCATAAGCAAGAGGTGATCCCATGGTCGACTCCCTGTTCGCGTGAAACCTGTCCGCATAATCTGATAGGCCCAGAGGACCATTGCCACGGTTGGAAGCGCCCTCAAGTTCAGCTCTATAGGCCTCCAGCGCCTTGGCGACTTCACTCGGCCAGTTTTTCGGGTTCTTGCTTCTGCAGTGAACCCTGCGTGACGGACTACGGCGGTACCGTCCTGTCTCCGGATCTTTTCCCAGGGAAAAATAAATCCGATAGACGCCTTTGCTCTTATCGATGCATTCCGATGTGCCGCGAGCGGTCTTTTTTATCAATCCCTGCAATCATATCCCTCGTTAGATTTTCGATTAGGCTTGCTGGCAAAGCCTTTAAAGCTTTGCCAGCAAGCCTAATCGAAACTTTTCACACTTTCAAGTCTCTCTAAGTGTGAAAATAGTGGGAAATATGATTCTAATAGCTAGCTCAATAATTGTTAATTACATATTTCTACCTGCGCTTCCTTTTAATTCAGTGAAATTGGCCTCATCTCGTCAAATGCCGAATTCACGTACTCGTAAAGCGGGGGGTCACCGGTTCGAGCCCGGTCGCTGGCTCCATTGCACAAGATAGCCGCCTTCGGGCGGCTTTTTTGTTGCTGATTTCGGGCGCGCTTCCGCCAATCCAAGCACAACGCCGCCGGAAACTCTCCTACTCAACAAAAGCCCCGCCAACCGCAATCCCCAAAGGAACCGCGTTCAGCGGGGCCCAAGCGAGCTCCCCCAAGGGATAACGCTCGCAACACGAACAGCTCAGCCGAGCAGCGCGCTACTCCTCCCAGTAAGCATCTGCAAGCAGCTTAAAGCAAATCTTCTTGACCGGCTGCGCGCCATCGCCCTGGAACTCGAGCGTGGGCATGTGAGGCTCGCCGGCAACAAACAGCGCAAACTTGTCGTCAGCAAGATCGCCGGCGATCGAGGCGTCGGAATCGACCAGATCGTAGTCGTCCTTCTCGTCAAACTCCTGAACCAGCGTCAGGCTGCCCGTGGCAACCTTAAAGGCCTCGCGACCCTCGACGTCGATCTGCAGGTCGTGATAGCGCTGATGCGTCTCATAGTGAGCCTCGGCTTCGGGACGCGTCGTGGGAGCCATGACGTTCGCAAAGACCTTGTCGCCCAGAATCGGATGGCTGCCGACCTCGAGCTTCGCCGGATCGTTCTCCTCGAGCCAGTCGATCAGCACGTCGAGGCCCTTGAGCATTCCACGGTACTCCTCGATATCGCCCAATGCACCGTAAATCATCTAAATCCCCTCTCGGATCGTTTCTTTGGCGGCTACTCGGCAAACGCATTACCGACGCTGTTGCCACCCACATGCGTCTCGACCAGGGTAAGGTCGGGATTGAACACGACAGTGTCGGCGTCGCGCCCCGGCATAATGCTACTGCACTTGTCGTCGACATGAGCTGGCAACCGATGCCGGGGCCGCAGCACAAGCTCCTACAGCTCGGTCACGACAACGCCGTTGTAAACCTCGTCCCAACGATCCATAACCAAGTGGCCAGTCATGGGATCCATGGCATTGAGTTTGCCGCAGGTGTTGGCGGTACGCAGCACCGTCTCGTCGTCGGCTCCGGCAGCAATCGCATGTGCGAAGCCGGCAATGGTCGAATCGCCAGAGCCCGTAGCGTTAACGGCGGGGATATCGGGGGTCTTGGCGCGGAACGCACGGCCGTTATGGAAACCAACGGAGCCGGCAGCGCCCATAGATACGACGACCCAGGGGATATCGGAGAAGCGGGCGTCAGAGGCGAGCGCGGAACGGAGCTCGTCCACATCGTCGGTGGTAAAGCTCGTGCCCAGAAGGCCGTTAATTTCGGTCAGGTTAGGCTTAACCAGCTCAGGCTTGACCTCGGACTTGAGCGCAGCCTCGAGCGAGGCGCCCGAGGTATCGAGCAGCACCTTGGCGCCGGCGTTCTCTGCAATGCCCGTGATCTTAGCGTAGTAGTCCGCCTCGACGCCGCGGGGCAGCGAACCCGAGATGGTAACGACATCGGCCTTGCTCGCAAGCTCGGCGAACTTGGCGGTAAAGGCATCGAGCTCCTCGGGGGCAATCGTCGGGCCGCTCTCGAGCAGCTCGGTCTGGTTGCCGGCGTGGAGGATGTTGAGACAAATGCGAGTCTCGCCCTTGATGGGCACAAAATCATTCTTAATGCCGTTAGCATCCATGAGCTCGGCCATATAGGCGCCCATATGACCACCAAGCAAGCCGGTTGCCACGACATCGTCGCCCAGCTGGCCCAGGACGCGGGCCACGTTGAGGCCCTTACCGCCGGCGGTCTTTTCGGGCGTCACGCGGTTGACGTCGTCGATAATGAGCTCATCGAGCTGATAGCGCGTATCGACGGACGGGTTCATCGTAACGGTGAGGATCATTTCTAGCTCCTTATCTCGCAGGCTCCTTATGCCTTGCAAAACGAATTGGCTACATGCGACTACAGAATCTCGATTGTGAACGAGCGCACGATGGTTTCTTTGGGCTTGGCGATAAGGCAGCCGCGCTTGTGCTCAAGCACGTCGTCCTCATCGGAGCAGGTCGAAAGACCGCCCCAGGGCTCAACTGCCACAAAATCACCCTCGGGCTTGCTCCACACAATGAGGTACGGGAAGCCCTCAAAGCTCAGGCGAACACCCTTGTCCTCGCCCTTTTTGGAAAGCGTGACCTGACGGCTCTCGAGCACGTCAAAGATGGTCTCCGCAAAATCGAAGAGCTCATGTGACAGAGGCAGCGTCTTTCCCACCATGGGGTTCTTGGAGCGGTTGGTCACGTCAATCAAGCCAGTCGAGGGGACGGCAGCGCAAAGCTCAGCAGCCTCGTCTTTCTCAAAACGCAACTCGTAGTCCGTATAGGCCTCGCCCTCATCGAGCGGGCACCTAAAGCCGGGGTGTCCACCGATAAAGAAAGGCATGTCCTCGGTGCCCTCGTTGGTAACCTCATAGGAGACGCGCACGGCGGCGTCCTCGAGCGTATAGCGGGCGACAAGCTTAAACGGATACGGATAATCGCTCAGCAGCGCGGCGTTATCCTCCGAAGCCAGGCACATCGCCAGCTCGTTCTCGCTCTGGCTCAGCAGCTTCCACTCCTGTTTGCGCGCAAACCCATGGCGGGCGAGCTTCACATGATGTCCGGCAAACGTCATGGCGCTGTTATCGCGCAAACCTCCGCAAATCGGGAAGCAAATCGGTGCCTGGCCGGACCACACGGCGGGATCGCCCTGCCACAAGTACTCGCGACCTCCAGCCTCAATCGAGGTAAACGAACCACCGGCCGTGGAGACCTTGATAGAAATCGAATCGTTGGAGAGAGCGTATTCCATTGTCCATCCTTTCGAACAACTGCTTTTTTGCTCGCAAGAACCCGTCTCGGCCCTGACCAAAGGACAAACCCGCACGTTCATCGATGCGTCCGGTTTCCCAGCCATGCAACGGGGTACCATACAGACATTGATGCAATTACAGCTGAAAGGCCTTCTTATGCGAACCATCATCCTTTATGCCTCACACCACCACGGCAATACGAAAAAGCTCGTGGACGCCATCGTCGAGGCGCACCCCGAGATCGATACCCTCGACGTGAAGTCACTCGGTAAAAACGAGTACCCCGACCTGCACGAATACCATCTGATCGGTGTCGCCACGGGCATCTATTACTCCGAGATCGACAAGGACATGGCACGCGTGCTCACGAACGTGCTGCAGCCGCAGGACAAGGTGTTTGGCCTTATGACCTACGGTGGCAAAAACAAGTGGTACGGCAAGGATATCGATGGCATCTGCCGCATGAGGCAGGCCATCTTTATGGGCGTCTACGGCTGTCCCGGCTTTGATACGTGGGGGCCGTTCAAACTCACCGGCGGCGTCCAGAAGGGACACCCGACCGCTGAGGAAATTAAGGGCGCCGTCGACTTCTTCGACAAGATCGAAGACGAGTATGGCGACATCATCGTCGAAGAGTACGCCAAGCGCGAGAAGCGTCTAGCATACGAAAAGGAGCATCCCGCGGGGGGTCTTGTGGCCGGCGTCAAGCGCACGGCAAAGAAGATCGTTAACAAGCTGTAACTGTTAAGGTGCTTTTGAGCGTTTAACCCATACGGCGGGTCCGAGCAGATTCGGGCCCGCCGTCTTTTTCTATCGTTAATCGGTAAAGGCGTTGCCGACGCTCTGGCCGCCAACATACGTCTCGACGAGGGTGAGCTCATGGTCGAACACGACAAAGTCGGCGTCGCGACCCGGCATGATGCTGCCGCACTTATCCTCGATGTGCGCAGAGCGAGCCGGCACCTCGGTTGCCATGCGAATGGCGATATCAGCGCTGGCGATGCCCCAATCGACAATGTTCTTGACGCCCTGGGCAAGCGTGAGCACCGAGCCGGCAATGCTTTTGCCGTCGGCGAGCCAGCACAGGTTGTCCTTCATGATGACGTCCATGCCACCACTGGTGTAGCTGCCCTCGGGCATGCCGCCGCAGCCCAGGCAGTCGGTGATGAGCACCGTGTGCTGCCAGCCCTTTGCCTGCAGCAGTGCCTTGATGGCGGCAGGGTTTACGTGCTTGCCGTCACAGATGATCTCGGCGTAGGTCTCGGGCGTGGACATGGCAGCACCCACGACACCGGGCTCACGGTGATGCAGACCGCGCTGGCCGTTATAGGTATGCGTAAAGCAGCTGGCACCGGCATTGATAGCGGCGATGCACTCATCGTAGGTGGCGTCGGAGTGACCGATGCTGGTCACCACGCCCTTGGCGTTCAGAGCAGCCGCATAAGCAGCGGCACCGTCGCGCTCGGCGGCCATGGCGCTCTTAACGATGCGACCGCCCGCAGCCTCCTGCCACTGGTCGAAAACCTCCTCGGAGGGGTCAATCAGGTAAGCGGGGGTTCTGCGCGCCCACGTGCTTCATGGTAAAGAAGGGGCCCTCCAGGTAGATGCCCTGAATGCGGGCACCGCAGAAGTCGGGGCCGCGGCCCTCGTCCGCCTTGGCGATAGCAGCGCAGGCGTCCTTGATCTGTTCGACGCCATCGGTGAACGTCGTGGGCAGCCAGCTGGTGGTACCGCGACGGGCGAGCTCGGTTGAGCTGATATCGATGCCCTCGGGATCGTTATCGGTAGTTGAGTGGTTGTAGAAGCCATGGATGTGAGTATCGACCATACCCGGTGCGATCCACGATCCCGTGTAGTCCTTAATCTCGCAAGAGGGCTCGTCGGCCTGCCAGGCGCCAAAAACGCCATCCTCGACCATAAGATAGCCGCCCAGTTGCGGGCCTGCCGGCAAGAAGAACTTGTCAGCCTTAATTGCGTACGTGCTCATATGCACTCCTCGCTTCTAAAGCAGTTGACTGTGGTAATGCTTATACCCAGCTCACGTAAAACAAAAAGCGCCCGCCCGCCGTTATGAGCGGACGGGCGCCCTTACAGGGGGACGCGATTAAGCGGTGAAGGGGTGAATCGTCACGCCCTTAACCACGCGGTTGACCGTGCCGGTGGGGCTCGGCGTATCGGGCGTGTTGCCCACGCGGACGGAGTTGAGCAGGCTGATAGCTGGGCAAACATCACGAACGGCAGAGCAAGGTAACCCTCGGGAAGTGCCTCGTAGCCCTTAAAGGTGAAGGACTCACCCTCATAGACGGTGGCACCTTCCTGCTGAACGGCGATGGTGTGCTGAGCGATCTCGTCGCCACCGATCTCGTTGAGGATGTCGATGTCGTACTGACGGGTGTAGGCGTCGTTGTTGACGAACACGAAGACGAGCGTCTTATCGTCGACGAAGGACTTAGGTCCGTGACGATAGCCCATGGAGGTGTCGTAGGAAGTAGCGACCAGACCGTGAGCGAGCTCGAGGATCTTGAGCTGGCTCTCCTGAGCAAGGCCACCGAAGGAGCCAGAACCCAAGTAGGTCACGCGGTTGAAATCGCCAGCCAGGTAATCGGCGATCTCGGGCTCACGGGAGATGACCTCCTCGCCCATCTTGGCAATCGTCTCGACCCACTCGGCCTTCTGCTCGTCAGAGGCAGTGTCGAAAATAAGGGTGGAGAGCAGGGTCATGCAGGAATAAGAACCGGTCATGGCGAAGCCCTTGTCGTTGGCGCGCGGAATGAGCAGCGTCAGCGCATTGGGATCATCGGCAGACTCGACGGCAAGCTTGCCCTCGGGAGCGCAGGTGATGTTGAGGAACTTGACGTTGTGGACGAGCTCCTTGGCAACGGCAACGGCGGCAAGGCTCTCGGGGCTGTTGCCAGAGCGGGCAAAGGAAACCACGAGCGTGGGATCCTCGGCGCGCAGGAAGTCGCGCGGGGCGCTCACGATGTCGGTCGTGGCGATGGGCTTAAAGTCGTAGAGATCAGTGTTGCCAGCGTGACGCAGGTACGGGGCGCAGGTATCGCCAACGTAGTCGGACGTACCGGCACCGGTGAAGACAACGGACAGACGACCCTCGCCCATAGCGCGAGCCTCGGCCAGGAAGGCCTCGATGGCCTCCTTGTTCTCGCGATAGATGTTGAGCGTATCACGCCAAAGCTCGGGCTGCTGAGCAATCTCGGCCGTGGTGATCTGGGCGCCGAGCTCGGTGAGCTCCTCGACACTCTTCTCGAACATTTCTAATACCTCTCTCTAGAAGTAATCCTCTGACGTGCAATTATACACTTCGGTTGGTTATCTGGTAGTAACCAGTTAAATGCAAAGAATCACCATATGGAAACGATGCGAGCACTAGTTACTGCGCTGGTGGTAAACCTTGTATTTAAACTGATCGGCACGAGCAACCGAAAGTGTGTACTCCACTACCTCGTTTGACTCGTTATACGTAGTCCTGACCAAATCGAGCACAGGCGAGCCCTCGACAATTCCCAAAAGGTGGGCATCGGTGGGACGGGCTATGCTCGCATAGAACTCCTCTTCGGCCACGCGAATCTTTTGCTGAAAGTCCTGCTCAATCACATCGTAAAGCGGCTTACGCTCCAGCAGCGGTCGCTTTAGGGACAGAAATTGACGAACCGGTAGATAGCTGCGTTCGACCATCATGGGCATGTTGTCGGCAGAGCGAAGACGCTTGAGCTTAAAAAATGCGATCACCGATGCGCAATCCCATATGCTCGGCCAGATTCTTATCGGCCTCCATCTCGCAAAACTCGAGAATCGTGGTCTTGGGTTCTCGACCCATCGCGCGCATCTGCTCGGTAAAGCTGTAGGACTGCATAAGATTGGTTGCTTTTGCCGAACGGTCGGTCACAAAGGTACCGCGACCGTGCTGCCGAACCACCAGTCCTAAACGCTCCAGTTCCTGCAGAGCCAGGCGTACCGTAGTGCGCGAGAGACCATAGCGCTCCGAAAGTTCGCGCTCGGAAGGAATCATGTCACCGGCGCGATTATTCATGGTCAATCTTTTCGGTCAGAATATCGACCAGCTGATCGTACAGCGGTTGCTTACGCGCTCCGATCGCCATCCTATCCTCCCTTTTGCTCGAATTCGGCTAACTACCTATGTTATGCATTATCTGTCTGCCACACCCGAATCATTAAGAAAACAAAAGCCGACGCGCTCTTTCGAGCACGCGGCTTTTAACATACACATGGCTTAAGGGGTCGGGGTGTGAGCCGCGTAGGGACACACCCCTCAAGCTAGAGCCTTACCAGATGCTCGGCCAGAGACCAAGCGGGCCAGCGCCCAGGATGCCAAGGACGAAGAGCAGGAGAATGCCCTTGGTCGGGGTCCAGCTGTGCTTAGCGAACATGTAGTAAAGCAGCAGCGTAAGCATAAGCGGGACGAGCTTCGGGACGATGGTGTTGAGGGTGTCGGCAACAGAGAAGTTGACCGGATCCTCGGTAACGGTGCCGTAGGTCACGGACTCCATGCCGTTACCCAGATCGGTGACGCCGCACTCGACAGCGTTGCCGTCGGCATCGGAAGCGGTAAGGGCGTTGCCGTCCTTATCGGTCATGGCGATGGTACCGGCCTCAGCGGTCTCGGTATCGATGCCCTCCATACCGGTGAAGTTCTCGGCCTCCTTCTCGGAGACGATCACGGTAGTAGCGGAGAGACCACGGGTGGTGCCGTTGGGGATCTGGAGGTTGATCTGGGTGCCACCCATGGTGACGACCAGGCAACCGACGACGAAGACGCCCATGATGGAAGCGGCACGCGTGAAGGCCTGCATGTTGGCGGTCAGAGCGTCAATAGCGCTGGTGCCAAGCTTGTAGGACCAGTTCATGAGCCAGAAGCGCAGAGCGAACTGGACGACGTTGAAGATCACCAGGAAGATGATCGGTGCAGCGGCGTTGCCGTTGATGGCCATGTTGGAGGTGATGCCGGCCGTGATAGCACGAGCGTCAGCCAGAACAGGGCGTCACCGATACCACCGAGCGGGCCCATTGCGGCGACGCGGACGGCGCGGATCGTGGGGATGTCAACCTTGTTCTGCTCGAGCGAAAGCACGATGCCCATAACAAAGGTGACAAGGAACGGGTGGGTGTTGAAGAACTCCAGGTTGTGGCTCATGGAAGCCGCGAGGTCGTTCTTGTTGGTGTGGATCTTCTCCAGACCGGGGATGATGGAGTAAAGCCAGCCAGCGGCCTGCATGCGCTCGTAGTTGAACGATGCCTGCAGGAAGCAGGAGCGCCAAGCCATCTTGTTGAGGGTCTTCTGGTCGAGCTGCGGAGCAGGAGTGAGATCCTCGTAGTGCTCCGGGATCACATACTCATTAGATGCCATCTTCGAAGTCACCTCCGTCAGAAACAGCTGCACCCTTCAGCTCGGTCTGCTGCTGGAAGTCCCAGAAAGCGATGCCGAAGCCGATGAGAGCGAGGATGAGCAGAGCAGGGGTTGCCAGCGAATCGTTGGCAACGGTGATGAGCGCGAGGCCAAAGCCCATGAGGAAGAAGCCCCACATATCGCGGTTCATCATAACCTTGAGCAGGACGGCGAAGCGACGAAGCGCATCATGCCGCCTGCAGCGGAGAGACCGGTCTGCAGCCAAGTCGGGATGGCAGAAGCGATGGTCTGACCGATGGTAGCGCCAGCGATGAAGAACAGGGTGACGACGACAGCGAAGATCAGGCCGAGCAGAGCCATGGCGAAGTAGTTCAGGCGCTCGATGCCCTTGGTGTCCGCGTTGTGAGCCATGTTATCGGCCGTGGACATAAGCGGGGACATAAGCGTGAAGACCAGGGTAACGCCAAGCTGGCCAAGCAGAGCGAACGGAATGGCGAGGCCGACTGCCGCGTTGGGCTCGAGGCCCGTGGCGATAGCGAGAATGGCTGCCATGATGCCGCCGATGACGGCGTTAGGCGCTGAGCGCCTCCGATCGGCATGTTGCCGATCGTCATGAGCTGATAGGTACCACCCACGAGAAGACCGGTGTTAAGGTCGCCAAGGATAAGACCGATGACGCGCCGGTGACGATGGGCTGATAGAGAGACTCGAGGAAGTCAAACTGGTCGATTGCCGCGATGAACGTGACGACGAAGACCAGAGCGATCTGGATGATCGAGTATTCCATCTTGCTCCTCCTTTCAAAATGTATGTACGCACTTTGGATTTCACGTACAGAACGTCAGGGTTTCACTCCTGACAACGTGGATCACGAGGATTACGAGAAGAGCTTGCTCGTGTCCTCAACAGGCGTGCTCGGAACGCGCCTGATCTCCAACTCCACCCCCAATTCCTGCAGCTCTTTAAACGCAGCGACATCCTCGTCGTTAACTGCGACGGAGGTGGCGACTTGGCGCTTTCCTTCCGACATGTGCATGTTGCCGATGTTTACCTTCTTTATAGGCACACCGCCCTTGACGAGCGTAAGCACGTCTTCCGGTGTTTCGGCCACGATGAAGATCTTCTGGCGCGGGCTCGCCTTGCCAATGACGTCGATGGTCTTCTGCAGAGAGAAGAAACGCGTAGCGACGCCGGCGGGAGCGGCCATCTTCATGAGGTTCTGGCGCATGGTGTTGGACGCCACGTCGTCGTTGGCGACGAGGATGAGGTTGGAGCCCAGGGTGGAGTTCCACTGGGTGGCAACCTGACCATTGAACCAGTCGGTTATCGATGCGGGTAAGAAGAATGTTGGGTTCTGCCATGTTGATCAGCTTCCTTTCGTTATTTGCTGACGACAGTTACTTGATCTCCTGAATCGCGTAACGCGAAACATCTACGACGGCTCCGGATCGGACTTTGATCTGGACCTTCTCGCCTTCGATGCCTTTGACGGTTCCGTAGATACCGCCGGCGAAAAGAACCTCTTGACCCGGCTTGAGCTCGGTGTGCAGCTCCTTGAAGTACTTCTGCTTCTTCTTCATGTTGATTTGCGACCAGATGGTGTAAATCAAGCCCATGATGACAAGCAGGCCTAAAAGGGCGACCGAGGAGCTCAGGACGTTGGCTCCGAAATCGGCCATTAGATGCCGTCCTCGTCGCCGAAGATATCCTCTTCCTCGGAGCCGGCAACGGATGCGACCGTCTGGGCGGTGACGCCCGTCTGTCCAACGGTCACGGCCTGCTCGCCAAGCTCGGCGAGCGTGGCATTGCCTCGGAGGAACAGAAGCTCAATAACCATGGGAAGGTTGGTGCCAGTCAGAACCTCGACGTTGTTCG
>ENA-OQCR01000069-OQCR01000069.1-human-gut-metagenome-genome-assembly--contig:-NODE-69-length-14930-cov-1.076944_pt1 | contig 14930 bp, 17 predicted proteins | sample MGYA00242763_ERZ504589 | MGnify/ENA primary metagenome ERZ504589 (study PRJEB26092, sample SAMD00036321) | human gut metagenome | host: Homo sapiens | study: EMG produced TPA metagenomics assembly of...
CTAGAAAACAACTACTTGTTCATTATATAGCACATAGCTGACTTTCGCAATCGTTTTTGACTAATATATGCTGAATATTGGCACAAATTTTATCAATTATGACAGTTTATTTGTTTTTTCTGCCGGAATCAGAGGTAACGGATCTCTACGTGCATTTCGCCCTTTCCATCTGTCTCCATTACTGCATAGCTTGGACGGCGTCCCCGTTGTCTGGGATAAGCCAGACTTCCGGGATTTACCAGAAGCACACCTGCTTCCTTTTCAACAACCGGTACGTGGATATGTCCGAAAAAAGCCGCATTGCATCCCCTTGAGCGGGCAGCTTCTGCCAGCTGATCAAAGGCCATGGATACACCGTAGTAATGACCGTGAGTTACCAGGATCTTATTTCCCTCGACCTCGATCACATCTTCTCTCGGAAGATCCGAGAAAAAATCATTATTTCCGGACACAATACTGCAGGGACATTCTGCAAGGGCTTCGATATAAAATTCTCTGCCTTCCACATCTCCGCAATGTACCAGCATGTCAAAAGGAGCCTCCCGATTTATCGCGATCTCCAGGTTTTCATCTCTTCCGTGAGTATCGCTTACGATCAGCACCTTCATACAAGCTCTTCCTTTATAAGGCAAAGAGCTTTTCCACGATGGCTGATCCTGTTCTTTTCTTCCATGGAAAGCTCTGCGGAAGTACAGCCATATTCCGGAAGATAAAAGATCGGGTCATAGCCAAAGCCATTCTCCCCTTTTTCCTCGTAGCCGATGCGGCCTTCCATGGCAGCACGGACTGTCTTTCTTCTGCCATCCGGGAAAGCTGCCGCAATAGCACATACAAAACGTGCAGTACGTTTCTCATCAGGTACACCTTCCAGACGCTGGATCAGGTTTGCGTTTTTAATATGATAAGAAGTATCCTCACCCATATAGCGTGCGGAATAGATTCCCGGCTCTTTGTTCAGATAGTCGATCTCCAGACCGGAATCATCTGCCAGAACGATCTCGCCAGTCATTTTACTGATTGCTTCTGCCTTGATCATGGCATTTTCTTCAAAGCTTTTTCCATTTTCATCAATATCCGCATGGATCCCGGCATCCTTCAGGGAAAGGATCTCCAGAGAAGGATCCGCAAGTATCCTTCGGATCTCCTTCATTTTATCCTCATTTCCGGTAGCAAAAATGATCTTTTTCATTCTTTAATACTTCCTTTCTTCGGCGGACGTGGTCCAAGAAACTGGTAATAGTAGGTTTTCATCATTCCATTATAGATCTTACGGTTTTTATCTGCCTTTCGGCCGATGTCATTCTCTGCCTTGTCATAGGCAGTGATCAAATACATGGACCAGCGATCCAGCCCCTTATAGCTTTCACCGATCTCACGGTACAATGCAGGGAGATTGGATTTTTCTTCGATCCGCTCACCATATGGCGGATTTGTCACGATAAAACCAAAGGGTTTGGAATGGCGGAGTTCACTGACCGGGCGCTGCTGGAAATGGATCAGTCTGTCCACTCCTGCCATTTTTGCGTTGGCGCGTGCTGCCTTGATGGCAGCTGCATCGATATCAAAGCCCTGGATATCGGTTTCAATATCAAGATTTACACGTTCTCTGGCTTCTTCTCTTGCATCCTCCCAGCATTCCTTCGGGATCAGATGCTCCCAGCTCTCGGCCAGAAAATGACGGTTCAGTCCCGGCGCCATATCCGCTGCCATCATTGCCGCCTCAATAGGAAAGGTGCCGCTTCCGCAGAACGGATCGACAAGAATACGGTCCTTTTTCCAGGGAGTGAGCATCAAAAGAGCACTGGCAAGCGTCTCGGTGATAGGTGCCTTGACAGTCATCTGGCGATACCCTCTCTTATGGAGGGATACTCCTGAAGTGTCGATTCCGATCAGAGCTACGTCTTTCATAAAGGCCACACGGATAGGAAATTCCGGACCATCTTCCGGAAACCAGGAAATCCCGTAAATGCCTTTGAGACGCTCTACAATGGCTTTTTTCATAATGGACTGGATATCAGATGGACTAAAAAGCTTACTTTTGATGGAGTTTGCCTTGGCTACCCAGAATTTACCGTTTTTCGGTATGTAATTCTCCCATGGGAGAGCCTTGGTCTTTTCAAAAAGCTCATCAAAAAGTCTCGGCCTTTACTTCGCCTATTTTCAGAAGCACACGTTCTGTGGTACGAAGGAACAGATTGGCGTCTGCCACACCCTGGGCATCAGCCTCAAAGGTTACTCTTCCGTCTTCCACCCTGGTCACTTCATAGCCAAGATCCAGTATTTCACGCTTCAGCACCGCCTCCGTTCCAAAATGACAGGGCGCCGTTAATTCCCACAGATTCATAAAGTGATCTCCCGTACTGTATTTCCTTCAAAATCTTTAATGGTAAAAATTCCGTTCTCAAGGATTGCATAGGTCGGCGGGTTACCTTCCTTTGGAATAGATACGGAACCTGGGTTCAGAAGGATATAATTCCCCATATTTTCTGCCTTCAGCACATGTGTATGGCCGTGGATCAGAATGTCTCCGTCCATCATCGGCGGAAGATTATCCTTATTATAGATATGACCGTGTGTGGCGTACATCGTTTTTCCTTCGATGGCAAGGATACAGTAATCTGCCATAACCGGGAAGTCCAGGACCATCTGATCCACCTCTGCCTCACAGTTTCCGCGTACTGCATAGATCTGGTTTTTTCTCTCATTTAAAAGGCGGATGACTTCCTTTGGTGCGTATTCCTTCGGAAGATCATTTCTCGGTCCATGATAAAGCAGATCTCCCAGAAGTACCAGTCTCTCCGCCTTCTCCTTGTCATATGCTTCCAGCATTTTCCGGCAGTAATATGCCGAACCATGTACATCGGACGCAAACATATATTTCATAAGCTTTTCTCCTTGTAATTTGTGTTGGTTTTTATCTCTGTTCTTTACATTATCATGATTTCCTTTAAAATACAAGATTTGTTACAGATATGCATTCGCAATCTGATTTGATATTGTCCGTTTTTTTTATCCGCGTACAAGATTTCTCCCTCTGTAGGCTGCAAATCCACCAATCACGGACCTGGTACGACAGCCCTGTCTTGCCAGGCTCCGGGCAGCCTGCATGCTGGCGCCGCCGCGGTCGCAGTAAAATATCAGCAGCTTATCTTTGGGAAAACGATATTTCTGATCCTGTTTTTTCTCAAGATATTCCTCCAGCTCTCTGTATGGAATATTTACCGCGTTCCGGACATGTCCCCTTCTGTAGGCGGCAGAATCCCGGAGATCTATGATAACAGCGTCGCTGCGCTCCACATAATAATCCAGCATTTTTGCAGAGATAGTTTCGATCTGAAACATGGAAAAAATCTCCTCTTTTTGGTATATTATATGGAAGCTTCCGGGTGAATGTTCCCTTATATGTATTTAAGCGGAAAGCCATCTCTGACTTTCCCGCTTTTCTTATCCTTTAATATCTGTCAGAGCCTCTGTCCTTCTCAGAATCATATTCATCGGAAATTTTGTTTCCGTAGCTGCTTTTGGAACTGTTTCTGGAAGAATTTCCCGAACTGTTCTTAGAGCTGTTTTTTCCGCAGTTTCTGGAAGCACTTTCCCCGTGATTTTTTCCTGCATAATTAGACTCATTTCTGTCTGTTTCGTAATTTTTCGCCATTTGAATTACCTCCTGATGAAGTTGATTTTACGGCTTTCCGAAGCTTTCTGCCGCTTTTTATTACAGGAAATAGTATCCCAAAAAGTTTGGAGATTATTCGCCAAAATCATATTGCTTTTTTTCCAGTTTATATTATAATCATTCTTGTAAAAAGAATTTACCCTTCAAAAATTTTTTTTTACATAACCCCTTATTTAATTATTTATACTCCCCTCGAAACACCCGGTAGCTCCCCTACCGGGTGTTTCTCTATACAAAAACAAGCCGCCGGATTGACGATCACAGTCGCTCCGGCAGCTTGTTTTTTATCCGTTGATCGGATTTACATGCACCATACAGTGCTTTACATCTTTGAATTTATTCTCGATCGTATGATGTACATTTTCCGCAATATCATGTGCATCAAAAAGGGAAATATTTCCATCTGCTGCGATTTCGATATCCACATACATCTTGGATCCGAAAAGACGGGTTTTAAGAAGGTCTACTCTTCTGACGCCCGGTACCTTGAGGATCTCTCTCTTCATGGATTCCTCCGTTTTTGCATCACAGGAATGATCTACCATCTTGTCAATGGCATCCCTGAAAATGTCGATCGATGCCTTGGCGATCATAACGCAGATCACGATACTGGCGATCGGGTCCAGGATCGGGTATCCCAGTCTTGCACCTAAAATACCGACAAACGCTCCGATAGAGGAAAGTGCATCTGAACGATGGTGCCATGCATCTGCCATCAGGGCTCCTGAATTGATCTTCTTTGCAGCACCTCTTGTATACCAGAACATCCACTCTTTTACCACAATGGATACCACTGCTGCAATCAGTGCAAGTGTTCCCGGAATGGCAATGGTTCCGCCGGATGTGCTTTTTACGATATCACGGGCACCGGTAATTCCGATCCCGAGACCAGTGACAAGCAGCATTCCTGCAAGGACAATGGAAGAAACACACTCCATTCTTTCATGTCCGTACTGGTGCTCTTTGTCCGATTTCTTTGTAGAAAGACGGACACCGATAATTACGATGAAGGTGCTTCCCACATCTGATGCAGAATGAATGGCATCCGAGATCATCGCTCCTGAATGTGCCACAATACCTGCGATCAGTTTAAATACAGATAATAAAAGGTTTACCAGAATACTGATCCCGGATACCTTCATTGCTGTCTGCTGTTCCCATGAAGCTGTTTTTTCTGTATCATGTATAATTGTTTTGTTTTCTGTGTGTTCCATAAACAGAATCTCCTTTTAAATATATGATCAGGTTCTTCTTATGGCACAACATTTTCCGTGAAAAAACCGGCGGTTCCTTCACTACTCGCTACAGTGCGATTTTCCGCCGGTGTTCTTTCTTTTCTGTATAGGGATATCCCAGCTTCTACCTTCTGTTCCATCCATATTTTGCAGTAAAAAAGACATACCTGCGAAACATACACTGTCCCGCAGATATGTCTGAAAGCAAAGTCACATTCTGCTTCACCTCATATTCCGTGAATGCAGGTTCTTTGCAATTACGTTTAAATCCATATCCGCTGCCGCTTCCTGCGGCCCGGCCCCATGCCTTCGATAAATATTTTCGATTCCGAAAAGCATCGCCTGCTCAGTTTGTACTGTTGATCTCGCATCCTGTTCGAATGTAATGCAGTGCAAAGAGAATTTTTACAGTCTTACGGGTCTCCCGCTTAACTTCTCAGAAAGGATACACCATATGCCCTCTGTTAGTCAAGCCAAAGTTTTTTATTTTACAGGTAGATATCTTCAACTTTCTGTTTATTCCATGTCTGGAAACATGCTTCGCACTGCACAGTTCTATATCAAATAATAGATCCTTAGTTGTTTGTCAAAAAACCGGGAGCGGATAAATCCGCTCCCGGTTAAGTCTACGATCTGTATTCAGTTGGAATGACTGATTATGCCTGCGGGCCAGCTGCAACGAGTGCTTTACCAGCTGCATTTCCTTCATATTTAGCAAAGTTCTTAACGAATCTTGCAGCAAGATCTTTAGCCTTTGTCTCCCACTCTGCAGCATCTGCATATGTGTCACGTGGGTCAAGGATTGCAGGATCTACGCCCGGAAGCTCTGTCGGAACCTCGAAGTTGAAGAATGGGATCTTCTTTGTCGGAGCTTTAAGGATAGATCCGTCAAGGATAGCATCGATGATACCACGAGTATCTTTGATGGAGATACGTTTTCCAGTTCCATTCCATCCTGTGTTAACGAGGTATGCTTTCGCACCGCTCTTCTCCATTCTCTTAACGAGCTCCTCAGCATATTTTGTCGGATGAAGCTCAAGGAATGCCTGTCCGAAGCATGCGGAGAATGTAGGAGTAGGCTCTGTGATTCCACGCTCTGTACCAGCAAGCTTAGCTGTGAATCCGGAAAGGAAGTAGTACTGTGTCTGCTCCGGTGTCAGGATAGATACTGGAGGAAGTACGCCGAATGCATCTGCGGACAGGAAGATAACATTCTTAGCTGCCGGTGCAGAAGAAATCGGGCGAACGATGTTCTCAATGTGGTTGATCGGATAAGATACACGAGTATTCTCGGTTACGCTCTTATCATTGAAGTCAATTTTGCCTTCTGCATCAACAGTAACGTTCTCAAGCAGAGCGTCACGTCTGATTGCGTTGTAGATATCCGGCTCAGACTCTTTGTCCAGGTTGATAACTTTTGCATAGCAGCCGCCCTCGAAGTTGAATACTCCGTTGTCATCCCAGCCGTGCTCGTCATCACCGATCAGAAGACGCTTAGGATCTGTGGAAAGTGTTGTCTTACCTGTTCCGGAAAGACCGAAGAAGATTGCTGTGTTCTCTCCGTTAAGGTCTGTGTTTGCAGAGCAGTGCATGGAAGCGATGCCCTTCAGCGGCAGATAGTAGTTCATCATGGAGAACATACCTTTCTTCATCTCTCCGCCGTACCATGTGTTAACGATAACCTGCTCTTTGCTTGTGATGTTGAAAAGTACAGCTGTCTCAGAGTTAAGTCCTAATTCTTTGTAGTTCTCAACTTTAGCCTTGGATGCGTTGTAAACAACGAAATCCGGCTCAAAGTTCTCAAGCTCCTCAGCTGTCGGCTGAATGAACATGTTTGTTACGAAGTGTGCCTGCCATGCAACCTCAACGATGAAACGGATAGCCATACGTGTGTCTTTGTTAGCTCCGCAGAATGCATCTACTACGAAAAGTTTCTTGTTGGAAAGCTCCTTCTTGGCAAGATCTTTAACTGCATTCCATGCTTCCTGAGTTGCCGGATGGTTATCGTTCTTGTACTCATCGGATGTCCACCAAACTGTGTCCTTGGAGTTCTCATCCATAACGATATATTTGTCTTTAGGGGAACGTCCTGTGTAGATACCTGTCATTACATTGACAGCACCAAGCTCACTGACCTGACCCTTCTCAAATCCTTCAAGCTCCGGTTTGGTCTCTTCCTCAAATAATGTCTCGTAGGAAGGATTGTACACGATCTCAGTTGTTCCGGTAATACCATACTTGTTAAATCGATTTTTGCCATCTTAACATTTACCTCTCTTCTTTAATAGTAATTATGATAGCCACCTACTGCTGCAGGTTTTTGTCATCCTGCCATAGGAATTGGTCATTCCAACATCCCTATCCACAATTATACATAAATTGTACGTAAAAGCAACCAAAAAAATTCATTTTCCGCAAAAAAATGATAAATCTTTAACAGTGACGTTTTAGCACTGTCAGATTTTATTTCATCTACGCTTGACTTTTTCAGAATAATAGCTACAATATATCTGATTATAGTTATTATATATATTTATAATAGCAACTATATAATTTTAATATATAGAAAGAAGTGATTTCTATGTCAGATATTCTGATCAAACGTAATCATATGGAAATCCCCTGGCACAACTACGTAAGTACCAGGAACAGCCAGCCCATCACCGAAGCTTCTCTTTCCGAAAAAGCTTCCCTGATCGGCCGTACAGGCATGATGCTTCTCTCCTGTGGGACCGGTGCCTGGCGGGTACGGAGTTCCATGAATACATTGTCAGAAGCACTTGGTATCACCTGTTCCGCAGATATCGGACTGATGTCTATAAGCTACACCTGCTTTGACGGTGAGAGCAGTTTTTCCCATGCACTTAGTCTGACTACCACCGGCGTAAATACTTCCAGACTGAACAGGCTGGAACATTTTGTCAGTGATTTTCCTGCGGAGGGTATCCATATGAGCGGTGAAGCACTGCACAGTCAGTTAGATGAGATCGAGCGGATCCACGGGCTTTATTCCCCTGCCGCCCTGGGACTGGCTTCTGCACTGGCCTGTGGTGCATTTACTTTTCTTCTGGGCGGTGGCCCGCTGGAAATGATCCTGGCTTTTGCAGGCGCAGGCATCGGAAACGCCATCCGCTGCAAGCTTGGCAAGCATCATTTTACTCTGTTTATGTGCATTGCAGTTTCTGTTTCCTCCGCCTGTCTTGTATATGCAGGCTTCCTGAAGCTGGCAGAGCTTCTGTTCCACATTTCCGTCCAGCATGAGGCCGGGTACATCTGTTCCATGCTGTTTATCATTCCGGGCTTTCCGTTTATCACAAGCGGGATCGACCTTGCCAAGCTGGATATGCGTTCCGGTCTGGAACGACTGGCCTACGCCATTATTGTTGTAATGGTGGCTGCTGTCTCTGCCTGGCTGATGGCACTGCTTCTTCATCTGAAGCCTGTGGATTTCCTGCCTCTGGAGCTTTCGGCAGCTCAGAGGATCCTGTTCCGGCTTCTGGCAAGCTTCTGCGGGGTATTCGGCTTTTCGGTCATGTTCAACAGCCCTGTCCGTCTAGCCGCAGCTGCCGCATTCATCGGCGCACTGTCCAACACTTTACGTCTGGAGCTTGTTGATCTTGCCGGTTTCCCACCTGCTGCCGCGGCTTTTTTTCGGAGCACTGACAGCCGGACTTCTGGCCTCCCTCATTAAAACCAAAGTGGGATATCCCAGGATTTCCATTACCGTACCATCCATTGTGATCATGGTTCCCGGACTTTATCTCTACCGGGCAATCTACAATCTGGGAATCATGTCCCTGAATGTTTCCGCCTCCTGGTTTGCAGCTGCGATTCTGATCATCGTTGACTCTTCCCCTGGGCCTTATTTTCGCCAGGATCCTTACGGACAAAATGTTCCGCTACTGCACCTAATTGGCATACAAAAAGGACTGCTTTCTGTAGCTTCCGGTCATCAGCTATCCTTCTGATAACCGGAGCAATACAAAAGCAGTCCTTTTTTGTACATTCTATTTCATTACGATCTCATCCGCGATCCCGATCATTTTTTCCAGGCGGTCCGCAAATTTATGGATGGGGAGAAAAACGCCCAGTCCGTCATAACGTTTTCCACCATCCTCCACAGAATCCTGCCCATAATATACAAAGGCTCTTGGAAGCTTCTTCTGAATTGCCATCATGATATCCCATACAGCCGCATAGGCCTGTGCCTCCGTTTCTTTTTCCCTTACGCTGTCCGGAAGCTCATACACCAGCAGCACACCGATATGTTCGCCCATTTTGTACTCTTCTACTTCCATGGTAGCTTCATCATAGGCATGTCGCTTCCGGTAGCCATACGCCAGATACATCTTTACACCAGGTTTCTCCCTGTATATCCTGCGAAATCGGTCGTAATCCCTGTCACTTACATGGATTCCCTTTTCCCGCAGAAAATTTCCTTTTTCATCTGTGAGAAACACCGGATTCTCCTGTCCATCTGCATTGAACCTGAACGGTGCCAGAAAAGAATTTCGCAGAAGATCAAACATACTGTTCTGGCAGATCGCCATAAGGAGAGCTGTCAGATCACGGTTTTTATATGCGTCCAGCAATGCATAGGCGAATTTTTCCGGAGGAGATATCCGCATTCTATGTCTGTATCCGCATCCATGGATTCATAGAAGGTCTCCGTCAGCCGTCTGCACGCCTCCGGATCCTTCAGGATCTTTTCAAATAAAAGCTCCGCCTTTTCCTCTCTTGGGAATAATGTGCTGTTTTCCACAATTCCTCACCCTTTCTAATCTCTATGTTTACTGGAAAACATCAGAATAAAGCTGATCAGAAGCAAAACATCCGATACCCAAGATTGCCGGGATCCCAGCCTCATGGACAGATTTCCTCCGCCACCGGCTCCAATGGACAAAAAAGAAAATTATTCCGAAATAATAAAGAGCCTGCTTCAGCTGTTCCGGACGTTTTTCACGACAATACACGGACAACGCCGCCGTGCCGCTTCGTAAATTTCCGATGCACATAGTGCTTGCATAGGAATAACCGCCCACCTCCGGAAGGTCTGTACCTGCATGGCGCAGGAAAAGGATACCAGTACGGTTGCCAGCATATCCAATTCTCCCGGCATAAATCCCACCACAAAAAGGATCAGGATCTCGATCAGCAGGATCATCTGCCTCCAGTGAAGTTTTTTTGCATATTTAAAGGTACTCTGGATCCGCTCCGCCGCTACAACACCAATGGCAAAGGCTAAAACAGGAAACAGATACCTTAAACCGTCTCCCCACTGTCCTGTCATAAAATTATGGCTCATCAGAACCACGTTGCCTGTCTGGGCGTTGGAAAACACCTCATCTCTTGTAAAGTATGTGTAGGCATCCTGAAATCCGCCGGACATTGCCAGAAATACACTTGTGATAAAAGCTTCTGACATCTGCCGGTCCGCATTTTGCAGCTTTCCGCCTCCTGAAACCACTCTAAATCACTCCTGTCATTGATTTTTTTCCTCGGGTGTATTATAGTTTGCTCAGAAGCAAATGTAAAAAGTATTATTAATATCGTAAACATATTAAAATCATATCACAGGATGGAGACAATACATGATCACTTACGACTACTACCGGATCTTTTATTATGTAGCCCAGTATAAGAGCTTTACCAAGGCAGCAAGAGCTCTTCACAACAACCAGCCAAATATCACCCGCTGTATGAACAACCTGGAGCAGGAGCTGAAATGTACGCTCTTTCTCCGCTCCAACAAAGGAATCGCACTTACACCGGAAGGCCGCCAGCTTTATGAACACGTTGCCCTGGCTTTTGAGCAGCTGTCCATCGGCGAGGAGGAAATCCGCCAGAACGGAGAGCTGGAGCATGGTCTGGTTTCCATCGGCGCCAGCGAAAATGCCCTGCGTCTGATCCTTCTGGAAAAGCTGGAGCTGTTCCGCGAGCAATATCCCCATGTTCGCCTGCGCCTCTTTAACCATTCTACTCCTCAGGCAGTACAGGCACTGAAAAATTATGCGGTGGATTTCGCTATTGTCACCACTCCGATCTCCATCCGCAAGCCTTTACAGAAAAAAAGTCTCCTGCGTTACCGGGAAATTCTTGTATGCGGAAGCAAATATAAGGATCTGACCACTGCCCCTATCAGCATCCATGAGCTTCAGGATCTGCCCTTTGTAGGTCTTGCGGAAGGGACCAGCACTAGAGAAATGTATATGAATTACTTTATGGAAACCGTGTTTCTTTTCATCCTGACATCGAGGCAGCAACTACAGACCAGGTCCTTCCCATGATCGTCCACAATCTGGGAATCGGCTTTTACCCCGAGCCCCTTGCCCGGGAAGTGATCAATGACGGGAAGATTTTTGCCCTTCAGCTTAAGGAGCCGCTCCCTCAGAGAGAGGTCTGCTTAGTCACAAACAGCAGTACTGCCATGAGTACTGCTGTCAAAAAAGCTATTGAATTTATTGTGTAAATCCCTGAGGCGGATCAGCCATTTACATTTATTGTTCCACTGTCCGCTCAATATGCATGGCAAGATAACCAATTTCAATAGGATCCAGCTCTTTACCCAGGCTTTTGCCCAGGCTCTCACAGACATCCTCCGCGATCCTGTAGGATTCCGGATATTTTTCTTCTATATATTCATTCATATCCAGCTTCAGTGTCTCCCCTGTGGAGACACGGGGCTACCATATATTTGATATGGTTCATCATACGGTTGTAGGACAGGGAGATCACATCGATCTTTCTTCCTGTGGCCATCTCGATCATGGCGATGCATTCCCGTACCGTTCTTGCTGTCTGCATGGCAACAGACACCTTTTCATCTCCAAGTGCTGAGTGAATATGAAGTGCCACATATCCCACCTCATGCTCGTCGATTTCAATATCCATCCGCTCCTTCAGGATCTTCTTCAATACCTCCGCCACCTTGAATTCGCTGTAAAAAAGCACCTTGATATCATCCGTCAGAGGATTGCTGATCTGCTCATGATTCCGGATACGTCCCACTGCAAAGGAAATATGATCAGCAAGGGGAAACAGGATCCTTCTGTCTATGGTATCCCCAAAGGTCTTCTCAGCTTCTCTCAATATCTCATCTGCGATCTCCAGAAATTCCGGTGCTATGCTCTTTGCCAGTTCTTTTGCTGAGCCACGTTCTGTCTCCTGAGCCAGCCTGTAAATAGTACAGTCTGCCGGAGCCTCAAAACGCTGGCTGACCTTCTTTCCAAATCCCACACCTTTTCCCAGAAGTACATATTCCTGGTTTTCTTCCATATTTATGGCAATGATGCCGTTATTGTTCAATACCTTGCTCACTCTGTACATCTTTTTCCCCACCATTTTTATATATCCTGCCGCTTTTCCACATTCCACCACTGTCTGCCCCGGATTTTCAGTCGACATTTTTGTCTGCAGCTGTTGATTTTCTTTATCGTAACAGAATCTTTCTTTTGTGTAAAGTCCTTCTGACAGACAGTTATTTTCTTTGCCACAGGAAAAGCGCGCCCGGGCATTAGGCGCGCTTTTCACAAAACCAATCCTCTATATTATTGCTGAAAAATTCCCTATTCTTCCACAGTCTCTACTGCGAACAGCGGCTCTCCTGCTTTGATCTCTCCATTGGCAAGAAGGCGTACTCTCTGATTATCCTCGATCTCTGTGCAAAGAATCGGAGAACATAAGGACGGAGCGTTTTCTATAAGATACGGGATGTCAATCTTCATCAACGGCTCGCCTTTTTTTACATGCTGTCCCTGCTCTACCAGGATCTCAAAGCCTTTTCCTTCCAGCTTTACAGTGTCAATGCCGATATGGAGGAGCATAGGAAGATCTGTATCTGTCTGGAATCCGATGGCATGCTTTGTGTCAAAAATAAACTCTACCTCGCCGTCTTCCGGAGCACAGATCACCGGGTCCTTCGGTGTGACTACAGCACCCTCTCCCATCATTCCTTCCCGCAAAGCCTTCATCCGGCGCTGTGGAAAGGTCTGCAGCATACCGGTTACCGGGCTGTAGACAATCGCTGTTCTGAGAACCTTTTTCTCCGGCTGCGTGCTGGCTTCGGATGTCGGAGCAGTGTTCTGAGCAGCCTCACCTGTACTTTCTGCTGTACGCTCTGTATCAGACTGAGCCTGATTTTCCGCATTGTCTGTTTCTTTCTCATTTGCACCTTCAAAATATTCATTCGGCGCTGTCTCCAGATAATCCTCCAGCTTGGATTTGATCACAGTTACCTGCGGACCGTAGATGATCTGCACGCCCTGGCCTTTTTTCACGATTCCTCTGGAGCCTGTTGTTTTCAGAATGTCGTCGTTAACTCTTGCTGCATCATGGACGGTGATACGGAGTCTTGTTGCACAGCAGTCCACATCACTGATGTTTTTCTTTCCGCCAAGACCGGCTGTGATGGCTTCACTTACCGGATCTGCGGATGTGCTTCCTGCTGCTTCACCGGCTTTTCCGGCTTCTTTTCTCGCGTTTACATCTGCTTTTGTATAAAGCTTTGTTTCTGTGTCGTCATCCTCACGTCCCGGAGTCTTAAAGTTGAACTTTTTGATCAGGAAGGTGAAAATCACATAATAGAGAATAAAGTAAATGATACCTACCGGGATAATCCTGAACCAGCTTGTCTTTGCATTTCCCTGAAGGATTCCGAACAGGAACAGATCCAGGAAACCGCCGGAGAAGGTAAGTCCTACTGCAATGTTCAGCATATGTGCGATCATATAAGCCGCGCCTGCAAGAACAACCTGTACTGCAAACAATGCAGGAGCTACAAACAGGAAGGAGAACTCCAGTGGCTCTGTGATTCCTGTAAGCATACATGCAAGGGCTGCTGAAAGAAGAAGTCCGCCTGCTGCTTTTTTCTTCTCAGGCTTTGCACAGCGGTACATGGCAAGAGCAGCTCCCGGAAGACCGAAGATCATGAAAATGAACTCTCCGGAAAAATATCTTGTTGCATCAGCACTGAAATGCGCTACATTTGCGGAATCTGCAAGCTGGGCGAAAAAGATGTTCTGTCCGCCCTGTACCATCTGGCCTGCAACCTCCATAGTCCCGCCAACGGCTGTCTGCCAGAATGGCATATAAAATACGTGATGAAGTCCGAATGGGATCAGCGCGCGTTTGATAATACCGAAGATCAGGGTTCCGACATAGCCGCTGCCTGTTACAAGACCGCCCAGAGCATAAATACCGTTCTGGACTGCCGGCCATACGAAATACATCAGGATTCCCACAAACATATATACAATGGTGGAAATGATGGGCACAAATCTGGAACCACCGAAGAAGGAAAGTGCGTTTGGAAGCACGATCTTATGAAAACGGTTGTGCAGAGCCGCAACACCAAGGCCGACGATAATACCGCCAAACACACCCATCTGCAAAGACTGAATGCCGCAGACAGAAGTTACAGTACCTTCCAGAACGCTTTTTGCGATCTGTCCGTCTGCTGTGATCTTGTCATTTACTACCAGCATACCGTTGATGGCTACGTTCATAACGAAGTAAGCGATCAGTGCGGAAAGAGCTGCTACCTCTTTCTCTTTTTTTGCCATACCGATGGCCACACCTACTGCAAAGATCAAAGGCAGGTTATCAAATACCGCACTTCCGACTTTGTTCATGATGACTAGGAGTGCATTTAAGATGGTTCCGTCTCCCAGAATCTTCTGAAGTCCATAGGTTGCAATGGTCGTTTCATTTGTGAAGGAACTGCCGAATCCAAGAAGCAGGCCTGCCACAGGAAGGATTGCGATGAGGAGCATAAAAGGAACGTCCCACACGCTGCAAAACTCCGAAAATTTTGTCTTTCATGTTCTCTCTCCTTTTCTTTCGACGTTTTGGAGCGGGAATCTTTTAAGTGGGCAACAAAAAAAGACACCACCCCCATAAACGTCAAATAAAAATAATAAACATTTATGACTGGTTAATGCCTGCTTATCAGTTACACACCAAATCTGAAATAACACTATACGGGTTTTGTTCGTTTCTGTGTCAAGGAGTAAGTTTAGATT
>ENA-OQCR01000070-OQCR01000070.1-human-gut-metagenome-genome-assembly--contig:-NODE-70-length-14874-cov-1.290771_pt1 | contig 14874 bp, 13 predicted proteins | sample MGYA00242763_ERZ504589 | MGnify/ENA primary metagenome ERZ504589 (study PRJEB26092, sample SAMD00036321) | human gut metagenome | host: Homo sapiens | study: EMG produced TPA metagenomics assembly of...
CGCGTCCGCACCGCCTCGACGGCGTATCTGCCGACGTCCTCATGCAGGCGATGCTCATCCGGTCCGAGCTCCAGCATGGCTCCGAGAACCGCTATTCTGAACGGCTGCTGCTCGGCGCCGGCATGCCAGCGCGACAGGCCATCGAGTCCGGCCTTCATGGAATCGGGGTTGGCGTTGAACGAATCGTCGATCAGTGTGAACGACGTTTCGGGCTTGGTGACGGTGGACACCGCCATGCGATGCGGGCTGATGCTCGTCACGTCGGATAGGCCGGAGGCCACGTCGTCAATCGGCATGCCCAACGTCATCGCCACCGTGGCTGCGGCAAGCGCGTTCATGACGTTGTGCTGTCCGCAGATGCCGAGCGTGACGTTGGCGTGCCGGCCTGTCTTGTCTTCCAGTACGAATGACGGATGGTCGAGATCGTCGCAGCGCACGTCGAGCGCGGTCGTGTCCAGTTGCGCGTCTTCTTTCTGCGGCAGGCCGAACCACAGCACATCGGCCGGAGCGATGGCGCTCATCGCGGCCACATGTTCGTCGTTGGCGTTGAGGATGGTCAGGCCGCCCGGCACCAGTCCGCGTACGATTTCCGATTTGGCTTGGGCGATGCGTTCCGCAGGAGCCGAATTCTCCCAGATGCGCCACGCCCACCTTGAGCACCACGGCGATGTCCGGCGGAACCAGGGAGGTGAGGTTGGCGATTTCGCCCACGTGATTGGCGCCCATTTCCGCCACCAGGAAACGCGTGCCGGCGTTCACCTTGAGCGACGTCAGCGGCAGGCCGATCTCATTGTTGAACGATCCGACCGGAGCGACGGTGTCGCCCATTTTGGACAGCAGCGATTTGAGCAGATCCTTGGTGGTGGTTTTGCCGACGGAACCGGTGATGCCGATGACGGTGAACGGCGATTCCAGCGCGCGCCGACGCTCGATATTATGCTTGGCGAGCGCTCCCAACGCCTTGACGGTGTTTTCTACGACGATCTGCGGCACCTGCGCGCCCGCGATTTCGTGGTCGACCAGTGCGGCCACAGCCCCCTGCGCGCCGACCTCGGCACGAAATCATGACCGTCGACGCGTTCGCCGGCAATCGCCACGAAAACGGATCCCGGCACGATCTGGCGCGAATCCGTGAAGGCGCTGATGGCCACCGGTTCGTCGGTCGGCACGGTCGTCGGCATCAACCGTCCATCAACCGCCTGCGCGATCTCCGTCAGGCTCATCGGCATCATGGTCGGGCTGCTCACTGTCGTTACTCCTCTAATGGTTGGGTTTGTGTTTGATGTGGAGAATGTTTCGTTCCACGTTTAGTTCAGGTCACGCGAGACGCGTAACGCGCTTTTGATGTTGGCTTTCCTCACGCCGGCGGCCAGCACCATGGCGATGGACAGGGACAGCGAACGGCTGTCCGTCTGGCCGTATGCCGTCGCGGCCTGCGCCGCAAGCAGGTCGGATTCCTGGGTTCGTCCCGCGATGCGGGTCTGTTTGCCGACCGCGCATCCGAATTTTGCGACGAGTTTCGCAACCTCGGCATCGCTCAAACCATTGTCATCGCAGGCAAGCACATCGACGCTGACCGATTGCAACGCGTCCTCACGCAGGGTCTCTTCATCCAACGCGAGGATCACAGCGGCTGCGCCGTCTTCGGCGCACACCGCCATGGTACGTTGCACATCGATGGCCGACAGAGGATATTCCAGATTGAGGAAGCGTTCCAATGACTGTGAATCGGACGAGCTGATCACGCCGACGGGGTTGCCCAGCATGTGCAGGAAATCCGCGAGGTTCCTCACTTCGGATTCCACGATCTCCCTGTTCTTCCCCGTGATGGCGAATACGGCCAATGCGTCGGACGGATTGCCGGCCATGTCGCTCACCAGTTTGCCGAGCTGTCCCATGGTGGGTTCGGCGTAGATGAGCGGAATCTGGATGTCGTCGGTTTGACCGCGCAGCGCATGGGGCACAATCGCGCCATATGCTCCCTGCTCCTGAGCCTGCGACAACTGGTGCACGTCCACATCGGCGGACGGGACGAACAGTGCGCCGGGACGCACCGATTCGACATCATCCGCGATGGAAGTGATCGTCACTTCAGCCGCCGACGTCGGATCAAGATCGAAACCGTATCGGCTGGCAAGCAGCCCTAAAGTCATTCGTCTGTTCATGGATTCGCTGACCGCGCTCACCTTTCCGCCCCTCCGTGTCTGAATACGTATTCGCTCACCAATTCACCGGAATAGCATCCGTGCGAGGTGAAGACGCCGGCACTTCATACTTCTGCATAAGGAATTCACCAATCTCCGCGGTGACAGGACCCGCCGTCAAACCGCCGAAGCTGCCTTGGGGGTCTTTGAGCACCACGGTGATGACGAAGCGTGGATTATCCGCGGGAATGATCGTCGAGTAATCGCTGATGATCGAGGTCAGTTGGCCGTTCGCTCCGGCGACTTCTGCTGTGCCTGATTTCGCCGCCATACGATAGCCGTCGACCTTCACGAAGTGTTGTAGTGTTCAGCGGACGATTCCATGGCGTTGAGCATCTGGCTCGCCACGGATTCGTCGATGACGCGTGTCGCCTCGCCCTTGGACTGCTGCTCTTCGACATGCCCCGCGGTGTCGGTGATGGACTTGATGATGCGTTGCGGCTTTTTGACGCCCTTGTTGGCTATCACCGAAACCGCGTTGGTCAGCTGCATGACGTTCACCGTGTACCCTTGACCGAACAGCACGGTGTTGCGGGTTCGCCTGTCCCAGCTATCCGAGGGGTGCAGCACGCCTTCGGATTCGCCTGGCAGGTTCAGTCCTGTGGCCTGTCCGATACCGAATTTGCTGATGAAGTTGTACCGCTGCTCGTTGGTCATCTTGTCTCCGGCAATGACCATGCCAACGTTCGACGACTGTTCGAGGATGCCGGCGAGCGTCCAATGTTCGTTGCCATGGTCCACCGCGTCCTTATAGGTCTGTCCTTCCACGGTCACCGTGTTCGGTACCGTGAATTTGTCATCGACCTTGTGCAATCCCAGTTGCAGCATGCCCGACATGGCCAGCACCTTGCCGATGGAGCCAGGTTCGAAGGTCTCGCTCACCGCCCGGGAGGCGCCCATCTTCGCCTGGTCGCTTCCGGCCTCGGTCGTATCGCTGTCCGCCAAAGCGAGGATGTCGCCCGACTGCACGTCCTGGACCATGGCGATGCCCCAAGCGGAATGGTATTTGTTTTCGCTGTCGCTCAGCACTTTCTCGGTGTACCACTGCACATCCCGATCGATGGTGAGGGTGACGTCGGATCCGTTGACCGCGTCTTTGGATTCGGTCATGGTCCGGGGATTTCGACGCCGCTGTTGCCCTGTTGGTACACCTGGTAGCCGTCACGGCCCGTCAATGTCTTGTTTTCCATCTGCTCGATGCCGGCCACGCCCTTGCCGTCGGCGTCGACACCACCCAATAGCGAACCCATCAAAGTGCCGTTGGAGTACAGACGTTCGTTGCTTAGTTCCGCGTAGACGATGCCGCCGAGGTTCAGCTTGGAGATTTTATCGCTTGACCGCAGGCGTCACGTCCTTCTTCAATACCACGTATTGCCCGCTGATCGACAGTTTGGCGCCCAGTTCCGTGGCGTCCATGCCCAATACGGGGGCCAGCAGACGAGCCACGGCTGCGGCTCCCGTCACGCCGACCGGCTTGCCGTTGATCTGGTGGCAGTTGCTGCCGGTCTGTTTGGTGCAGGTGGTCGGTATGAACGCCTGCGCCTGTTCGGGGTTGCCGATGATGGTGTAGCGTTCGACACTTTGCGCGAGAATCGCGCCATTGGTATCCATGATCTTGCCGCGTCGAGCCTTCAACGTCACGGTGGTGGTGCGGCTTTGCGCCGCGGCCTGCGCCATCCCTTTGCCGTTGACCAGTTGAATATTGGCAAGTTGGATAAGGCAGGTGGTGCCCATCAGCGCCAGAACGACGCCGATGGCCATGGTTTTCGTCAACAGGTTCTTGTGGAAGAACGTGTAGATCCTGCGGATAGGGTTCACCGGGTCTTGTCTCCACTTGCGTTTGCCTGATAGCCGTTCAGATCGATGGTCAATGCGCCTTTCTGGCGGGACCCATGCCCATCTCTTCGGCCTTGCTCGGCAATGAGGCGTCAAGTTCGTCGAGCTTGGCCTGATCGTCCTCGACGTCCTGGGTCAGCTGGGTGATATGCGTTTCGATTTGGCTCGCCTCGAAGGAATTCTGCACCATTTGGGTACGCAGCATCAGTGAGCCCAGCAGGCATACACCAAGGAACACCGCGGCGATGACCAGGTGCAGCAGCGGCGTGCTGCGGGTCCGCGTCCATGTGATGAGTTGTTCGAAGCCGTGACGGATGCCGTTGCCTTCGACTCTGGTCCCTTTGATGACGTGCAGTTCGGGACGCGTGGTGCCGATGGTCTCGGTCTGGCTTTTGCGGCCGGCCGGAGCCGCATTCGAAGCGATCGTTCTTGGTGCCGCCACTTCAGTCCCTTCTTCCTTGTCTGGTCATGCTTGCGTAATCCGCGCCTTGGTCGAACCGTTTGCGCCATCGTGCGGGAATCGGTCTGGTCAATTCCACCGCGCGCAATCTGACGGACGCCGATCGTGGATTGTTGGCGATTTCCTCCGCGTCCGCCTTGATGGCGCCGCGGGTCAGTTCCTTGAAGAACGGCATCATGTCGGGCGGCACCACGGGCATATCCGCCGGAGCGTCGACCTTAAGCCCTTGGTTCATGAAGGCTTTGACGGTTTTGTCTTCCAACGAGTGGTACGACTCCACCACCAGACGTCCTCCCACTGCAAGGTGGTTGGCGATTTGCGGCAGCGTGCCGGCAAGCTTGTCCAGTTCGCCGTTGACTTCGATGCGCAGCGCCTGGAAGACGCGTTTCGCGGGGTTGCCGGCGGGACGGTGGGCCTGCGGCACGACCTCGTCCACCAAACGATTGAGCTGGCCCGACGTGGTCAGCGGCTCGGTTTCACGCCGGCGTACGCATTTCCCGTGCGATCTGCTTGGAGAACCGCTCCTCGCCGTATGTGCGGAAGATACGCACCAAATCGGCGAACGAATATTCGGCGAGCACCTGCTCTGCGGTCAGGGGCTGCGTCACGTCCATACGCATGTCGAGCGGCGCGTCATGGGAATAGGAGAAGCCACGTTCCGTCTCATCGATCTGCAGGCTGGACAATCCGAGGTCCATGAACACCGCGTTGACCTTGTCGACGCCTTGGTCGGAAAGCACTTGGGAGAAGTCGTCGAATGCCGCGTGCACGGGCGTGAAACGGTCGGCAAGGCCTTCCATTTCCATGCGTTTCGTGGCGAGCGCGAGCGCCTCGGTGTCCCGGTCGATGCCGATCAGGCGGGCGTTGGGGCTTGCTTTGAGGAACGCTGTGGAATGCCCGGCGAGGCCGAGGGTGCAATCCACCGCGATCGAGCCGGGCTTCGCCAATGCCGGTGCCACCAGGTCCACGCAATCGCGGAGCAGCACCGGCTGATGAATCGTCGTCACGTCTGTCATTAGAACTCCATCGCCGGCAATACGTCATCGGCAATGTCGGAATATCCTTGTTCCTTGTCGGCCAAGTAATCCTCCCATGCCTGTCTGTTCCAAATCTCGGCCCGGGTTCCCACGCCGATCACCACAATGTCGCTGCCCAGATTCGCGTAATCGCGGAGCATCTGCGGCACAAGCACGCGTCCCTGCTTGTCTGGCTCCTGGTCGACCGCGCCGGAAAGGAACACACGCAGGTAGTCGCGTGCCGCCTTGTTTCCCATGGACGTGCGTTGGATCTGCACCGCGATCCGTCTGAATTCCGATTGCGGCAACAGGTAGACGCATCGTTCCTGGCCTCTTGCCATCACCATGCCGGAGCCCAGTTGGCTGCGGAACTTCGCAGGCAATGCCATACGTCCTTTGGCGTCGATTTTCGGAGTGTAGGTGCCCAGCAGCAATGGCGGCAAGTCCGCCATCATGCCGCCGGATTGAGCCGGATCATCGTCGGAGACGGGTTCTGCTCCAATGTCATGGACCATTACCGCACCTCCTTTTTGCCCACACTCGGCCCACCAATCCGAGACACTTTCCCCACTCTACCCCACCGCTCACCATTTTTCCCCACGAAAAAGCAAAAATGCCTCAAAATATTGTCGATTTCTCCCCATATTTGAGATTGCGCGTCCGCACCGTACAGTTCCGGCATTGTCAGCCCGTCACGATTCGCCGCGGCCGATCGCCGCACGTAGAAGCCTTGGGGTACATTAGAGTGCCTTAAGTTTTTGATGAAGGGACAGCAATGTCGAGTTATTCCGCCCAGTTGCGTGAGGAGCAACAGGCCGTCAGCCGCGCATATGATCGTCTGGACGCGTTGAGGGCGCAGGCTCGGTCGCGTCTCGACACGGTCCGGGCCGCAGGATCGCACGGTTCGCCCACGCAACGCACCGAACGCGATTCCTTCGCCACCATGTACGAGGACCGTCTCACCCAGCTTCGTGCGGTGGAGGATCGTCTGGTTTTCGGCAGGCTCGACGACGTGCATGGCGCGCATCGCTACATTGGGCGTATCGGCCTGTCCGATGAGGATCATGAGCCGATTCTCACCGACTGGCGTGCCGACGCGGCACGCCCGTTCTATGAGGCGACGCCTTCGAATCATGGCGACATCGTCATGCGCCGGCATATCACGTTGAGTTTCAGGGAAGTGGTCGGCGTCGAGGATGAGGTGCTCGACGTGCATTCCGATCAGGTCGGCGAGGCGTCCTCCAATGGCACATTGACCGGCGAGGGTGCTCTGCTTGCGTCGCTTAACGCCAAACGCACCGGCAAGATGACCGATATCGTGGCCACCATCCAGGGCGAGCAGGACCGTATCATCCGTGCGGACCTCAACCAGGCGGTGGTGGTGCAGGGCGGTCCGGGAACCGGCAAGACCGCGGTCGCGTTGCATCGCGCGGCCTACCTGTTGTATACGCATCGTCGCGCGTTGCAGCGTTCCGGAGTGCTGGTGGTCGGCCCCAGCTCGACGTTCCTGCATTACATCGACCAGGTGCTCCCCTCGCTGGGTGAGACGGGTGTGGTCAGCCGTACCATCGCGGATCTGATTCCCGGCATCATCGCCACCGCGCATGACGACCCGTATGCGGCCAAGCTCAAGGGTGAACGCCGTATGGCCAAGGCGATCGCCAATGCCGTGGCGGCTCGTGAACGCATGCCTTCGCATCTGCCGGTCATCCGCATCAACGGTTTCAACGTGCCGATGGTGCGTGCGGATATCGAGCAGGCCATCGCCGATGCCAAGCGCACGCGGCAGCCGCATAACAAGGCGCGCGAGACCTTCGTGCGCGACATGCTGTCGGCCATGCGCAACCGGTACGTCGAACGGCTTGACTACGAGCCGGAGCAGGCCGAGCTTAACGATGTGATGCAGCAGTTGCGTATGAACGACGATTTGCGCAAGACGCTGAACCTCGCATGGCTGCCGATGACCGGCGAATGGCTGGTCGACCAGCTGTTCGCGAAACCGCAGCAATTGCGCCGTTTCGCCCCCTGGCTCGAAGAGCGTGACATCGAGACGCTGACGCGTCCGAAGGGCTCGCCCTTCACCGTCAGCGACGTACCTCTGCTGGATGAGGCCATGGAATTGCTTGGACCGGATCCGAAGGCCGTAGCCAGGCAGAAGGCGTTGGATGCCAAGCGCGCCGAGGAAGAGCAGTTCGCCAAGGACACGCTGGCGCAGGCCGGTATCGGTTCCGGCATCGTCACTTCGCAGATGCTGGTGGACAATATCAATGGTATGGACGCCGAATTGACCGCGCAGCGCGCCGCGGCCGACCGCGAGTGGACGTATGGCCATATCGTGGTGGATGAGGCGCAGGAGCTGACCGCGATGGATTGGCGCATGCTGATCCGCCGTTGTCCGTCGCGCTCGTTCACGATTGTGGGCGACGTGGCGCAGACCTCCGCGTTGGGCGGCACCCGGTCCTGGCGTCGCATGATGGACCCGCTGTTCGGCGAACGCAACTGGCAGCTCAACGAGTTGACGATCAACTACCGCAATCCGAAGGAGGTGTCGCAGCTCGCCAGCGATTTCGCCTCGTCCGAAGGCCTGTACATCTCCACGGTGAACGCCGTGCGTGGCGTCCCGGATTCAGTCAAGCGTCTCACCTTGCGTGACGATAGCCTGATCGGCGACGCCGTCGCGCAGCAGACCGTCGAGTTGGTGCGCGCCTACGTTTCCTCCGACGGTACCGGTCGTGTGGCGATCATCGCGCCGGACGATATGCTCAAGCCGTTGCGCGCACGCGTATACGCACAACTTCAGGATGAGCTCGACCCGAAGGAATTCGACAGGCTCGATGCCCAGAGTTCCTGGGACGAGCAGGTCACCGTATGTTCCACACAGACCGTGAAGGGTCTGGAGTATGATGCCGTGATGGTGGTCCAGCCCGGACGAATCGAGGAGAACGCGCCGTCGCGTATCGTAGCGGCCTCCGATTTGTATGTCGCCATGACGAGGCCCACGCAGCGTCTGCTTATACTGCGGACAAAAGACGACGAAAAGCTGCTCAAGCTATAAGGTAGGAACCATGCCTAAAGCATTGTTACTTGAAAACATCCATCCCGACGCGGCGCAGTCGCTGCGCGACCATGGCTTCGAGGTCGAGTGCCTCAAGGGAGCCCTGAGCGAGGACGAGCTGATTGATGCGTTGGAAGGTGTCGACCTGCTCGGCATCCGTTCCAAGACCAGTGTGACCCGCAAGGTCATCGACGCGCGTCCGACGCTCACCGCGGTCGGCTGCTTCTGCATTGGCACCAACCAGGTGGATCTCGAATACGCGGGCAAGAACGGCATCGCCGTCTTCAACGCGCCGTATTCGAATACCCGTTCCGTGGTGGAGCTGGTGATCGGCGACATCATCTGCCTGATGCGCCGCATTCCCGCGCACACCCATCATATGAAGCACGGCATGTGGGATAAGTCCGCCTCCGGCTCCCATGAGGTCCGAGGCAAGACGCTCGGCATCATCGGCTACGGCAACATCGGCTCCCAGCTTTCCGTCGTCGCCGAGGCGCTTGGCATGCGCGTGCTGTTCTACGACATTGAAGAGAAGCTCGCCATGGGCAACGCCCACCGTTGCGACACGCTCAACGAATTGCTGGAACAGTCCGATGTGGTCACGCTTCATGTGGATGGACGCAAGTCGAACACGGGATTCTTCGGCGAAGACCAGTTCGAGCATATGAAGCAGGATGCCATCTTCATCAACCTGTCCCGTGGTTTCGTGGCGGATTTGGATGCGTTGAAGAAGCATCTGGATTCCGGCCATCTGTCCGGCGCGGCGGTGGACGTGTTCCCAATCGAACCGAAGAAGACCGGCGACGAGTTCCTGACCGACCTTGCGGACGAGGACAACATGATCCTCACCCCGCATATCGGCGGCTCCACGCTTGAGGCGCAGAAGTCCATCGGACAGTTCGTCTCCCAGCGTCTTGAGGATTATTGGTTCAAGGGTTCCACCATGTTGTCGGTGAATCTGCCGCAGATCACCCTGTCCGACATCAAGTCGAATTTCCGCATCGCCCACCTGCATGCGAATCTTCCGGGTGTGCTGGCACGCGTCAACCGTGTGCTGGGCGAGGACGGCATCAACATCGCCGCCCAGGCCTTGGGCACAGAAGGCGAGATCGGCTATGTGGTCACCGATGTGGCGCAGCGCCCGGACCAGAGGGCTCTCGACCAGCTCGCCTCCATCGAGGGTACGATCCGCATGCGCGTGATCAGCTGAGCACGCAATACGAAACGTTACGATAATGCGGGCGGGTTCCAACCATCAGGATTGGAACCCCGCCCGCATTATATATGCTGTATTTGCTTACGGATGCGACACCCGTCTCACGCCATCATTCGGAACTTGCGCCCTTCAGCTCGTCGATGGCCCTTTGGAAGTCCTCCAGATTCTCGAAATTCTGGTAGACGCTGGCGAAGCGCATGTACGCCACCATGTCCAAGTCACGCAGCGGCTTGAGAATCGCCTTGCCGACCTCATCAGATTTGACTTGGGCCAATCCTCGTGAACGAAGATCCTCCTCGACCTTCTGCCCCAGCATCTTCAGATCGTCCTCGTTGATGGGACGGCCCTGGCATGCCTTGCGCACGCCGGAAATCACCTTATTGCGGTCGAATTGCTCGACGTTTCCGGAACGCTTCACGACCAATAGCATGGTCGTCTCCAATGTGGTGAATCGCTTGGAGCATTTCGGGCATTCGCGCCTGCGACGGATGGAGTGACCATCGTCGCTAATACGGGTATCGACCACCTTGGTGTCTGGATTCTGGCAAAACGGGCAATGCATGTTGTCCAGAATAGACTGAGCCCTTGAAATAAGCCACGCTTGGCGGCCCCTACGCCTCATGGGGAACAATGAGGCGCTGCCCCGCATGCAAAGACACCGTATCAAGGTGTTCAGCCGCATCAGTTCATCCACCGTATCTCCGACATTGCCACCCTCCGGAGTGATGCTCGCCGCATACCTCCACAAGGTGTCGCCGGGTTGCACCGTATACACGACGACAGCGGTGGAATCCGGCGCGGACTGCGCACTTCCGGGCGCGATGAATCCAAAAAGACACCAGGCAAGACCGGCCGCCATGATCGCCATGCGATTCGATTTGCCACATTTCCGATATTCGCCGCACCGTTCACCACGCCACTCCTTTTCGAACAGCTGTTCTATCGAACGCTTGTTCCAAGTATGGCACATATGTTCGATAAAACGCAAACACACCTCGAACAGATGTTTGATTTTATCGGCGTTTCGCGTTATGCTTCTAAGGAACTACGAAAGGAGCCCATCGTGAGCACCATCCCCTTCACGCCCAAGAAGAGCGACGAACGTCCGGATGAAAGCACGTTGACCGACCGCCAGCGCAAGGTGCTTGACGCCATCAAAACGCATTTGGCCAAGCAGGGATTCGCTCCTTCGTTCCGTGAGATTGGTGAGGCCGCAGGGCTTAAAAGCCCGTCATCCGTCAAACACCAGCTTCAGGTTCTTGACGAAAAAGGCTTCATCCGCATGAACGCGAACAAGGGGAGGGCCATCGAAGTGGTGAACCTCAATGACGAGGAGCCGAATGGAAAAGTCGCCCAGGTCATCCCGTTCCCCAGTCAGGACGATGCATGCGGCTCCATCATGGCCTCGCATGACGTTCCACTGGTCGGGCGCATCGCCGCCGGCGTGCCGATCACGGCCGAGCAGCATGTCGATGATGTGATGAGGCTTCCCGAACGGCTTACCGGCACCGGCAATCTGTTCATGCTTGAAGTGCACGGTGATTCCATGATCGACGCCGCCATTTGCGATGGTGATTTCGTGGTGGTCCGCGAGCAGAACAGCGCGGAGAATGGCGATATCGTCGCCGCATTGCTGGATGACGAGGCCACGGTCAAGACGTTCCGCAAGGATCACGGCCATGTCTGGCTGATTCCGCACAATCCGGCCTACTCCCCCATCGACGGCACGCATGCCGAGATCATGGGCAAGGTCGTCACCGTGCTGCGCAAGATCTGATTGCTTTCACACGTTAAACGGCAAAGGGCGTCGAACATACCATTTTGAGGCATGTCCGACGCCCTTTGCCATACCCTTTGCCATACCGCGCGGTTGTGCATTCACCTTGCGAATCCATCAAGAATGAACGCGAGGGCATTTCAAAATGTCGTCGCATTCTTGAAGTTCGGGAGCACGGTTCAGGAATGCAGTTCCTTGCGGCTGTCCGAATCGTATCCTTCAGGTTCAAGCTGGAAGGTGGTGTGCAGCACGGATACGGGGAAGTGCTCACGCAGGCAGTTCTGCAATTGGGAGAGGATGTCGGCGGCATCATCCATGGTCAGCCCGCGCTCCACTACCACATGGGCCATGACGACGGGCATGCCGGTAGAGACGGTGCTGGCGTGCAGGTCGTGCACGGCCACCACGTGCGGCACCTGCTCAAGATGTTCGCGCACCTCGTCCAGATCGAGTTCCTGTGGGGTTTCCTCCAGCAGCACGCGCACGGCGTTGCGCAGCAGCACGAACGCCCGGGGGATCATCATCAATGCGATGATGCCGCCCGCGACGGCATCGAAGCCGGCCCAGCCCGTTGAGATCAGCACGATGGCTGAAACGATCACGGCCACGGACCCCAATGCGTCGTTCATGACTTCGAGGAACGCGGCTTTCATGTTCATGTTGTCCTCGCTTTGCCCCGCGAGGATGAAGATCGAACCGACGTTGGCGCAAGGCCGAGTATGCCCATGAACAGCAGCAACCGCACGTCGTGCACTTCGTCGGCGGCTCCGCCGAACAGCCTCATGCCGGCTTCGACGAGCGCGTAGATGCCGACGATCAGGAGCACGAGCGCGCCGACCGCGGCGGTGAGCACTTCGAGTCGCGCCCATCCCCAGGTGCGTTTGTTGCTAGGTTTGCGTTGCATGAGCACCGCGGTGACGGTGGAGGCGATCAGCACCGACATGTCGGTGAGCATGTGGCCGGCGTCGACCAGCAGCGCCAGCGATCCGGTGACGATGGCGCTGACCACTTCGGCGATGAACACCGTGGAAGTCAGCCCCAATGACATCATGAGTCTTTTCTGGTGTTCGGCCCCGCTTGCGGCGGTCGTGGCGTCCACACCCGCATGGCTGTGTGCCATGATGGGTTTCCTTTCGTCGTCTTTGGTTCGATCCGCGGCTATTGAAACCGCTTCTCAATACCATTTTCATTCGTCTCAAAACGCAGGAACCCCAGTCCGAAGGCTGGGGTTTCCAAGTTCTGCTGACAGTCTAGCGGCTCACCGCTCCCCTGTCAATAAAGTCAAACCGTCAATTAAAAACCGAACTGGGCGGCGGTTTCCTTCAGCGTCTCCGCGGAGCGCTTCAGGGCCGCGAGCTCACGGTCGGACACCGGGGTGTTGATGGCGGTATTGACGCCGGAACGGTTGAGCAGGGTCGGCACGGACATGCACACGTCGGAGATGCCGTGGAAGTCGTGCAGCATGGAGCTGACTGGCAGGATGCGGTTGGAGTCGCGCATGACGGCTTCGATGATGTCCACGCCGGACATGCCGATGGCGTAGTTGGTAGCGCCCTTGCCGTTGATGATCTTGTAGGCGGCGTTCTTGACTTCCTGGTGGATCTGCTCACGCACTTCGGCGTCCAGCGGATCGTGGCCCGGCAGCGGGGTCCAGTCGCACATCGGGACGCCGCCGATGGTGGCGGAGGCCCACAGCGGGACTTCGGAATCACCGTGTTCGCCGGCGATGTAGGCGTGCACGTTCTTGACGTTGACGCCGGTCTGCTGCGCGATCAGGAAGCGCAGACGGGCGGAGTCGAGGTTGGTGCCGGAGCCGAAGACCTGGTTGGCCGGCAGGCCGGAGATCTTCTGGGCCACGTGGGTGGCGATGTCGACCGGGTTGGTGATGAGCATGTAGATGGCGTTCGGAGCGACCTTCACGAGGCCCGGAATGATGGCCTTGAGGATGTTGATGGTGGCACCGACCAGCTCGAGGCGGGACTGGCCCGGCTTCTGGCGCGGGCCTGCGGTGATGACGATCATGTCGGCGTCACGGCAGATCTCCGGATCGTCGGAGCCATCGATGGTCACGGTCGGATAGAAGCTGGAGCCGTGCTGCATGTCGAGCACTTCGGCCTCGACGCGTTCCTTGGCGATGTCTTCGAGCACGATCTCACGTGCGACGCCACGCTGAGCAGCAGCGAAAGCGAGAGTGGAGCCGACTGCGCCGGCACCGATGATAGCGAGCTTTGTGGGCTTGATTGGGTGAATCCACCATGTGCTTTACCTCTCTTTGAGCAAGAAGAACGTCCCGCGTTGTGGCAGGGTATTTTCTTTCGATTTCAACCCTACTTTATCCATACAGCATGACGTTTCGCCGTGAATCCGCATGATTTGCAACCACTGAAAAGTGATTTTCGTCACAGCTTTGTGAGCGCTCACATACACTGCGCCCGTTGAAATGCAGCTGTTGCAATCCGTTGCAGCGTTTGCACGGCCGCTCCGGTAAACGTCATCGGGAACGGCTTGCGCGGAAGCTCAGTCGATGGCCTGCTCCACGATCTGCGCGGCCAGCTGGTCGTCGACCTCCGCTTCGAGCATCATGCCGTCGTCGCGGTATTCGACGTTGATCACCTTGCCGTATTCGCGCACGCGGGACATGAGCGAGCCGGCTGTGTACGGCAGCAGCGCCTCGACGTGCACGTTCGGCGTGGGCAGCATCGATTCCACGTGCTCGCGCAGTGCGTCGACGCCCTCCCCTGAAAACGCGGAGACGATGTGCGCTTCCGGCATCAGCGCCTCGATACGTTCGCGTGCGCCCTCGTCCATACGGTCGGCTTTGTTGAACGCCACGATCGTGGGGATCGTCTCGACGCCGTCGATGTCGGACAGCACGTCGTTGACGGCGTCGATCTGGGAGAACGGGTCGGGATGCGAGCCGTCGACCACGTGCACGATCAGGTCGGCGTCGGCGACTTCCTCCAACGTGGATTTGAACGCTTCGATGAGCTGCGTTGGCAGGCGGCGCACGAAACCGACGGTGTCCACATACGCGTACAGTCGCCCGTCCTTGGCTTTCGCACGGCGTACGGCGGTATCCAAAGTGGCGAACAGCGCATTCTCCACCAGTTCCGCGGAACCGGTCAGCCGGTTGGTCAACGACGATTTGCCGGCGTTCGTATAGCCGACCACGGCGACGGTCGGCAGGCCGAAGCGACGGCGCGCGCCACGTTTGACGTCACGCGCGGGCGCCATCTGTGCGATCTGCCGGCGTAGTTTGGCGATTCTGCTGCGGATCACGCGACGGTCCATTTCGATTTTCGTCTCACCC
>ENA-OQCR01000073-OQCR01000073.1-human-gut-metagenome-genome-assembly--contig:-NODE-73-length-14689-cov-1.708007_pt1 | contig 14689 bp, 13 predicted proteins | sample MGYA00242763_ERZ504589 | MGnify/ENA primary metagenome ERZ504589 (study PRJEB26092, sample SAMD00036321) | human gut metagenome | host: Homo sapiens | study: EMG produced TPA metagenomics assembly of...
CGCGCCCCGTGCGCGGCCGCATCGCGTACAACGTCGGGCAATGGAACCCCGGCTCGAATCCTGTGCCATTGAAGGCGAGGATGCGGTGGTCGCCGTGCGGGCGGCCACCGCAGGTGCCGTTCGCACCGTGGTCGTCCGGCAGTCACGTGCGGGGCCGATCACCTGTGATTAGACGATTGCCGAGAATAGCCGTTGCATGACGGCACGGAATGTTCAGCTGAAGGTAATGGGCAATCTGGCGCTTGACGTGAAACATGGTTATCGTACAAGTATGAGCAAGACGTCACATGCGAATACGACCGTTGCCGTGGTCTGCAATCCGACATCGAACAAAGGCAAGGGCGCCCAAGTGGGCGGTCATGTCATTGATCTGCTGCGCGGAGCCGGACGCAAGCATGGCTTCGACGTAATCGATGTGACCGGCACAAGCTTCGACGATTCCCTGGCCAACGCCCGCCGCCGCGGCGACGAATACGATTATCTGGTCGCGGTCGGAGGCGACGGCATGGTCGCGTTAGGCGCCAACGCAGTCGGCTGCTCCGGCAAACCACTCGGCATCGTGGCCATCGGCTCCGGCAATGATTTCGCACGCGGACTGGATTTGCCGGTCAATCGCGTCGAAACCGCCGTTGAAGGCATTGTCGGTGCGATTGTGCGCGGCACGCATATCGACGTGGACATGGGCTTGGTGACTTCGTTGCCTGACGGTCATGCCATCGATTCGACCGACGGAACCGATGTTTCACAGTCGCGCTCGCCGATCGACCGCTATTATGCGGGCATGCTGTCGTGCGGTTTGGACGCAAGCATCAACGACCGCGCCAATCATTCGCATCTGCCGAATGGCTCGCTGCGGTATTTCGCCGCGGTCATCGTGGAGTTGACTCACATGAAAAGCTACGGATACCACATCAAGGCCACGCTGGCCGACGGTTCGGTGGAGGAGCGGGATATCATCTCGCCACTGCTCACCGTGGCCAATTCCCGCCATATCGGCGGCGGCATCGAGGTGTCCCCGTATTCACGGTTCGCGGACGGACTGCTTGATCTGGTGTGGCTTGACCATGTGCCGAATTTCCGGGAGTGCGTGGACGCGGTGGCACGCGCCTACCACGGCCGACTGCTGGGCAGCCATGCTTTCGGATGGAAGCGGGTGCGCGACATTGAAATCACCCGCGCCACCGAAGGGGATGAGCCTCCGGTGTTGATGGCCGATGGCGAATACGTGGCCATTTGCCGGTGAAGGTCTTAGCCAAGGACCGTGCGCTGCGTGTGCTGGTGCCGCCGGCCGTGGCGGAAGCGCAGGCGGCCGACAGCGAGGAACGGGTGTTGGAAACCATCAAACGTGACGGTCGCGACCCTCTTACCGGTAGATTCCTCGCCTGACGTCGTTTTCCGTCAGCCAGCCGGTGCCGCTCGATGCCCCTCCGGACGTTGAACGGCCGTTATATGTTGCTTGCCGGCGGAAATGACGCGTGTGGGAGCACCGTCACAGATATTCGTCCAAATGCAGCGTCTGTGCCGCCACCTGCCTGACAATGTCATCGTCAATGTCAGGATGCAGTCTGATCAGCGAGATCAAGCCGACGATCAGCGTGTAGAAGGTCTCATGCTCGTTGCGGACGGCACTGCGTGCTTTCCTCGAATTCACGTACCGTGGAACCGCACAGGTATTCGGAAATGCGGTCCGCGGCCCGGTCGATGAACCTCAGATACAGTGCAGCGTTGCCATCCTCGATGAGACGTTGGCTGAACGGGCCTTCATCGGCGATGAGCGAACGGGTCAGCCGCACCACATCGTCAAGCGCCTTCGAGATGTTGCCGGCCTCGCGATGCTCGTTCCACTCTTCCAGGCGGGCGATGACTTCGCTGATGACATCGTCGAGCACGGCATCCGCAACCTGGTCTTTGTCTTGGAAATAGTGGTAGAAAAGCGATCTGGTCATGCCGACCCGTTCGGCGATATCGCTGATCGTGATCTTCGAAAACCCTTTTTCCAAGCAGATCTCACGTGCCGCCTGCACGATCTGCAAGCGACGCGCGTCTCCAATGGTGCTGGTGGACGCTTCCGGTTTCCCGGTCATGGCTCTCTCCTCCCAATCGCGTGGCAACGCCTTGTGCGGCATGGTGGTGACGCACGGGTTTTAGGCGCGCAACAGTCAGCATTCGTGACCGACGGTACGCCGATCACACGGTTCATGTCTGATTTCCAGAGTACCGGCTGCGCCGGTTGTAGATCAGACAGACACGCGATGGACTTGCGGAGATGGTCGGCTTCGGCGCTTCCCGATTGGCGAACGTGTCGTAATTCATCGATACTCTAGAACACTACGGCGGAAGGAATTTGCGATGGCACTGGCACTGTATAGAAGGTATCGTCCCGACACGTTCGATGGCGTGATCGGACAGGATCAGGTCACGGTTCCGCTGATGCGTGCGCTTGACGAGAACAAGCTCACGCACGCCTATCTGTTCTCCGGACCGCGCGGCTGCGGTAAAACGAGTTCCGCGCGTATTCTGGCCCGTTGCGTCAACTGCGCCAAAGGTCCGACCTCGCATCCGTGCGGTGAATGCGCCAGCTGCCGTGACCTTGCCACCGGCGGCCCCGGCTCCATCGACGTGGTGGAAATCGACGCCGCCTCCCATAACGGTGTGGACGATGCCCGTGAACTGCGTGAACGTGCCGGATTCGCCCCGGCCCGCGATCGCTATAAAATCTTCATCCTCGACGAGGCCCACATGGTCACGCCGCAGGGCTTCAACGCGCTCCTGAAAATCGTGGAGGAGCCGCCGGAGCATGTCATGTTCATCTTCGCCACCACCGAACCGGACAAGGTGATCGGCACCATTCGCTCCCGCACCCACCACTATCCGTTCCGTCTGGTGCCACAGGAGGTCATGGGTCCGTATCTTGAGCAGATCTGCGCCGACGAGCATATCGAGGCCGAAGCGGGTGTGCTGCGCTTGGCCATGCGTGCCGGCGGCGGATCCGTACGTGACACGCTGTCCGTGCTCGACCAGCTGATGTGGTTGGTCCGTCGACGAAGATTCCTTACGATTCCGCGGTCGCGCTGCTTGGTTTCACGCCGGACGCGCTTATCGGCGAGGCAATCGACGCCGTCGCCGACAAGAACGGCGAGGCGCTGTATGGCGTCATTCAAAAGGTCGTGGTCGGCGGATTCGACCCCCGACGTTTCGTTGAGGACCTGCTGGCGCGCGTGCGCGACCTGTTGGTGCTCACCTTGGGCGGTGAGCGTGCGGAAAGCGTGCTGTCTGACGACACCGCGATCGAGAACATGGACGATCTGCATCGCCAGGCGGCTTCGCTGGGATTGGCCGCGCTTACGCAGATGGCGGATACGATCAACGCCACGCTGGCCAACATGACCGGTGCGATTTCGCCGCGCATGCGCCTGGAACTGCTTGCCGCCCGCCTGCTTGCCGGTCGTGAGACGGGGCGTGGTCGCGCAAGCCGCCGCACCATCGTCCGGCATGCCGGAAGCTGGGCATGCGGGCGGTGCCGCAGCGTCTGAATCGCAACGTCCGTCCGGTTCCCGTAGGTACGCCGCGCAATCGGCACGTGGAAGGCATGCCGTGGAACCGTCCGCGGCTCCCACGAATCCAGCTGATGCCGTCGTGTCCGGAGCGGCCTCCGTATTGGCGGAAGTCCAGCAGGCGATGGGTGGACCTCTGTCGGAAGGCAGCGAGCCGGCCGCTTCAGCCGAGTCCAAGCCGGTTGAAACGCAGTCTGCGCCATCCAAACTATCCAATGCCGAACCATCCGCTCCCACCCAGTCCGTGGCTCAGTCCGTGCCCCAGCCCGCGGCAACGGACGATCGCACTCCCGACCAGAAGTGGGACGCGATCGTTGCCGGCCTGCCTGAGGATGTCCGTCGCTACGTGGACCGCGAGAAAGTGCCCCGCGTGCTGCTGGACGGGGCCAAAGGCCGACTGTGGATTAAATTCGACAAGTCGTTGAGCAAATACGCGTTCGCCAAGGCCGTGGCCAAGGAAGCGGTCGACGGCACCACCAATGTGGTGCAGATCGTGCGCGGCGAAGTGCATAAGGTGTTCGGCCCCGATGTCACTCTCGCGCCGGCCAAGAAGCTTGCCGACGGTTCCACCGCGGTGCCGTGGAGCAAGCTCAGCCCGGAAGAGCAGAGCAAGATCAACGCGCAGCTGGTGCAGGAACAGCTGAAGGCCGCCACCCTGCTGACCGCGAACCTCGGCAAGAAGGTTGCCAAGGAGCCGGAAGACGACGATCCGTGGAACACCCCAATTCCGCAGACGCCCATCGCCGAAGGCAACGCCAACGACGTACAGCCGCCGGAACACCACGTAAAACATGTGGACGTGCCGGATGTGAGCGATGACGTCGATCCGTGGGCCACGCCACTGCCCACGCCGCAGACGGACGATCAGGAGCAAGGCCAACCGAATGGGCCGGAGCAGCCGCGGCAAAACCAGCCGGAACAGCACAGCGAACGACATAGCGCACGGCAAAGCGCCCGCGAAATGCAATCGCAACAGGCCCAGCAGCCGGCGCCATCGCCGGCAGGATTCGCGGATGACCCATGGGGAGCCCCCATGCCGGTGCAGGCGGGACCGCCGGAGCCTGAAGTCGCCCCGGAAGACGACGAATACTCCATGAGCGACGAATCGATCGGCGCATCGAACGCTTTGGACATGAACGACCTGAACAGGGTGTTCGAAGTGAAGAAAGTCGAGGAATTCAGCTCGGACGATCCGCACAATCCGCGCAACATGCAGGTGAAGAAAACACTTGACGACTGACACCGGCCACCGCACGTCGCATGTCGCTTATCGTACGGCGAGTACCGGGCGCTGGCCATCAGACGTCAGTTGTCCGGAACGTGGCTGCGGCAACCAGTCAACGAAAGGTATGAACCATGGCTTTGGCCTATGACGGCGCCATCCAACGACTCATCGACGCGTTCGCCAACCTGCCCGGCATCGGGCCGAAAGGCGCGCAACGCATCGCCTTCTACCTGCTCAACGCGCCCGATGAGGAATCGCAGGCACTGATCGACGCCATCACGGAAGTCAAGGAAAAAGTACGGTTCTGCGATATCTGCGGCAACGTGTGCGAAACCAGCCCATGCCCGGTATGCGCCGACCCACGCCGCGACCACAGCGTGATCTGCGTGGTCGAAGAGCCGAAGGACGTGATGAGCATCGAACGCACCCGCGAATACCGAGGCATGTACACGTGCTTGGCGGCGTCATCAACCCGATGGCCAACGTGCAGCCAAGCGACCTCAACATCGCCAAACTCATCGAACGGCTTAAGGACAGCGAAGTCAAGGAGGTGATCCTCGCGCTCAACCCGAACGTGGAAGGCGAGGCCACCACCAGCTTCCTTTCGCAGCTGCTGAGCCAGACCGACATCAAGGTGACGCGCCTTGCCAGCGGTCTGCCGGTGGGCGGCGACCTCGAATACGCCGACGAGATCACCCTGGGCCGTGCGCTCGCCGGCCGTCGCGCCGTATGAGCTCCGCTGGCATGGCCTCCGCGAGCCGTCGGTCCCGCGCCCAGCTCATACTCAACCGCTGTCCAGCAACGTGTTCCGCATGTTGGGCGCGGTTGGACTTGACAAAATGGATGTTTCCTATAATAGGCTTCACTTGCCGAATCAGGCAGGTGATACGTTGAAGAAGATTGGATAAGTTGTGGCTCTCATCGTGCAGAAGTTCGGTGGCTCTTCCGTAGCCGATCCAGAATCGATCAAGCGCGTGGCCCGACGCATCATCGAAACGAAGAACGCCGGCAATGACGTGGCCGTCGTGGTCTCCGCCATGGGAGACACCACCGACGACCTGATCGATCAGGCGCTCAGCATCGATTCCAACCCGCCGGCGCGCGAGATGGACATGCTGATGACCGCAGGCGAGCGTATTTCGATGAGTTTGCTCGCTATGGCGATTCATGCGGCCGGCTCTCATGCATACTCGTTCACCGGTTCCCAGGCTGGTTTCATGACCGACGCGCAGTTCGGCACCGCGCATATCAAGGCCGTGAAGCCCGATCGCGTGCGTCGTGCATTGGATAAGGGTTCCGTGGCGATTGTGGCCGGTTTCCAAGGCGTGAACGAAGGCGGCGACGCAACCACGCTCGGCCGTGGCGGTTCCGATACTTCCGCCGTCGCGCTCGCCGTGGCGCTGGATGCCGACATCTGCGAAATCTACACCGACGTCGATGGCGTGTTCACCGCCGATCCGCGTATCGTGCCGACCGCCCGTCGCATTCCCGTCATCGACTACGAATCGATGCTGGAAATGTCGTCCTGCGGTTCCAAGGTGCTGGCATTGCGTTGCGTGGAATACGCGCAGCGATTCGGCATGCCGTTGCACGTGCGCAGCTCCTTCTCCCACCGTCGCGGCACGCTGATCGTGCCGGAAGGCGTCGATCCGCGCACCCTGCCGAACATCTGAACGGCAGCCGGGCAGCGTAATCGCAGGCAATCGCAAATAATTGCAAGACAACGCGAAAACGAAAATAAGACTTTACAAACAAAGGTAAGAACATGAGCGAAAACAACAACCAGTCCATGGGCGACCTGTTCCCCGACCTGGGGCCGGAAGTGCCGATCATCTCCGGCGTCGCGCACGACAGCACCGAGTCGCTGGCCACCGTGCGCCGCGTGCCGAACGAGCCGGGCATGGCGGCGAAGGTGTTCACCATGCTGGCCGAGGCCGGCGTGAACGTGGACATGATCGTGCAGGCCTCCGCCTCCACCGGCACCGCCGACATCTCCTTCACCGTGCCGGGCACCGCTGCGGCCAAGGTCCAGGAAGTGCTGCAGGAGAAGCAGGGCGAGCTGGGCTTCCAGTCCTTCGACGTCGACCCGAACGTCGGCAAGGTGGCCGTGGTCGGCGTGGGCATGAAGACCCATTCCGGTCTGGCCGCGAAGTTCTTCAACGCGCTGAGCGACAAGGGCGTGAACGTGCTGATGATCTCCACGTCCGAAATCCGCATCGCCGCGCTTGTGCCGCTCGAGCAGCTCAACGACGCCGTCAAGGCGCTGCACACCGCCTACGGTCTGGACGCCGACCAGGTGGAAGCCGTGGTGTACGGCGGCACCGGCCGCTGATAGTGCTGGCTTCAGTTTCCCGGTATTTTTAAAGGGCATGGTTTTGCGACCGTGCCCTTTTCGTTTGCTTTTTACGATTCACGCCGTACGTTGCATACCGTGCCAAGCAGTCCCCAAACAAGCAAAAGGCCGGCTCCGAAGAGTCGGCCTTTTGCTTGGCTATGGCTCGTTTATGCGGCTTACGGTTTAGCTACCCAAGCCGCATAAACGTCGCATCACTTCTTGGTGATGTAACCCAACGCCTTAAGCATTTCTGCGCTTTCCAGCGCGCCACCGGCGGCGCCACGCAGGGTATTGTGCGCCAATCCCACGAACTTCCAATCGAAAATGGAATCCTCACGCAGACGGCCGATGGAAACACCCATACCACCCTCGTAATCCACATCCTTGAGCACCTGCGGACGGTCGTCCTCGGTCAGGTACTGGATGAAATGCTTCGGAGCGTGCGGCAGGCCAAGCTCGGCGGCCTTGCTGGTGTAGTTGACCAGACGGTCGATCAGCTCGTCCTTGGTCGGGTTCTTACCGAAGTTGATGAACACGGTGGCGGTGTGGCCGTTGAGCACGGGCACGCGGATGCACTGCGAGGTGATGCGCAGCGGACCGTCGAACGGCACGATCTCGCCCTTGGCCTCGTCCACATGGCCGAAGACCTTCAGCGGCTCCTTCTCGGACTTCGCTTCCTCGCCGGAGATGAACGGAATGATGTTGCCCACCATTTCCGGCCAATCCTTGAACGTCTTGCCCGCGCCGGAAATGGCCTGGTACGTGCTCACGATGACCTCGTGCGGCTCGAATTCCTTCCATGCGGCCAAAGCCGGAGTATAGGCCTGGATGGAGCAGTTCGGCTTGACGGCAATGAAACCGTGCGTGGTGCCCAGGCGCTTCTTCTGATGTTCGATGACCTCATAGTGCTCCGGATTGATCTCCGGCACCACCATCGGCACGTCCGGAGTCCAGCGGTGGGCGCTGTTGTTGGACACGACCGGGGTCTCGGTCTTCGCGTATTCCTCTTCGATGGCGCGGATCTCGTCCTTCGGCATGTTCACCGCGGAGAACACGAAGTCGACGTCCTTGACCACGTCCTCGACGTCGGCCACGTTCTTGACGACCATGTGCTTGACGAACTCCGGCATCGGGGTTTCCATCTTCCAGCGGCTGCCGATGGCCTCCTCGTAGGTCTTGCCGGCGCTGTGCGCGGACGCGGCAAGGGTGACCAGTTCGAACCACGGATGGTTTTCGAGCAGCGTGACGAAACGCTGACCGACCATGCCAGTAGCTCCGAGAATGCCGACTTTGATCTTTTCGGACATAACAACCTCTCGCTTACATGACGGAATTGCTCTGCAAATTCGATTGATTCACGCTTGAGGTCGACCAGCCGGCCCCAAACGACTTCGTGGGCGGCCACACGCGTTGTTCAATTCTATGAAAACGTGCCGTCAAGCCGTTCCTGCTATCCGTATGCTGGTCTGTTCGCCGGAATGTCCGTTTCCGGCGATTCGGACATTCGCAGTGTGCTGACGGTGCCGGGAAAAGCACGCGCCCGCGTACACTGGTAGACATGTCGAAGGCATCAGAAGAAGCGCAGAAGCAGCTGGATCGTATCGTGGCGTTGGGGTATCCGGATGTGGCCGATATGTCGGCAGCCGCGTTCCGCTCGCTTGCGCGCCCGCTTATCCGTGCGTTGGAGGATTGCGGCGATGAAGCTGGATTGGGCACGCAGATCCTTCTGGTACCTACGCGCGAGCTGGTGTCTCCTGAATCGCTGATCGCCCGTACGTCCATCAACCGTATGGCCGGCTTCACCACCATGCCGCCGCGCGACATCGCCAGCTTCCTGCCGCAGGACGGTTTCGAACCGCCGGAAGGCCCGTTCTATCTGGTGATCGAACCGCACACCGGCACCTGCTATATCAACCGCGAGCCGGACGTGGCACGCAAGCTGATCGATTCCGACGAGCGCCTGCCGCTCACATTGGAGGAAGGTCTTGCGATTGCCACACAGCATCCGGAATGGTTGCTGGAGAAGAACGGTTTCAACCTACTGGGCTCGCGTTCCGCTGACGGCCGCGTACCGAGTATCTGGATGAGCCAGAATGCTCCGCGATTGGGCGCGGTGTGGCCGAATTCCCGTCATACGTGGCTGGGTAACGCCTACTGCATGGCCCGTCGAGGCGTGAGCCTGTTCCGGTAGTCTTTCGGCTTACCGCGCCGGCTCCCTATAATCGATTTCAGAGAAGAAACTGAAGCAGGGGAGAAGCCATGTTCTGTACGCAATGCGGTTCGAAGAACGCTCCGGAGTCGAAGTTCTGCACGAACTGCGGCAATCCGTTGGTCTCCGTTCCGGTGCAGCCTGATGCCGGACAAGCACGGATTTCGGATGATTTTTCCGTCGATTCCACAGCGGTGGAAACCCCTGCATCGCAGCTCGCACCGCAGTCTGCGGAGCAACCCGAGGAACAGTCTGCGGCACAGCACGAGGAACGCCCTGCAGAACAGCTCGCTTCGCAGCCGGCAGACGCGATTCCGCCGGTCCCGTTGCCGGGCGGCGGCACGCTGCCCCGTAGCGCAGTCCGCGACTTCGGCTGCATCGCAATCCGTTCCGTCGCGCCGGAAACTCCTGAGCCAAAAAGCGACGGGACTGCGCGTGCCGCTTCCCCGAATCGCAAGCTCATCATCGGCATAGCGGTGGCCGCGGTGCTGCTGGTCGCCGCTGTGGTGGCCGGCATCGTGACATACAACATGGAGTTGTGGGGTGGCAAGTCGTTGCCGGACGTGGCGGTGGCGTCTCCCAAGGACTCGTCGAAGACTCCGGATGCGAAGGTCGTGGTCAGGCAGCTTGAAGGCAAGGGGCTCAAAGTCAAGCGCGTCAAGGAATTCTCCGGCGTGAAAAGCGGCAAGTTCCTTGGCTATCAGGGAATTCAGTCCGGTGACCGCGTAAGGGCGGGCAGTGTGGTGACGGTGCGCGAATCGGCCGGCCCTGGCGTGCCGGAAGGTACGGTCGGCAAGAAAGCTGAAAGCGTGGTGACAACGTTCTCGCAGATGGGCGTGCCGGTGCATTACAAGCAGGTGATCGTGTCGGGCACCAGCAAAACCACCGAGGGAAGCGTGGTCAGCACGTACCCCGCGCAAGGCCAAGGCGTGAAGGATGATAAGAAAGGCATCTACATCGGCGTGGCCACGAAAAGCGACGGCGGCCTGCCGTCGGACATCGTCGGCCAGGAAATTTCCGACGTGAAATCAAGCCTTGAATCCAAAGGCTACGACGTGAAAGTGGAGAAACGTCTCTCATCGAAACAGTACATCGGCAAGGTCTCCGGCTCCGAACCTGGGCCGGGCAGCCAGCTGAACGAAGGCCAGACCATCACCCTGTATCAGGGTGTGGATGCCAAGGGTGCCAAGCAGACGTTCATTGACCACAGCGGAACCGGTGGAGATGGGTTGCTGATGGGCACGAGTGACGTTGCTTCTGGCCAGTGGTGCAATAAGGCCGGCGACTGCATCACGCTAGGACAGGATGACAGTTATTCCAGCGGAGACATCGTTTTCCTGAAAGTGAAAGATGGTGCTGCGAACACGAAGTACAGCATGACCGGTGGGTCTTTGATTTCCTGCGATGCGGTGCAACAGCCGTATTGCAGCAGCAAGAAAGCCGACTATCTGTTGACTGGAAACTCTGGAGCATTTGAATTGTTCCCACACAAAGCGTTCGAAACGTATTGGTGTGGCGATTCCGCCTTGGGTGGGGAAGGCGATATGCGGAGTTGTGTTGCCGGAAAGGTCCATGACATTGATTCCGACTCTTCGGATGCGCCCGATTATGAGCCGGACGGCAGCGGTAAATTCCATATGATGGATTTGTTCGCGGTGTTCCCAGTCGGCTCTGATGTGGAATCAGTAGAGAAAACTGGCTATTTTGACGCGTCTGCACTCGCGGCTGCCCAAAAGCAAAAACCTGTCGATACGGACCGTCCGTTCTTGATGTATCGTGACGTGAACCAGTACAAGAACGGCGAGAAGGAATCAACCTATACAAGGGACTGGTTCGATCCATTCATGCCTTACAACGGCTACAACGGCTCCAAGGATGACACCGTCAAAATGAAGCCCGCCCCCAGCGACGAAACCGCCTACTATCTGGTGGAGGACGTCCAGCCCGACTGGGATTCCCTCGAAGACGCCAACATCAAGGGCGTGTCCGCCAAGAGTCAGAAATCTAACGGCAAAAATGCAAGCAAGAACGCAGACACCAAGAAATCTGATTCGCAATCGGATGCCGCCACTCGGTCTTTGATGAAGTCCATCGCCGGAAAGTACGGTTTCGCTTCCGGTTCCGGCGGTTGGGGCGCCACTATGACGGTGGCGTCCGATGGCACGTTCAGCGGAACATATCATGATTCCGACATGGGCATTACGGGAGATGACTATCCGAACGGATCGGTCACCATTTCGAATTTCAAAGGCCGTTTCAAGGATGCCAAGAAGAACGCGGACGGCAGCTATACGATGCAATGCGACAAATCGGCGCTGAAAATCGATGGCAATATAGGAGACACGTATATCAAAAACGGTAGTAAATATACGGTTGCCGACCCCTACGGCATTGCCCCTTGCGGTGCATTCACCGTATATCCGGCGGGATACGACAGTTCGCAGCTCAGCGAAGCGATCGTCGGCTGGAGCCATGCGTGGTATGACAGCATGCCCGCAAAGCTGGAAACGCCGATTATCGTGAATGCCGAGGACACGAATCTCGGTAGCGAATCACAGCAAGACGCCTTCTTCCAATCGAAATATCTTGAGTGATATTCGATAAGGTCGCGTTGCCGGCGGTGCTGCCGTCGAGTCGCTGTCGATCATTGCGATTGCCACGAGCATCGCATTACTGCGATTTGCGCAACAGCCCCCCGAACCGCATACCCGATCGCGCCGCACGTCACCGCGCCCGCCCCTAGCAGTGTGGCGCTGACCTGCGGCCTGCGCAGCTCGTTGCGCACGCCGATCAGGTCCGTCACGCAATGGTCCTCGAAGAACACGCGTAATTCGTTGCTGGAATAACGGCCAACCAGATCGCCCCACGTCAGCATGCGCGTCACGTACGCCATCGGATTGTCTTCGCGGAATTCAAACAGCCGGATGCCGCGGAACCGCGATTTCGGGCCGTAGCATTCAAAACCACAGGTTGGCGCGTACCCCAAATCGATGTCGTGCACATGCCCGACGAACGAATTCTTGTGGTCATGCCCGCAGAACAGTGCGAAATAGCCGCCCGCCTCACGTAGCGCGTCCACTTCGCCCACGTTCACGTCGGCGCAGCCAATCGCCTCGCCCAGCCGCGAACCGGGTCGGCACACATCACGGTCGAGCACATAGCAATGTCCTGCGAATTCGCGCGCGCCCTCCACGGCGTTCGGCGTGTAGGCGGGCACTTCGTGCAGGCAATCGTAGAATTCCTGCGGCGGAATGTGCTGGAAGGCGATCGCCGGCACCGCCTGCCCGTCGCCATTGCGCCTGCCCAACTCGCGTTGCACGCGCTTCAGCCATTCGACGGCTTCCGGCGAGGGGGTGCCGTAGCCGTCGGAGTCGGCCAAATCCCAGCCGCGCGAATTCGCCGCGTATTTCGCGTATTCGGTGACCGACTGCCGTCCGTTGCCGTCACCCGCGTCTGCCGTGTCGGCGTAATCGCCCGAATTGACCATCATCACGCTCATTGTGATACGCCCCGAACCGTCGGACGCTTCGATCGGCAACGCGAACGTGCCCGGTTCGAGCGCCAACGGCGACGAGCCGGCGACGGGATTCATGCAACCGGCAAACTCGCGGTAAAGATCGTCCTGTTCGTCGGCGAGGATGCCGCATTGGAAATCATGGTTGCCGTACGTCGCAGCGAAGGGATATGCGATTCCAACGCCGGCCCCAAAAACGCGGCGAACGTGTCGCGCACTTTCTGCCGTGTCTCGTCGAGCAGCGACGCCGCGGTGACGCGATTGATGGCTTCCGCCCACGATTCCAGCTTGCTGGCAGAACCGTTGCGACCTGCGCTTTTCACCAGTTTCGGCGAATCGGTGCCGATGCCGTCGATCATCCACCGTTCGTCGGAGGGCTGCGATTTGGTCAGTGTTTTGGCGATCGGATGACGTTTGATGCCACGGATTTTCGCTTCGATTTCGGTGACCGCGCGCACGTGCGTACCGGGCTGTTCGCCACGGCGACGTAGAAACGTATCGATATATGCCGGATCGTAGCCGCGGATCTGATCGCCGGTGAGCACGATGAGGTCGGGATGTGCCTTCCTGATAGCGGCTTCGATCAGCCGAATCGTGTCTTCGCGCACGTCCGGACCATCCTGAATATCAGCCATTTGCAGCACCCGGAACGTACCGTCGCTGTTGAATCGCAAGCTCATGATGCCCACTGTACTGCGGCAAATCTGGATATGGGGTGAAATAAGGGCGCGAAAATCGCAAACCATGCCGTCATATCGCGGAATACCGGCAAAATATGGGATTGGTTGTCGCTAGTATGGGCGGCAGTGCAGGTAGGTAACATGCACGTAACAATGTGGATTGGCAGAAGGCCGATTCGACTTTACAGATAAGGAGGAGTGATGGGTCAGGATCAATCGTCAGTGTTTGATCTCGCGGCAGTCGCCGCGGCGTCCAACGGAGGGAACAACGACCCGCTGCTGCCTCCGGCGCGTTACATTGGAGCTCCGCAAAAGCCCAGCAAGATGCCGTACAACAAGTACGTCGCATACGATAAGCAGGTGCCGTTTGATTTCCCGGAGCGTACGTGGCCGGGCAAGCGACTGCAGCGTGCGCCGCGTTGGTGCTCCGTCGATCTGCGTGACGGCAACCAGGCTCTCGTCAACCCGATGGATTCCGAGCGCAAGCTGCGTTTCTGGAATCTGCTCGTGTCGATGGGCTTCAAGGAGATCGAGGTCGGCTTCCCGTCGGCTTCCGAAACCGATTACGACTTCATCCGCATGCTGATCGAGCGCGAGCTCATTCCGGATGACGTCACCATCGTCGTGCTCACCCAGGCCCGTGAGCACCTGATCCGCAAGACCTACGAGTGCCTGAAGGGCGCCAAGCGCGCCGTCGTGCACTTCTACAATTCCGTGTCCGTGCTGCAGCGCGAGGTCGTGTTCCGCAAGGACAAGGCCGGCATCAAGAAGCTTGCCACCGACGCCGCGGCGCTGTGCAAGGAGCTCGAGGGCGAAGCCAAGGGCATCGACCTGTACTACGAGTATTCTCCGGAATCCTTTACCGGCACCGAGCCGGAGTACGCAGTCGAGGTGTGCAACGCGGTGATCGATGTCATCAAGCCGACGCCGGAACATCCGATGATCATCAACCTGCCGGCAACCGTGGAAATGACCACGCCGAACGTCTTCGCCGACGAGGTCGAGTATGTGTCCAACCACCTCGTGCCGCGTGACGCCGTGGTGCTCTCCCTGCATCCGCACAACGATGAGGCATGGGCGTTGCCGCCACCGAGCTGGCGGTGCTGGCCGGTGCCGACCGCGTGGAAGGCTGCCTGCTGGGCAACGGCGAGCGTACCGGCAACGTCGATTTG
>ENA-OQCR01000075-OQCR01000075.1-human-gut-metagenome-genome-assembly--contig:-NODE-75-length-14598-cov-1.223481_pt1 | contig 14598 bp, 19 predicted proteins | sample MGYA00242763_ERZ504589 | MGnify/ENA primary metagenome ERZ504589 (study PRJEB26092, sample SAMD00036321) | human gut metagenome | host: Homo sapiens | study: EMG produced TPA metagenomics assembly of...
ATCATGAACATCCTGCAAAATTTTCCATCCTTGTTTCAATTCAATCCTTGTTTCCATTTCAGCCTCCTAACTCTTGACCGCACCTGCAGCCATACCTTCGATTATGTTCCTGTTAAGAATAAAATACACGATCAGTGTAGGCAGGATCGATATTACGATCGCCGCAAATGTACTTCCCCAGTCCACTCTTCCGAACTGCCCCACAAAGTCATTCAGGCCAATTGGCAGAGTTTTCATATCAGAAGATGAGATAAACGTATTGGCATAGGTAAATTCATTCCATACAAAAACAAAATTGTATGTAAGAACTGTCATTGTAGTATTTTTTAGCCATAGGTACCACGATCTTGCGGAATGTGGTTCCCATTGTGGCACCGTCAATAACTGCCGCTTCCAGAAGAGAATCCGGCATAAATTTAAAAAATCCGGTGTAAAGATAGATACACATTGGAAGTCCGAACCCGATCTGCGGAAGCACCAGTGCCCAGTATGTATTTCTCAGTCCGATCCTGTTATAAATCTGGAACATGGGTACAAGGCAGGAAAAAATAGGCACCATCATTCCAAACAGGAAAAATGCCATCAGCATTGGCATATTTTACCTTTACCTTACTGATCACAAATGCAACCGGGCATCCCAGGACTACGATGCCAAGAAGTGTGAGAACTGCCACAACCGTACTGTTAAGAAAATATCTTGGAATGGATGAGATCGTCAGTGCGCTGATATAGTTTCCAAGATAAAATCCTGATGGCAGGGCATACTGTGCAGTATATGTCATTTCATCCGGTGTTTTCAGACTGGAGCAGATAACCCAGAAAATAGGGTAGACCTGTATCATGACAAAATAAGGATCACTACATAGAACACAGCACGAATAGGTATATTTTTCTTGATTTTATCATTCTGACCCATCTCCTTTCGCCGATCCCAGGCATTTCTGTATAATCCCTACTGCTACCAGACATTCAATGACCAGAAAAACGGACAATGTACTTCCATAGCCAAAGTCAGCCGAATTAAAAGCGGTTTTATACATATAAGTTGCCACCATCTCTGTTGATCTGGATTTATTGTCAAGAATATAGAATACATCAAAGGTTTTCAGACAACCATTTACAAGCATTACAATGACAATGCTGAATATATTTTTCACCAGTGGAAGCTTTATGTAACGATACTGTTGAAAAACATTGCAGCCATCCATTGTAGATGCCTCGATCACATCCTTGATATGGATACAAATGCGGAATAAAAAATGATCATGTACAGACCACAGTATTTATATCCATCGATCAGGGTTATGGTAATCAGCGCTGTATGGGAATTTGCCAGCAAAGCGATAGGTTCCATTCCCAGTTTTTCCATCACATAGCAAACCAGGCCCTGGGGCTGGACAGAAAGCATTTTGGAAAAAATCTGGCAGATCGCCATAGATGAAATGATACATGGAATAAAATAAATAACCCGCAGAATATTTCCACCTTTGGAAATATGTGTAAGCAAAATTGCCAGGATCAGTCCTGCACATAACTGGAACAAACTTCCCAATACAACAAATTTAAGATTATTTACAACAGCCTCACGAAATGTCTCATCCTGAAACATCCTCACATAATTTTCCAGTCCGATAAACTTCATATCACCGATTCCATTCCAGGAAAAAAAGGCTGTAACCCATTGACCACAGAATTGGATGATAACAGTAAGAATATATACGAACAGTGCAGGAAGAACAAACGGTAAAGGCTGGATTTTATTTCTGGGCTTCATATCCTCTCCCCTTTCATACGCAGATGCAGATAAAATTCCGCATCTGCGTATTCTCTCAGTTATTCTTCAGTGTCAAAATAATCAGATGCATACTGTTCTACAGCTTTGTCCATGTTTTCGCAGAACTCTTCAGGAGTTGATTCTCCCATTCCAAGGCTTGCCAACTCTTTTCTGTAAACCTCGTTTGTAGAAGGATCCAGACGAACATCCCAGCACTGGGCAAAAGTGCCGCAGTTCTCAAGATCACTTAAAATCTGCTGTGTAAGCTCCGGAAGCTTCTCCGAATCACTTGGCATCATGGATGGAAGCATATTGAACTCATACATTGCCGTATCAGCAAAATTATCCCATACATAACTGATGAAATCTTTCATCTCATCACTCATGGAATCCTTGAGAATGGCAGTTCCGATTCCACAATTCGCATAGTAATCATTTTCTCCTGTAGCGGTTCCTTCGCTGTCTACAGGAAGTTTGAACATGGAAATGTCATCTTTAAGATTTCCCTCATCATCTGTAAGATCCGGTGTATCCCATGTTCCGGTGTATAACATTGCCGCACCACTGTTCAGAAACAGATCCATCTGTGCGGTAGCATCTGAACTTGTCCATCCTTCACTGAAATACTGGGCTATATCCTGTGTATACTGGGCTGTTGCGATACCTGTCTCAGAATTAAATTTTTCTTTTCCCATTCTTGCATTGTCAATGAAGTCATTTCCTTCCAGTCTGAAAGCCTTAAATGCGGGATAACGCATGATCATGTCGTAATTTCCTGCGGATATCGGGGTCATTCCCGCATCTTTCAGCTTCTTGCACACATCCAGGAGGTCTTCCAGTGTCTGAGGTGTTTCAGTAATTCCGGCTTTTTCAAACATGTCTTTGTGATACCAGAAATACTCTACATTTCCCTGCCAGGTCATAAGGTAATTGCTTCCGTCACTGAGTTTCGGATAATTCAGTGCAATATCAAAGAACTTGTCTTTGATACCCAGTTCATCATAAAGGTCATCCACACTGTAGATCAGATCCTTTTTGCAAAGTCCTTCAAAAAATGCCTCCGGATCTGCGTCAAACCAGTCCGGCAGCTCATTGCTGGATGCAAGGATCTTAATCTTCTGAAGATATGTTTCTCTGTCTGCAATAGACTCTACATTGAATTCAAAATCCGGGTGATCTTTTTTATAATCTTCTGCAAGCTTCTTCAATGTTTTCAGTGCCGCATCTGTTTCGCCCCTGGCACTGATATAATTGATCACAAGTGGTTCGGAATCCTCTTTTTTTATCTGCCCACACATTCATCATGCTGAATGAAGAGAGACACATCATTGTGGCAAGTGTAGCAGCCATCACTTTTTTTTAATTTCATTTTCGTCCTCCTTTTGGTACATTTCTATTCATCCGGATTGAATATTTTGTTCCGCTTTCCTTATCGATGAGACCATTATATTAAATCCGTCCGAAAAAATACATGGAAAATCTTCGCTGTACCTGGAATATTTTCTCCAATCTTTCCCCCACACTTGTGAGAATTTTTCCCTTATTATATAATGTAGCCAATAAAACCAGAGGGGGGATTCCATGATAGAAAATCTGAAAAAAAAGGTGTTTCACTTATTTTTAGGAATCAGTCTGAAACGCAGGCTTTTTATTACATATCTGCTGCTCAGTTCTCTGATACTCATGCTTACTTCCGTGTTTTTTTATACTGCATCCAAAAAAGTACTGATCAAGCGTGCCGCACTTTCCAGTCAGCAGCAGCTATCCCTGATCACCAGCAACCTTGGAGAAAAGATCGATAATATATCAAACTATGCCATCACCCTTTCCATCAACAGCAATATCGCCGATGTTTTAAAAGAAAATCCCACAGTTCCCGAAAACACACTGGAACATTTTCTGGTAAATTCCGAGCTTACAGACCAGGCCCAGCGTATCATCGGACTTCACAAAAACATCTATGCCTGGGATATCCTGGATACAGAAAACCACTGGTTTCACAGCAGTACCACAGAAACAGATCAGCTTGATTCCATTTTAGGTCCCGAAGTCCTTGACAGCCTTCAGACTAATCTGGCCTTTCAGTTTCTCGGACCCTTCCAGATAAGTGGGGAGCCAACCTTTGTAGCCTTAAAAAGTATTACAAACATTGATAACACCAAATATCTGGGCGCCCTGGTCCTTCTGATCAGAGAAACAAATATTTCCTCTGCATTCCGCGACCTTCCGGACAGCTCTTCCAGGGATTTCTATATTACTGATGAAAATGGACAGATACTTTCCTCTTCTTCATCCGGAGGTATTTATAAAGACTTCTCATCCTATACAAAAATCAGTTCAGAGAATTATAAAACCCTGACAGAAACCGACAGGCAGTTTTTTTCCGTAGACGGCACTGACACTCTTTTTATCTGCAAATCCTATCCTGACCTGAACTGGAATGTGATCAACCTGATTCCTCTGGAAAGCCTGACTCTGGATCATATGGTGATCCTGCACAATATTCTTCTGATCAGCATTGTAGTGTTTATTTTATCTGTATTTTTTTTCCATATTATGTACAGGTACTGTCACCGCACCTATACAGAAACTTGTAGAAAAAATGAAATCTGCGTCTGCCGGAAAGCTGAATATTTCTGCCAGTTACTCTTCAAATGATGAACTTGCAGTTCTCTATAACCAGTTTAACCTTATGATGCAGAAGATCCAGACATTACTTAACGATATCTATGAGGAACAAAATGCCAAACAGAAAATGGAAGTACGTCTTTTACAGTCCCAGATCAATCCCCATTTTCTTTATAATACTTTAAACACCATCAAGTCTCTCATAGAACTTGACATGAATGATACTGCAGTAAAAGCAGTGTCTTCCATGTCATCTTTCTACAGAAACTCTCTTTCAAAGGGACAGTTTATCATTCCTCTGCGCCAGGAGCTGCTTCTTACAGAACAGTATCTTTATATCCAGCATCTGCGGTATATGGATTTTGTTGATTACGAGATCACCTATGAGCCGTCCTGGGAGGATCATGGGGCAGAGATACCCAAGCTGACCATACAGCCTGTTGTGGAAAATATTTTTGTCCACGGACTTACCAGCCAGATATGCCATATTCACTTAAATGTTTCTATCAGAATGGTACCATCTGTATTTCTGTTTCTGATAATGTTCCGGTATCCCGCCGGAAAAACTTGCCGAACTTAACCGTTCTATCAGAGACTTCAAAACTGCCCGACATTCTTTCGGGCTTCCAAGTATCAACCACAGGATTGCTCTTCTCTACGGTGAGAATTACGGACTCACCATCGAAAGTTCACCTGAAAAGGGAACCACTGTAACCATAGTAATACCTGACAAAAATCTGATCGAGGGGGGAAATATAAAGTGAAAACACTTGTAATTATTGACGACGAAGTTTTTTTCAGAAAATCTCTGATCAATTTTCTTGAAAAACAAAACCTTTATAACATTGCAGGGGAAGCTAATAACGGACAGGCCGGAATCCGGCTTATTGAAAATGTTAAACCCGATATTGCCCTTGTGGATATATCCATGCCGGTTATGAGCGGTCTGGATATGATCGCAGCTCTTGGAACAGACTGTCATACCAGGTTCATCCTTTCCACAGGATACGAAGATTTTGACTATGCCAAAAAAGCTATCTCTCTTCAGGTCCGCGGATACCTCCTGAAGCCATTGGATCACCGGGAGCTTATGGAGACACTCCAGAAAGTAAGTGACGAGATCGATCAGGAAAATTCCAGAAACAGTTATGTGAATAATTATTTTCAGTTCCGCGATCTGTATACACGGCAAATGCAGCTTAATTTCTTCCAGAAGGTGATCAGCGGAACAACCATTTCCCCGGATGATCTGGAAAAAATTCCGGTTCATAAAACTTCCGATTATCTTACCATTCTTATGGAGATCCACAATGCCAATCCGGAAATATGGGATGAAAAAGGTGATTTTTCTCTGCTCCACACCATCCTGGAAAATATATGCAGGGAAATCTTACAGCCTGTGTGCAAAGAGCTTATTTACATTGACTATTCTCAGATGAGACAGTATATCATCATGGAAAAAAGCTCTGATTTTCTTTTACCGATCTGGAACAATCCTGTCTCAGACTTGCCGGGATATATGATAATATCGCACAGATTTCCACTTTTTTCTGCTGTGGAACACCTCATGAAGGCGTGGAAGGAATCCGCTATTCCTATGAAGAGGCTCTTTCTGTTTTTCATAACAGAACTGCGTCTTCTTCCGGATTTCTTTATTTCACGCCCCAGTCCCATTCCGGTGATTTTACATTAAAGCCTCTGGTTTATAATGATATCCTGATCTTTCTGCGCCAGCAAAATTCACCGGCTCTCTGTAAATATATTGATGAATATTTCAACGATATCATCACCAAAAAAATCCCATATCCGGCAGACCTGGAGTGTAGCTGCTGCTTTTCTTACTGTACTTGACGGTTTTATCACGGAGTGCAGTCAGCGTGAAACGCTTTTTCCTCTTCTGGAAAACGCCCTGAATACTTACCAGAACTGCCAGAGTGCCCTGCAGTTAAAACAACTGCTCCAGTCTACCTGCAAGGCAGTTCTGGATTCTCTTGCTGATGAAAAAAATCCGCGGAAGTCAGCTCTTGTATCCCAGGTTCAGGAATATATCTGTCTGAATTTTAATCAGCCGGATCTTCGTCTTGAAACCATTGCTTCCCATTTTTTTGTCAATCCCCAGCATCTCTCTGCTGTATTCAGTCAGGAATCCGGAGTTACACTTACCTCATATATCAATGTCTGCCGCATGAAAAAAGCCAGACAGTTTCTTCTGGAAGACAGCCCTTCCATTCAAAATGTAGCTTCTTTATGCGGATTTTCTGATTCCGGATATTTCAGCAAATGTTTCCGGAAATATTACGGAATCTCTCCAAAAAACTTTGTATCCCTGACTGAAAAGAACAGTTATCCAGGTTCTATCGGCATATGAACTTTGTCTCATTAAAGCGTAACGTTTCACCGCTTCATCTTATTAAAATTACATTTTACTCTAACATATGTTTTATGTAAAATGCAAGTTCTTTTTATTGTGCAATATCCCGGAATGTGTTAAGATAAAACTTGCGACTTTATACAAATAGCAGTTTACCATACTGCAATAATGAGGTGAGTTATGAAAGAAAGAGAAAAACTTGGATCCCGTCTGGGATTCATTCTGATTTCTGCTGGCTGTGCCATCGGAATCGGAAACGTCTGGAAATTTCCTTACATGGCCGGACAGGGCGGTGGCGGCACATTCGTACTGTTTTACCTGATCTTCCTGGCCCTTCTTGGACTTCCTGTTATGACTATGGAGTTTTCTGTTGGACGTGCCAGCCAGAAGAGTCCTGTCAAAGCATATTACGCACTGGAAAAACCAGGACAGAAATGGCACATCCATGGATATATCACTCTGATCGGATGTTATCTCCTGATGATGTTTTACACCACTGTTACAGGCTGGATGCTGAATTACTTCTATATGACAGCCACCGGTAAATTCCAGGGACTTGATTCCGACGGTGTTGCAGGACAGTTTACCAACATGCTTGGCCAGCCCGTTACTATGGGATTCTGGATGATCGTTGTTGTTATTGCAGGTGTTTTTGTCTGCTCTCGCGGTCTTCAGAACGGACTTGAAAAAGTTACCAAGGTTATGATGATCTCTCTTCTGGTGATCATGGTTGTTCTTGCCATCAACAGTTTTACCATGGATGGTGCCAAAGAGGGACTGAAATTCTACCTGATCCCGGATTTCGAGCGTATGAAAGAGATCGGTATTATTTCTACCATTACCGGTGCTATGAACCAGGCATTCTTTACTCTCAGCCTTGGTATCGGTGCTATGGCTATCTTCGGAAGCTACATCGGAAAAGATCATGCACTGCTTGGTGAATCCATGAATATTGCGCTTCTGGATACTTTTGTTGCGATCACCTCCGGACTTATTATTTTCCCGGCATGTTTCACATTCAATGTTGACCAGACTTCCGGACCGAGCCTGATCTTCATCACACTGCCGAATATTTTCAACCACATTCCGCTTGGAAGACTGTGGGGAAGCCTGTTCTTCATCTTTATGTCATTTGCAGCTTTCTCTACCATCCTGGCTGTATTCGAAAATATTATTTCCTGCGGTATGGAGCTTACCGGCTGGAGCCGAAAAAAATCCAGTCTTGTAAATGCCATCGCCATCATCCTTCTGTCTCTGCCATGCGTACTTGGATACAATGTATGGTCCTGGGACTGGCTCAAGGTATTCGGCGGCGCAATTCTCGACCTTGAAGATTTTCTGGTAAGCAACATTCTGCTCCCGCTTGGTTCTCTTGTATACCTGCTTTTCTGTGTTTCCAAACGTGGCTGGGGCTGGGAAAACTTCACAAAAGAAGCCAACACCGGAAAAGGCATGAAGATCCGTAAATGGATGCGCGGATACATCACTTATATCCTGCCGCTGATCATTCTGTTTATCTTCTTCTTTGGTCTGTACGATAAGTTTTTTGCATAAAATAAAACTTTAAATAAAACACCCCTGACGGATATCGTATGTGATTTACACACGCGATTTCCATCGGGGGGTGTTTTTGTTGAGTCAGGCGGATATTCACAGCCTGCACTCTTCCTGATACAAGCAAGTCCCCTCACCGCTTATTGCTTTTCGTAATTGAAGCAGGGAACTTACTTGATTCAGTTAAGAATTTTACCTGCCTAGCAGCTCCAGTACTTCCTCTCTGCTAATCAAAGCCTGGCCGATTCCCTCTCCGCTTAAGATTTCATCAGCCAGTTCCCGTTTTCTTTCCTGAAGAGCCCGGATTCGTTCTTCTATGGTGTCTTTCATAAAGAGGCGGTAGACACTGACAACGTTCTGCTGACCGATGCGGTGGGCACGGTCTGTTGCCTGATTCTGCACGGCAAGATTCCACCAGGGATCATAATGGATCACAATATCAGCTGCCGTAAGATTCAGGCCTGTTCCTCCTGCTTTCAGAGAAATGCAGAAAACAGAAGTATCATCCTCATTAAATGCATGTACCATCTGCGCACGTTTTTTCCTTGGAAGTAGCCCCCCGTCAGCATATAAAAAGAAACCTTTGCTTTTTTCAGACGGACAGCCAGCACATCCAGCATGGTAGTAAACTGGGAAAACAACAAGAGCTTATGTCCGCCATTCACCGCATTCTGAACCAACTCCATGCACATCTCCAGCTTGGAAGAATTCCCTTTGTATCCTTCATATACCAGTCCCGGATAACAGCAGATCTGCCGCAGCCTCGTGATCTCTGCAAGGATCTGCAGTTAGAAGTGCGAAACTCCGCATCCGACTGCATCCCAAGCATCAGGCGAAGCCGTTCCGTATGGGCCTCATACAGCTCCTTCTGCTCGCTTTCCAACGGGGAAAACATATCTTTTTCCAGCTTATCCGGAAGATCCTTCAGCACATCCCTCTTCAATCTCCGCAGCACAAAAGGACGGATCATTTTCTGCAGACGCTCCATCGCATCGGAATTGCTGTACTGCACAGCTGGAAGCTCTATTTCCTTGCGGAATTTCTCATAAGAATACAAAAATCCCGGCATCAGAAAATCAAAAATACTCCACAGCTCACTGAGCCTGTTCTCCACCGGTGTACCGGTCAGCGCAAGCCTGAATTCCGACCGGATCTCCTTCACAGCCTTTGCCACCTGAGTTCCGTGATTCTTGATATACTGCGCCTCATCAATGATCTGCACAGCAAAATCCAGGTTCTGATAAGCCTTCAGATCCCGTTTCAGAAGGTCATAGGAAGTGATCAGAACCTCCCGTTCTCCCGCATTTTTGATCAGTGCTTTCCTCTCCTTCACATCACCAATCACAACGGTAGCCGGAAGTCCCGGCGCAAAACGTTCGATCTCGTTCATCCAGTTAAACACCAGCGAAGCAGGCGTTATCACAAGGGCACGTCTGTTTTCTCCCGGCGCAGATTCCTGAAATTCTGACCAGAGAAATGTGATCACCTGGAGGGTTTTTCCAAGTCCCATATCATCTGCCAGGATCCCTCCAAACTGATTATGCTTCAGAGTTTTGATCCAGTAAAAGCCCTCTTTCTGATAGCTCCGGAGGATTTTTTCCTGCTCCCTAGGAATCTGAAATTTATGTTCTTCCATTGTCTGCATGTTCCGGATCAACGCACGAAAGGCATTGTCCTTCTCTACCTTGATCAGATCGCCGCCCTTCAGCTGACTGTCCAGATACATAGCACGATAGGCCGGAACCTGAGTCTTTCCTTTTTTCAGTTCACGATCACTGATCTGCAGTCCATTTTTCAGAGCAGAAAGCTCCCTGAGCTGACCATCGGAAACATCCAGAAAGCTGCCATCCTCAGGCGGAAATATTTTTTCCTGCGATCGTACCTGGAAAGAATATCAAAAAGCTGCGCCTGATCCATCCCCTCCACATCCAGATCCAGGTTCAGAAGTCCGGCTGACAGAGAAACGCCAAGACGGATGTTTGGCAGCTTTGCCACCCGCATCTGTTTGATGGACTGGGAAATATAGACAGCTGCAACTTTCTGCATGGCGGGGATCCCTTCAGTAAGAAGCTGGTAGAGCTTTTCTTCGGAAGCTTTCACACTGTCAGGTTTCCCTGAACCTTCCCTGCACAAAGATTCCAGTTCCTCGGCACGACAATCCAATGCCAGCTCCATCCGCTGGTCATCATATCCGTTAAAATATTTTGACAGCAGCGCAAACACACCAAGCTCTCCCGGAATATCCCTGGTGCGGGCAGACACATCTCGGTCAAAAACCGAAAATTTATTCTTCCCGTAAACAGAAAATGCCTTACAGGTGATCCAGTCACGCTCCGGCGCATCCAGATAGATCTCATATGCAGCCTTGTAGCATTCAAGACCTGTTTCTTCCGGGAAATCCCTGAGATCACAATGAAAAATTTTTTCAGGGAAGGAAGCAGCTCACGCACAAACGCAGGCACATCCGGTTCATCAATAAAGCCTCGGCCTGCAGGAAGCCGCTCCAGACAAGCAACAAATTCCTCCACTGCTCCAAGCTCCTGCCTGGAAACCAGATATACCTTCGCATTATCAAAATACATATGATACCGTATGCCTGTCACACTGTATACCGGCGCGATTTCAAGAGATAACCCCTGATCCTTCTTCCGGATCATCAGCGTCCTGTCCGGAATTTCTCTGACAGAATGCCATGTTGTCTCCGGATCATTGTTCATTTTGAACTTGAAACTTTTTTCGCCAAGTATAAGAAGCAGATCCTCAAGTTCTTTTCTGTCAACGGTAAGATCCCTCACCTTTTCCACAGCTATATTCTTCAGCTGTTCATATCTGGACATGTAAGTGCCGTGATGATTCTCGACCCATTCCCGGATAAAGGCCAGCCACGCTTCTGGATCCTTCTGAAAAGGCTCATCTGAATGGATAAATTCCAGATTTTTTCCATAAGAAACCTTCTCATTATGATCCAGATTCCACACAAAGGCCAACACATCCTTGAGGATATATTTTTTCTCACAGCCAACGCGGAATTCCACGGTAAAACAATTTCTCACAGAATTAAATTTCAGGCAGGTTTCCAGCTCCACCCTGCCAAAATACGGATCCCCGGAAAACGGAAGCATACGGCTGTATAGCTGGCGATTAAGGAGGCTTTTCAGCTCAACGGTGGTTTTCGTTGCAGGCTGCCCTGGTCCGGATAAAGCAGCCGGAAATGCTGTTCCGCTGAATGACTCTGCCTGCTTCTGTTCCTCATCCTGCTGTCTGCGGATTTCCACACGCTCATAGGCCTTACGGTCTCCATATTCCAGAAGCACTGCCACGCAATGCTTACAGATCCCGGAATAGCTGCGAAAGGCCGGGCAGTCACAGTATGCTTCTTTTTATGCGGTCCGCTTCTGTATCATACTGAAAGCCTGTATTGTATACATTACGCCCACTTCCCTTCACTGCTGCAGATATTTTATCCACAGCTCCTTCCGACTTAATATCCAGCGACTGGATCCTCTTTCCGGTACGGTAAATATCAAGACCGCTCTGATATGCCGTTGTATTACAAAGTGCCCGGATGGCTGTTCGTTTAAGCATGTATCTTTCCCTTCTTTTCTTATCGCGTTTCTTCCATTATAAAAGGAGACCTGCACTGTGACAAGTCTCCTTATAGTACTCATTGATATCTCATTCCTGATCTGCCTATAGCATTTCCATAAAATCCCGCATCAGGTTCAGCTGCTCTGAAATGAATTGCTGCATCAGACGTTCCCGTCATACGTTGGTACAGATAACTTTCTCAGCAGGCTTTCCTTCTTGCTTCATCCTCTTTCCGCTCTTCTCCGACTTCTGTCATCAGATACGGATCAAGAACCTCTTCCAGATCTTTCTCAGTCATGATCCCTTGTTCCAGAACAAGTTCCCGGACAGACTTGCCAGTTTTTACTGCAGTTTTTGCGATGGTTGCAGACGCCTTGTAACCAATATGCGGGCAAAGAGCCGTTGCAATTCCTGCACTGCTTTCCATCAAGTCTTTGCAGTGTTTGCGGTTTGCGGTGATTCCTGTGATACAGTTTACGATCAGGGTATCCACTGCTTTTTCCAAAGTGGTAATGGACTCAAACAGGTTACAGAAAACTACCGGCTCAAAAGCATTCAGTTCCAGCTGTCCGGCTTCTGCCGCCATGGTAATGGTGGTATCATGTCCTACGATGTGGAAAGCAACCTGGCTTACTACCTCCGGAATGACCGGATTTACCTTACCTGGCATGATGGAAGACCCATTCTGCTTTGCCGGAAGATTGATCTCACCAAATCCGGTTTTCGGGCCGGAAGACATCAGTCGAAGATCGTTGCACATCTTGGAAAGATCCACCGCACAGGTTTTTACTACACCGGATACGGCAACAAAGCCGTCCAGATTTTCTGTTGCATCAAAAAGGTCCTCGGCCTGTTTCAGCGGATAACCTGTAAGCTTTTCCAGATTTGGCACGATCTTATAAAAATAAGAATCGGAAACATTGATAGCAGTTCCCACTGCAGTTCCTCCAAGGTTTACGGTGTACATTTCCCTGTGAGCCTTTTCGATACGTTTCCTGTCTCTGGAAACCATAGACGCATAACCGTGGAACACCTGACCAAGGCGGATCGGAACTGCATCCTGAAGCTGTGTACGTCCCATAGTGATCACATCATCGAACTCCTCTGCCTTTTTTGCAAGCTCCTTCTCAAGTCTTACCAGTGCTTTTTCCAGAGGTGCAAGAAGATCCAGAACGGTAAGCTTACCGGCCGTCGGGATCACATCATTGGTGGACTGCGCCATGTTTACGTGATCATTTGGATGGACCATTTTATAGCTACCCTTCGGACATCCGAGGATCTCACCGGCTCTGTTTGCGATCACCTCATTCATATTCATATTTGCGCTGGTTCCGGCACCACCCTGAATGGCATCTACGATAAATTCCTCAGCCAATTTTCCTGCGATCACTTCATCACAGGCTCTGACAATGGCGTCTGCCTTATCCTCCGGAAGAAGCCCTGCATTATTATTAGTGATAGCTGCTGCTTTTTTAATCTGTGCCAGGTTCCTGATAAATACCGGATGAAGCTTTGTACCTGTAATAGGAAAATTCTGTTTTGCCCTTAAAGCCTGAACTCCGTAATAAGCCTCTGCAGGCACTTCCATAGTTCCGATCGAATCTGCTTCCAGTCTTGTTTCTGTTTTCATTTTGTCATCCCTCTTCTTTCTTCTGATCCTGTGCACATCTGATTTGCTCCGCCCTCTGATCTCATCTTTTTCAGTCCGACGGATATTCACTGTTTACAAATCATTCTGTTATTTTCATTTTTATCAGCAGCTGTTTTTCTGATGCCTAAGAAGCTAACACTTTCTTTGTGGCTTGTAAATACTTTTAATAGAAAACCACGACTATCCGTGTTTTTCAATAGTTTATATTAATCTTTTTAAGAATTTCTTTTATTTTTCTTATTTTTATTAAGTCGTTTCTTGTGTTGTGATAACACACGCAGTATAATCAATACAGAAAAACATATTTTCAATCCACTTCCCTACGCAGCTCTGTACCAGTTACAAATGACATTTTTTCATCGAAAGGAGACATTCTACATGGAACACAAACTCGACAACATCGACCGAAAGATCATCGAAATGCTTCAGAAAAACGCCCGCACCCCGGTAAAGGAAATCGCAAAGGAAGTCTTCCTCCTCATCCCCCGCTGTTTCCGCCAGGTCGAACACCTCGAAAAAAACGGGCTGATCACAGGCTACCATGCCCAGATCAACCCGGTATTTCTCGGTTATCATATAAAAGCATTCATCAACCTGGAAGTAGAACCCAACCAAAAAAAAGACTTCTATCCCTTCATCCAGTCCATCCCAAACGTCATCGAATGCAACTGCGTCACCGGCGATTACTCCATGCTCATCGAAGTAGCCTTCCGTTCCACCATGGAACTGGACCACTTCATCAACGAACTCCAGCAGTTCGGCCGCACCAAAACACAGATCGTATTCTCCACCAGCGTAGAACACAGAGATCTGCCGGTGGAGTAACCCCCACCGGCATTTTTTTATAAACCATATCACATCGCTCTACCAGCCGACAGCGAAGCGCCTCGGCCACCCTACCGTCAGACAACCGGAAACTCAGCCTTTCCTCCCAGCTATCCAGCGCAGCGCTGATAGCTCATCCATCTCCCGGCAAACCACAAGGAAACTCAGCCTTCCTCCCAGGCATCCAGCGCAGCGCTGATGCCTCAT
>ENA-OQCR01000076-OQCR01000076.1-human-gut-metagenome-genome-assembly--contig:-NODE-76-length-14493-cov-2.130308_pt1 | contig 14493 bp, 17 predicted proteins | sample MGYA00242763_ERZ504589 | MGnify/ENA primary metagenome ERZ504589 (study PRJEB26092, sample SAMD00036321) | human gut metagenome | host: Homo sapiens | study: EMG produced TPA metagenomics assembly of...
CTTGGATATATATAAATACTCTCAAAAACAGAATCTTTTCCTATTTCTAAAATAGACTGATAGTCTTTTCTTTCTATAAAAGGAGATAAAAAAGCTATTTTTGGAGCACGAGAAAAATCTTCCAATTTTTTGTCTGAATTAAATTCTAATACATATACTGGATAATTTTTGTTATATGGTATTATGCTATGAATCTCATCGGCATTAACTTGCCTAAATGAAAGTAGGGTAATACTTGGTATTTGACATGTTCGATAATAGTTGTAAAGTCCATTTGCTGAATACAATAAAACTATCAAAGCAACAATAATCCATAAGAAATGATATTTTCTTGTTTTGACTACATACCCAATAATACAAATAGAAGTAATACTAACAATCAAAAGGCTAAATATAAGATATAAAATGCCATATCATTATTTAACAATGTCCTCTATTAATAAATCTAATGCTGACTTATCTTGTAATATATTCTCCATAAACATCCTAAGGACTTCTGCATGAGAACATTTACTTTCATAATATATCGTTGGTCCGTTCTTGGGAAACCAACGTTCTCCAAAATCAGCAACTTTATCTGATTGGTCTCATAAATTGGATTACATGAGATATTAATCCAAATTTTAGCACCTGGATTTGCTTCCGGTTCTTTATAAATATCAGAACCTACATATACAATTACCCCTTCTCCCACAGGATCTAATGTAACAAGCATCCTAATGTTATACCCATTATTAACAAGATGTTTACATAAATGAGCAGAATTCCATCCCCCTAAACTATGACCTACTATATAAATAGGAATATCTTTACTTGCTATTTTATCTATCACATTCTTTTTTATATCATCCTCGCCCCTTATCTCTTCATAGCCTAAATATTCGATATGGGGTGATATTAAACTATATGCTGCTATTCTTCCTTTAAAAACATGTAAAATACTATTTTTTACTAATTTCGTAGGACCATAACCATAGTAACTATTTTTATCCCCTGCACCACCTATGAAAAAGACTATAATTTTCTTCTCTGCATTAATTATAGCACTACCATTAGTTTGTTTAGAAGTTATCTTAATACGTACCATAATAGTTATTTTTTCTTTAATTCAAAGTTTTCTATAATTACAAAACCATCTTTATCTACAGTTCCGGAAACAGAAGCGTGGTGTACTCCTTCACCTGCTTCATCTTTAAAATCAAATTTTAAATAATCTCCTGCTGTAAACTCTGCAAGCTGTATATGTAGTTTCACAGACTGACCAATAGGAAATTCTCTACATTTATTTCCTGATTTATCAATCCAAAAAGCATCAATAATGAGTGGGGTATTATCACATATTCTAACAGTTTTAACAAATTCATCCTCTTTATATTCCTCCCACCAGAATCCGTCTGTCGTATCCATCCTTCTATCCAGTCGAATGGTTCTATTGATATCCAGTCTTGTTGGAGATATGAGGAAACGAGTAATCATAGGAGCGTTTCCCTCCGCACTCATACTCTCCTCATGATAATAAAGATACGCTTCATCAAAAGCAAGTTCACGAAACATCATGTCATCTATGCTATGCAGTATCTTCCCCCAAACCGGAAAATGTTCTACATGAGAAAAGAAAGCGGGACGCTGCCGGTCCGTATCAACAAGCATCATATCCAAAATACAATTGCTGCCATTAGATTCCATTTCTATATATATGTTTCCTCCTAACACTCCTGTTACAGGTCTTCCTTCACGGTCTATATTACGGGAAAAACAGTATTTATACTTTAGTAGATTGCATTTGTAGCCATTTATTTCCAATATTATTTCTGAATTCATGACGACTTGTTTTATGCATTTGACATTACATCTCAAACTTAGCAAAAAATCAAGAAAGACAATGTTCAAGGAGCATTTTTTATGCACCATATGCTCAATAACACATTTTATGTCTTTCGGTTACATTAAAATACAACACCTGTTTAGGGATATGTTCATGCCGGACAAATAAAAAAGGTTCGGTTGTCTCGTAACAACCAAACCTTTATCAGTAAGCAATCTACGGTATATAGAACAGTTCAAACTCCTCTTTTCTTCTTCTCTCTATGCTTGGAATGACTTTCCCCCGATAACAGCGGAACGATACATATTCCCTGTAAATATCCCGGTTGCCGCTGTCCAGTTTCTGAATCAGTTTGCTTTTAGGTATCTTGCCGTTTCCGATCAGACGGTAACAGCCTACATTAAAGCCTAACAGACTTAAAAGGAGCGAGTCTTTCCCATATTTTCGGAATACCTTCAAACACCGTTCAAGGTCGCATCTCAAAAGTGAGTCTGCCTGTGCCTCACTCAGGTTCTCGGTCAGCGTCTCGTGGGGAAGCAGGCGGTGTCCGTAACCGATGTAAGGCATTTTCCCCCGGTGCCAGCCTTCCCACCGCTTGATGCAGGCTACCGCCTTATCTTTGTCAGACGGGGGATTTTCCGCCTTGCCGTACAAGACAAGTAACAGAAAGATCATAACAGCCGGTATTCTTTTCATGCAGCCTCCTTGTTATTTTCTTCATCCGTATCCTTTCCATTAAAATCATATGTCAATTGTTGCAGATTCCCCCAATTATCTTCAAGATAGAGGTCTATGGTCTGGGATTCCTTGCCGCTTTGCGAAGTATAGTAAAGACGGAATTTCCATTCGTTCAGCAGATAACGGTCATTGGGCTTCAGTACCGTTCCGTCCTCCATCTTCAGACTGCCCTTGCCGTCCGGCTGGAAATACCTTAGCGTATAGACGGTTCCGGCAAAGTTCCCTTCCGGCTTGATTTCCAGCCGGATTTCCACAGTCTCCCCATCGGTAATCTCATCCGCTACCGGCATGGTTTCTACCGTAAACGGGTATTCCTGTCTGATATCCAGCTCATTGTCACAAGCAACAAGACCAAGAAAGGAGAATGCCATACAGCAGGCTGTCAGCATAAAATCAAGGATTTTTCTTTTCATAGGTATGTATTCTTTTAAGGTTAGAAAATGTATTTTACTCCGATTCCATACTGGAAGTGGCAGATCCCCGAGGCACTGCCCCATACGAAACGCTCACGCAGACGCACCAGCAGGACAACCCTGTCGGACAGGTAGCCTTCCGCTTCCAGCGTTACCGCGCCGCCATAGATGAAAGACTCGCATTGCTGCAAAACGGCTCCGTCATCCAGCAGCCGGTCTCCTTCGTTCACGGTCTCATAGCCCAACAGGGCGGAAGCGCCGAGGTTCAGGAAGAAGGACTTGCCGGGGGTGGAAAAAAACGTATGGTAATAACCGCCTTCCCCCGTATATTGCGACAAGGGTATATGCGTACTCCGGTAAGGGATGTTACGTTTCAGCATCTCACCGCCAAACATCCACTGGTTTCCGTTCCCGGTACAGGTGGATACAGCCAGCGAGAAGGCATAGCCTGCATCGTGACGGTTTGCCCGGCTGTAAAATCCGTCGGTCATTTCAGTGGTGAAGCGGACGGCTTTCATTCCCGGCAGGCGGCGTTGGGCTTCTGCCTGCCCCGTAAAGAGGGCAAGCAGGAGGATAATAAAGAGGAAGTTTCTTTTCATGGCGTTCATCTGACTTTCAGTTCATTGACGGTTTCTGCGCGTACCAGGTCCTCATTCTCCACATCAAAGGACTGATGCCGGCCGCCTTGCTTCTCATACATTTCCACTATCAGCTTCTTGTCGTCGGGAATGGTGAACTTGGGCAGGGCAAACACCGTCCGCTCGTTCTTCTTCCCGTCCACACGGGTCACATAGTTGAAGGCACGAAGCGGATAGATGACCTGTTCCTGCATGGCGGTACGTTTCATGATTTTCTTGTCCACGATCTTGAAGGTCACGAAGTCCACATCGAAAGGCACGTTCGTGGCGTTCTTCACTTCGGTATGGAAATAGATCAGTTCGCCGTGCGCATAAAGTCCTTTAAGCAGATATTGCACTCCGAACCGTTTGCAGCCGATGTGCTTGACCTTGCGTTTGTTCTGTTCATACACGGATTTCATGATCAGCCGTACCAGACGGGGAGACTCCCCGGCGAGTTCCTGCAAGTAGATTTCCATCGCATTGTTCGGACGGTTCACGGCCTCTCCGTCATGGATGAAGTCGCACATTTCCACATTCAGCAGCAAAGGCTCGTCGGCATACTTGACGTTGAATGTATAGAAGTTGCCGTCTTCGGTAATTACGCTCATGTTTGTCTCGCTCCGGAAATGTTTCCGGGTTGCCTTCACACGGATCACATTTTCCGCACCGTCCGCCTTGCCCGCTATCAGATTGGGCGAACCCAGGTCCACATATCTCACGGGAGAGGGAAAAATAATATGTACGGTCTTGTCATATGTGATTTCCAGACCGTGCGGGGGAATCATCCGGCTGAATCCGATCTTGCGGCTCAGTCCTTCATAATAATCCCCGTTGCTCTGCTGCGCGTATGCAGCCACTGTGCCCGCAATCAGGGCAAGCATCATCAGAATCTTCTTCATGTGTGTTTCTTGGTTGATTGGTGAATAAATGGTTGATTTCCTTTCCTCCTTCATTTTTCAGGAGAATGCAGCAACAGCCGATGCCCGGCCTTCAGGGTGATTTTCACCGTGCGCATCTTCTTGCCCACATATTGTGACACACCCCGTATCACCCCCTTGCCCACATCCGAGGCAATCTGCGCTCCGGCATCCGTTGAGATATTGATGCTGCTTCCTATAGAGGTGCCCATGCCGGCGGCAATCTCACGTGCGGCATCATACTCCATCGAGTTCGGTACAAGGATTCCCTGCTGCCCGTCAGCGTCATACACTTCGAGTTCCACCGGAAACAGCGTGCCCCTGTACTCCACTGTCTCGATCAGGATTCCCATCCGTTCCCCCTCGACACGTGTGCCGCCGACCAGTACCGTACCTTTTGGGATAAGGAGATCGTCCACTGCCATCGGCTCAAGCAGGCGGATACGCAGTGCCTGTCCGTCAGATACGGTCTGCGTGCCATGCACACAGGCGGCGATGGTATTCCTGCCGGAAGATGGCATTTTGCCTACCGGGGTGTGGAAGCCGGTATTTCTCTCGCCTGCATATCCGGAAGCAATGTCTTCATTGCCTGCAGGCTGGGCCAGTGATGACACCATCCGGTTCTGTACCCGTTTTACAGGCCGGACAGCCGTCCGTTCTTTCCGGCTGTTTGGGGCATTGGTCGTAGAGGAAGCATCCAGCTCTTTCCCGTTGTAGCGGGCAGCCAGCTCGTAGGACTTTTCCAGCAGAGCCATCTTTTCTTCCAGGGTCTGGCCTTCCGCCTGTTCTTCCGCCGGCTTCCTTTCTTTTTCCAGATCCTCAATACGGCGGAGCAGATCGGCGTTTGGCTGATTTTCATTCCGGGTATATACAGTGCCCAGCGAACGGTTCATATTCCGGTAGGCTTCTGCAGAGGAACGGATGGAGCCGGGGGCTTTCCCCTTTTCCGGTTCCGGCGGAAGTTCCATGTTTGCTTTTCCTGCGGTAAGACCGGCAGTATCCTGACCGTCCTTGTTGAGCAGTTCGGACATTTCCTGGAAGGTTCCCCTGCGCCATTTTTCCTTTTTTGCCAGTGCTTCCTGCTCGTAGGCGCTTACCTTGTTGCCCTCCATTTCCGAATCTTCCGGTGAAGGCATCTCCACGTTGAAACCCCTGCCTTTTTCCATTTCCGCCTTCTCCTTTTCCGACGGGCTGAATACCAGCAGGAGGAACCCCATGCACAGCAGGCAGAAAAACGGATAGACAATATACTTTGCGCGCCGGCGCTTCTCTTCGGGAGTCAGCGGCTTGTCATTTGACACTCCGAGCCATTCCCTGATTTTCTGAAAGTCCATTTTCATGTTTATGGATGTTTGAATGAATGTTTCTTGTTCTTTCCGGCCGGAACACGACGGAACGGATATGTCCCATTGCCGGTCTTTGGCCCGGCTCCCCGAAACGGGATACACAGGAGAGAATCGAGTACAGGCAGGAGGCAGCAAGCAGGAACGAGGCCGTGCCTGCCAGAAGGATGCGCTGCTTTCCTGTCAGCCGCCGGCAGAACAGCCGTACCCGGCTGTCCGCATGGCCGAAGAATCCGCGTTTTCCCCTCATCGTTCCGCACTTCTTATGTCCTTATTCTCCAGCACGGTAAACTGCTCGATAATGAATCCGTTGGGATTGTCATCCGAACGTCCTGTGTTTTGAAGCGAGCAGGAAGTTACGAGGCTGCGCTCGGTCACGTTGCTTTCACGGATAATCAGCTGCCGGGCATATGTCCGCACCTTGTAAGGGTAGGCGGCAAAGTCGCACACCACGCTGTCCACATGCACCACCTGGTTGATGTTGCCTGAAATCAGGCGGTTGTAATACCCTCTTTCGGCAAAATCCACATAGTAGTGATAGGCACTCTTGTCTGCCAGTTGCAGGGCACGGTTGATATTGTGCTCGATGGCATCCTTCTGGGGTGAGAGCGAGAAAAACAGTTCGTGAAAGCGCCTTACATGTTCCCGCGCCTCGGCAGGCCTGTTCTGTGAGAGGTCCTGCGAAAGGGCCATCATCAGCGATTTACCCCCGTCAAGCACATAGATTTTCTCGCGTTGCTTCTCGGCAAAGCGGTATGAGCTCCACAGCGCATATCCGGTAACGAGCGCACAGCAGCAGGCAAAGACCGCCAACATCAGGCGGATGCGCTTGAAGCTGCTCTCAATGTTTGTCAATGACTTGAATTCCATTTTTTTTGATGTCTGGTTTGAATGAATAAATATTTCCGGTATGACGGGACATCCCGTTCCGACAGGTCACCGGACCCGTCATCTTGGGTTGCCCGACTCATGGGAAGGAGGCTCCGCAGGGTTTATTTGCCCCTCAGCCTGCCTCCGATATTCCCCAATACGGCACCGCCTGCTCCGGCTGCAAGGCCGCCTGTCTTGGTGGCTGTACGGTTCAGGTTACGGCTGAAGTTTCCGGCACCGCCTGCCTGCACTATCCAGCCTGCTACCGTAGGCACGGTGAAGTATCCGATAATCCCAATCAGCATAAAGATGATGTAGACACTGTTCGAGTTGTCTATCGAGTAGTCCGGATTGTTCTGCAGTTCCTGAATGTCATTCTGAAGCATCAGTACCTGAAGCTTGGCAAGCAGGGTGCTGAACAGGTCGCTGACCGGAAGCCACAGGTAAACGGAAATATATCTCGTGAACCACTGTCCGAGCGTGGACTGGAATCCGTCCCATACACTGAAGGCGAACGCTACCGGTCCCAGTATCGAGAGTACGACCAGGAAAAAAGTCCTCACGGTGTCTATCAGCAGCGATGCCGCTGCGAATATCAGCTCCAGCAGGCTGCGGAATGCGTCCCGGATTTTCTTTTCCAGATTATACATCCCGACTTCCACATACATGCCCAGCCGGGAGGCGGTATCTATGGTTGACCAGCCCAGTTCATCCAGCTGGCGGTCAAACTCCTCGTCACTTACCAGATATGCTGTTTCGGGATTGCGGAGCATGGCCTCCTTTTCCAGTTCCTCCTTTTGGTTCCGGTACTGTTCCATATCCATCGTCTGCCCTTCGAGCATCTTGTGTGTGCCCTGCACGATGGGACTGAGAATATTGTTCAGCGTGCCGAGCACTAGCGTGGGAAAGAGCAGGATGCAGATGCCTATGGCAAAGGGACGCAGCAGGGGATAGACATCTATCGGTTCGGCACGTGCCATCGACTGCCATACACGGACGGCAACGTAGAACAACGCACCCAGTCCGGCAAGTCCCTTGCCCACGTCCATCATGTCCTCGCAAAGGGGAAGCATCTCGTCATACAGGGTTGCCAGTATGGTGTGCAGGTTGGCAAAATCTATCGACAACGGCATCATGGCTACCAGTATTTGGAGGTTTCATTCCCATAGAGCCGCATCACACGTTCCAGGTCGTTCTTCTTTCTGGCCCTGAGGTAGCTTACGGCTATGTTCTTGTTCGTATAATAGCTCACAAGGTTGCGGTAACGGCGCATCTCGTAATAGCAGTTGTCCACCACGTCCATACGGTCCTTGTCGGTCATGGACAGGGTACTGACATTGATAACCTGTTTCAGGTCCTGCAACACGCCGTTGCTCTCTTCCAGCAGGCGGGTGTAACCGAAGGCGATGGCGTCCAGTTCGCGCGGTGAGAAGTTTTCATCGTTCATCATCTTGCCGAAGTTGGTTACATAGATGTCGGACACGTCGCCCACCATCAGGATGATGTCACGCACCTTGCGGGCATCCTGTATCAGGTTGTTGACCGATTTCAGCTGGTCGTAATATTTCTTGGCCTGCTCATAGATCTTTACTGTCTCGGCAAAGCTTTCTGCCGTATTGACTGCCGTCTTTGAGGTATGGGCGATATTGTCCGACATGTTTATGATGCTTTGGGCCAGATTGCCGGGATCTGTCACCACCCATTGGGCGCGTGCTCCGGTAACGCCCAGTACAAATGCCGTTCCGATCAGAAGCGTTCTTGCCTTCATGCCCGTTCCTCCTTCCTTACATAGTCTCCGCCCGGTGAGAATGTCAGCACGTCGGCTGCCTCATTGTAGGACACATCGACACGGTAGCCCGTATTGACAAACAGGTTTCCGTTTTCTTCCACCAGCAGGTAAGTCTGCGGCTTCAGCCTTCGGGTTCTCCCGCTATGGGAAAACACCGTCACTTTATAGCATTCTCCTTCCTTGTATACCAGCACGTCAGGTCTGCCTTCCACGCTGGTCCACGTTCCGCAGATCTTGTCGCGGTCGATACCGCTTTCCGAACAGCTCTGCAATATCATGGCGGCCATGCTTATCAGACATACCGCCAGCCTCATAAGGGGTCTGTTTCTCATAATCGTTTTCATTTCGGGTTTGATACCTGTTTCTGTTCCTCTCGCTTTTTCTCCGCCAGACGGCGGATGGCTCCTTCCAGACTGCCCTCCGGTCCTCCGGCAATCCGTTGTACTTCCAGTTTCTCCGACTCCTCGGTCGTGAACGTGAAGTATTCTTCCTCGCTCACTTCCGTGGCATATACTGCCGAGCAGGTTCCTCCAAGCCCTATCCATACTTCCCGGTAGAAGCGCCCGGGATGGTTCGCCTGGTTGATGGAAAGAATCTGCCCTTTCTCTTTCTCGGTCAGACCGAGCAGCCGCTGGATGTGCTCGAACTTGTTCATGTATTTCCGCTGGTCAAGCAGTATCTTGCAGTCAGAGTTGTTGATGATGGCCTCTTTCACAATCGGGGAGCTGATGATGTCGTCCACCTCCTGTGTCACCACCACAGCCTCGCCGAAATATTTTCTGACGGTCTTAAAAAGGTACTTGATGTATTCGCTCATATTGGCGGACATCAGGGCTTTCCAGCATTCCTCTATCAATATCATCTTACGGATACCTTTGAGCCTGCGCATCTTGGCGATGAAAGTTTCCATAATGATCAGTGTCACCACCGGAAGAAGCACTTTGTTGCTGCTGATATTGTCCAGTTCGAATACGATGAACCGTTTGCCTGTCAGGTCCAGTTCCTTGTCGGAGTTCAGCAGGAAGTCATAGTCTCCGCCCCGGTAGAACGGTTCCAGAACGTTCAAAAAACCGTCAATGTCAAAATCCTTCTCACGCACCTTTTTCTCTTCAATCATTCTTCTGTAGTCATCGGCGACAAACTCATAGAAACCGTTGAAGTCCGGTCTGATGTTCCGGTTCTCCGAAATCTTTCGGATATAGGCGTTCACTGCTCCGGAAAGAGCGACCTCCTCCGAACGTTTCGGCGACTCGTCTTCCCGTTTCCACAAGGTCAGTATCAGTGTATTGATACTGTCACGCTTCTCCACATCGAATTTTCCGGATTCGGTGTAGAACGGGTTGAAGGATATCGGATTGTCCTCTTCATACGTGATGTAAATCCCGTCCTTCCCGTTGGTACGGTCATGGATCATCCTGCACAACCCCTGGTAGCTGTTTCCAGTGTCTACCAGCAGAATATGCGCTCCCTGTTCGTAGTATTGGCGGACAAGGTGGTTGGTGAAAAAGGATTTTCCGCTGCCCGAAGGCCCGAGGATGAACTTGTTTCTGTTGGTGATGATTCCTCGCTTCATGGGCAGGTCGGAAATATCCACATGCACCGGTATCCCGTTCTGGCGGTCTGCCAGCCGGATTCCGAACGGACTGGGCGAGCTCCTGTAATTGGTCTCTCCGGCAAAGAGGCATACGGCCTGTTCCAGGAAGGTATAAAAGGATTCTTCGGATGGAAAGTCGCCTGCATTTCCGGGGATTCCCGCCCAATAGATAACCGGTGTGTCAATGGTGTTATACCTTGGCGTGCATTCCATCATGGCCAGCTGGCTGCCCGTGTCGTTCCTGATGCGGCGGAACTCTTCCGCATCCTCCGCCCAGGCGATGACATTGCAGTGGCATCTGACGGGAAGCACTCCTTTGGTATGTGCCTCATCAAGATACATCTCCGTCCACTCCTGGTTAACGGCATTGCTCCGGCTGTATTTTGACAACGAGAGCATATTGCGCGAGTTTTTCTCCATCATCTGCAGGATTTCCTGTGCATCGTCGATGAACACGTATTGTGAATAGATGTGGTTGCATGACAGCAGCAGTCCTACGGGTGCGGCAAAGGAGAGGCGGCAGTCGCTGCGGTCCGTGGACATCCTCTCGTAGCGCATGTCCGTGGAAAGTCTGCCGGGCAGGTCTTCCGTATCGGAAAGGGTATGCAGGCAGAGGCGTTTGTCACCGATGCGCATCCTGCCGGGCTTGAGGCAGATGTCCTGCAATACGGCGGTCTCATCCTCCAGCGAGAGGGAAAAGTATTTTTCCACCAGTCCGGGACGTTCCTTCGTTCCGGTGATTTCGTCTGTTTCCAGACGGCGAAGCTTATATGTCCGGAATCATTCATAATACGTTCGAACTGTTCCACCGCCTCAAGAAAGCGGGCGGCAGCATCCTTGTCGGTTATCTCTTTGGGCAACAGGAATCCCCGGCAAAGGGTATTGAAGTCACTCTTCCGGCGGCTGCGTTCGCGGGTTGTCTTCGTCAGGAACAGGTAGCATTTGTGATTCAGGTAAGGTCTTTCATTGAAATGCAGCTCATAGCTGCGTGTCAGGAAGCTCTGTTCTCCGTTATCGGTCTTCGGACGGTAGGTTTCCTTGAGCGAACCAGTCCTGTTTGCCAGACGACACTATGTTCCGGCAATACCTTCACGGCTTTGATCCAGGAGGAGTGCATGGCCTCATACTCGTCCGCCGTTACCGTGTACAGTTCGGGCAGTTCCACTTCGAAAGCCACGGTCAGGTCGGCATCCTTGCTCACGATACAGCCGTTTTCTACCGACAGCAGGGGGAATCTGCGTTCCAGCGTTTCCGCCTTTAATACATTTCTCATGATTGTTGTTTTTTTCTTCTTCTTGTGAATAATCTGAAAACTCTCTTGCGGTGAATCAGATAGCGTGGATGTCGTTTTTCAGCCAGCAGCTTCATCAGCCGTGTTCACCGTAACGGGCATTCAAACGGAATATCACCCACACCAACAGGCTGCCGGACAGGATTCCGAAGGATAAGCATATCCATTGGTCCACCCCCGTCAGGTAAAGAAAGACTACCATAAGGAGCACCATCGCAAGCCCTCCGGCAAAGACGAACAGGTATTGCGACTTGAGTCCTTTGAACTCGACGGGGTTGCCGGCACCTTTGTTTACCGGATATTCCATAGGCTTTAGAGGAAGAAGGAACGTAAGATGGTGGCGGCTACGATCAGAAAGATACAGGCAAAGAACCAGCTAGCGGCGGTTTTCGAAGTGTCGGGGTCTCCGCTGGAAAATTTGCCATAGGTCTTGATACCGCCTACCAGACCAAGCACCGCACCGATGGCATAGCATAGTTTGGTGGCGGGATCGAAATACGAGGTCATGAGGCTGGTTGCCTCGTTGATACCCGCAAGGCCCTGGCCCTGCGCAAAGGTGTTTGCGGCGATGACCGCACACATCACAGAAAAAAGGATTCTTCTTTTCATTGTCGAATCGTTTGGGTAAGACATAAATTTGAATTCGACAACAAAGATAAATGGGGATAATACGCTATGATTCAGAGGTGTCATCAGATGTCATCAAATGTCATCAGATGTCCTCTTTAAGCATAATATTTAAACGATAATTTTGGTACAAATATGGATTGTTTAAACTATTACATAGTTTTCTGTACTTCTGTACCATTATATAATTACCATTACAAAAGCCGGCAAATTCCATAAAGTTGATTTCTTGTCAAATACGACTATTATTGATATTGAATTAAAATCATTATATTTGCATATCAAACGCAGTTTTATGGCCAATGCAAACAGGTTAAAACAGTGCATCATGTAATGTAAAGAGCACGCCTTGAATAAAGTATTTTTAAGTAATATATCTGTTTATATTCAAGAACAATCAGACAGAGAACAATCACCTTCATACTTAGTAAGTATGAACAATGAAATTATGGTGCTTAAACAAAGCGAACAAAATATAAGGCCGTAAAATAAAGCATAATGTAACAAGTGCTTACAGGCAAAATATTTAATCAGTTAGTGTATGAAGAAAAACCTTAAAGATTTATATTGCCAACGCCCTCATGTCGTAATAGTTGGAGCAGGTGCTTCAAGAGCGGTCATGGGAAAATCTTGCCCAACGATGAATGAAGCCATTGAACAGGTCGGGTTAGATGGAATCCTTAAAGGATTTATGCTAGAAACGAAAAGCAGGAATCTTGAAGATATATATAGTGAGCTGTTTAGGCGTGGTGATGAGTGTAAAAATGCACGGATAGCAATGGAAAAAAAACTTTATGAATATTTTTCAAATGTGCAGCTTCCATCCTTCTTAACCATCTACGACCTTTTAATTCTTTCGCTCACAGAAAAAGACTGCATTGTATCCTTCAACTGGGATAGTCTTCTTATCCAAGCATATAACAGAGTGGCAAAGATTACCCGGAATAGACCGGAAATTCTGTTCTTGCATGGAAATGTGGGAGCTGGTGTGTGTAAAGATTGCATGACCTTTGGTCTTATACAAAACTATTGCAGAAAGTGTGGCAAACCGTATAACGTTGTTCCTTTGCTGTATCCTGTAGAACAAAAGGATTACAACAGCGACATCTTTATCCGTGACCAATGGAACGTTGCAAAGTACTATATATCGAAAGCAGGTAAGGTAACAATCTTTGGGTATAGCGCACCTTCTTCTGATAAGGAGGCAAGTGAAATACTTAAAGCTGCGTTCTCTAAACATGATGGTGTTCACAGATTGGATGCAGTGGAGATAATAGAACGTCCCGGATTCAGCGTAAATGAAATATCAGAAACTTGGCAGTATTTCTTTTCATTGACCAATTACCATTCTGATATTGTGGATTCCTTTTATAATAGCAGTTTGGCGCAGGCACCTCGCCGTACCTTGCAATACCAATACCAGCAATATATTAAAGGATGGTGGGGACAACCAAAGATACACTTCTCAAAACAAAATACTTTTGAGTCGGTGGAAACGCTTTTAAAACCACTTCTTGTAAATGAAGAACAAGGAGATTATTCTATAATTTAAGTCAATAACACTAACATTATCATTACAACCGGATGAATAGACTTGTTATCATAGGAAACGGATTTGACATGGCACATGGCTTTAAAACAAGTTATGTGGATTTCATCAACTGGTATTGGGACCAACGAGTATATGCTTTTGCCGGTAATACTACAAATGTATCAGAAGATTGCCTTTGTCGTTTGGTTATCAAAGATAATGTAGATATTAATTGCTGGAATGTTTTTGTCTTCACCCACTCATGTTTTTTTAAAGACATCTATCGTAAAGAAAGATACTCAGGTAGTGAAGTTATTCAGTATATCAAGGATCAGCCGGATGTTTTCTCTATTGAATGTTGCCCATTTTTCAAAACTATTCTGCAATCAATGTTCCTTTGATGCGTTATGCCAACGTACTGTTAATGAAAGCCGAAGCATTGAATGAACAGGGACATCCCGAACAAGCTATTCCTTTAATCAATGAAGTAAGAAGCGTTCACGGGGATATGCCACCCATGACAGGTACTTCTCAAGAAGCAGTCCGCGCGCAAATTGAACACGAGCGCATGATTGAATTCCCTCTTGAGAACTATCGTTGGTATGATCTCCGCCGTTGGGCAAACTGTCCTCAGCCCTGCAAGCTGCCGGAAGAACAGGCTTCAATGAAGACAAAAACTCATTCTACCCCACTCCTCTTACAGAGCTGAATGCTAATGATGCCTTAAAATAAGTATTTTCTTTTTTGGTTAGATATAATTAGGCAACAAGGCGGTTTTCGCTACAGTGATACCGCCTTGTAATCTAAAAATGAAGTATCTTTGCCTATAAATAAAACGACATAGATATGTTTACAATTATTGGATTAATGCTCACGGGGATGCTCCTCGGCTTCCTGCTTCGCAAGCAGAAGCTTTCAGGAATACACAAAGTCAT
>ENA-OQCR01000077-OQCR01000077.1-human-gut-metagenome-genome-assembly--contig:-NODE-77-length-14452-cov-1.449703_pt1 | contig 14452 bp, 17 predicted proteins | sample MGYA00242763_ERZ504589 | MGnify/ENA primary metagenome ERZ504589 (study PRJEB26092, sample SAMD00036321) | human gut metagenome | host: Homo sapiens | study: EMG produced TPA metagenomics assembly of...
CTATGACAACGCGATTTTTTGCCGTTTATCATATTCCCGGAAGGAAAGGAACCGCCGGCTGTGATCACCTATCTGGGAAAAGTGCTGCCCTGTGCAGTGATCGGATTGCTGGTGGTATTTTGTCTGAAGGATGTGCCGGAAAGTACGCATTACGGACTGCCGGAGATGATCGCAATACTGTTCATTGTGGTATTACATAAATGGAAGAAGAGTACATTGCTCAGCATAGGAGGGGGAACGGTGTTTTATATGGTGCTGGTGCAGACCATATTTGGTTAGTCAGAAATATGCGAAAAACAGAAAATGAAAAGCTAAGGCAGGATACGATAACCGTATCCTGTTTTTTGATTGCAGCAGTAATTTATGAAATTGCTGTAGATCAGATAAGCAGGCACAGAAGTGTGAAAGTATAATAAGCCGTGAAAAGAAGCGAGCGGTCGTGAAAATGAGCGCGTCCGCAAGGGACGCACAGATGTATTTCCTTGTTCCTGGAAAATACAGAGGAAATATGCCGGGATCAGAGGAATCTGTAATTGTAACAGAACAACGATCCCCCTTACTTGTCTGTGAATCCGATTGCACAGGTCTAAAAGCCTCAGCGTAGCTGGAGACAATAAATAGTGTGTGTGGAATGGTGTGTTATGAAAATAACAAAAATGAGTAACTTTTGCTCTCACAATGGAATAAAAAACGACAAGACACTATGCGGCTTTATGGCTGTAAATGCATGCGTTTCAAGAGTTTATACAGGGAACATGGAATACCATGAAATGTGAATAAATTAACACATGATTTTGAAAATATACTCAAAATATAACCATACTATATTGACAAAATTAAAAATAAATGATAATCTGTGACCAGAACAAAACGAGAATGACTAAAATTTTTATGAAGTTAAGAATAAAAAGGTAAGCACGAAAGGAGTATCCTAAAAATGGCTGAGATCAAAAAAATGGGTTACTGTGTAAACGGTGAGTGGAAAGAGTCAAAGGCAGAGAAATACATGGATGTTACAGATTCCAGTACAGGTGAGGTGATCGCGCAGGTTCCCTGCTGTACACCGGATGAGGTAGAAGAGGCGATCGCTTCCGCACAGGCTGCATTCCCGGAATGGTCCTCACTTTCTCTTGCAAAGAGACAGCAGTATATGTTCAGATGGAGAGATGTTCTTTATGCTCATAAGGAAGAACTTTCCGTACTTTGTGCAAAAGAGCTCGGAAAGAACATCAAAGAGGCAAGAGGAGATGTTCAGAAAGCAATTGAGCCTACAGAAGAGGCATGTGCACTTCCGACAATGATCCAGGGCGATGCTGCAATGCAGGTAACTACAGGATATGATACAGCTACATATCGCAAACCACTTGGAGTAACTGCTGGTATTGTTCCGATGAACTTCCCGGCAATGATCCCATGGGGCTGGATGGTTCCACTTTCTATTGCATGTGGAAATACAGTAGTACTGAAAGCAAGCTCCCAGACACCACTTACAGCTATGAGGATTATGGAGCTCTTCTATACAGAGGGCGGATTCCCGAAGGGTGTTGTAAACCTTGTGACCTGCAGCCGTGTAGAGGCTGATATCCTTCTTACAGATGAGAGAGTAAAGGCTGTTACATTCGTAGGAACAACAGGTGTTGGTAAACAGGTATATTCCAAAGCAGCAGCTCATGGCAAACGAGTTCAGGCACAGTGTGAGGCAAAGAACCATGCACTTGTACTTGAGGACTGCAACCTTGAGGCTACTGTTAATGCGATCATCAACTCTACATACGGATGTGCAGGTATGAGATGTATGGCTCTTCCGGTTGTATGCGTACAGGATAGTATCGCAGACGAATTTGTTTCACTTCTTAAGAAAAAAGCAGAGGTTATGAAGCTTGGCTGTGCATATGATGAAGATACCGATCTCGGCCCGGTTGTAAATGCAGGCCATAAGGAGAAGATCTGCAACTGGATCCAGAAGGGTATCGATGAGGGTGCGGAGCTTGTACTTGACGGACGTAATGTAGTAGTTCCGGGATATGAGAACGGATTCTTCGTAGGACCGACAATTCTTGATCATGTAACACCTGAGATGACTGTTGGAAACCGTGAGATCTTCGGACCGGTAACCTGTATCAAACGAGTAAAGGATTACGAGGAAGGCATCGCAGTCATGAATGCCAATCCATTTGCAAATGGTTCCTGTATCTTTACACAGAGCGGATATTACAGCCGTAAATTCGCTATGGAGACAGATGGCGGTATGGTAGGAATCAATGTAGGTATCCCGGTTCCGACAGCATACTTCCCATTCTCCGGAAACAAGGATTCCTTCTTCGGTGATCTGCACGTTCTCGGAAAAGACGGCTATCGTTTCTTCACAAGAGCAAAAACAGTTACAACACACTGGTTCGATGAAGCTGCCGGAAAGAGAAAGGTCGGCACATGGGAAGGAAGTACTGAGGCTTAAGAAAGCTTCATAAATAAATTTATGACACTGTAAGGCAGATCGGGTAAGATTCTGCCTTTCAGATAAAATCCTCTAATGAAATGAGCATATTCAAAAACGGTGCATCTGCTGGATTTCCGGCAGATGCACCGTTTTTTAGGGCCAATATCCGATTTAATCGATCGTCATAACACGGATGCCGTGCTCCTGGCAGAAGCTGTCGTATTCTTCGGGAAGTGGCTGGTCGGTTACGATGGCGTCCAGCTTTTCCATGGAAGAATAGGTCATAAGCGAGATCCGGCCGAATTTGGAATGGTCTGCAAGAAGGATCATGCTGTTGGCATTCTCTGCAATGGCTTTTTTGGTGATGTATTCCTCGGCGCTGGCATTGGTAAGTCCGCTCTTCATGGTTACACCTGTGCAGGCCATAAAAGCCATGGAAATATTGTAGGTCTGCAGATAATCATTGATATCCGGTCCTGTGAAGGACAGGGTCTTGCGGTTCAGCTTTCCGGGAACGGAAATGATATCCAGGTTCGGATAGGAGGCTGCCTTGTTGAAGATAAGCAGGCTGTTGGTCAGGATCGTACAGTGCTTATCTGCAATAAAATCAACCAGGTTCAGGCAGGTTGTACCTGTATCGATATAGATGGTATCGTCTTCTGCCACAAGCTCTGCGGCACGGCGGCAGATTTCTTTCTTTTCGTCAGGAAAACGTCCGCCACGCTCTTCGTAAGACAGAAGGGGAAGAGTCTGTGGAGTTTCGAGTGCTGCGACACCGCCATATACTTTCATGATACTGCCACGTTTCAGAAGGATATCGACATCTCTTCTGATGGTGTTTTTGGATACGTTGAATTTCTCACATAATGTATCGAGAGAAGCGTTCTTATGCTCCAGCACATATTCTTCGATCATGTCCAGTCGCTGTGATTTCATAGAGGTCTACCTTCTTTCTATTGGTTAAGTCTTGGTTATATTTTATCATAAAAGAAGGTAGAGATAAAGTGCTTTTATAAGAACATACCAAAAATTATTTCCCTTCAAAAATATCTTGACGAAATTCTTATTTGAATGTAATATGAAAACGGTTTTCAAATTCAAATCTGCCATGTAAGGTGCAGTTGATAGAAGAGAGTAGGAAATATAATGGAAGAAAAAATGAAATACAGCACCAGGCAGCAGAAAATAATTCTGGAATGCCTGCAGGAATATGGAGATACATTTTATACCATAGATCAATTTATGGAGCTCCTTCGTGGAAAAGAGATCCAGATCGGAAGGACAACGGTATACAGAGGACTGGAGCGGCTGCAGAAGGAGGGAGCGGTGCTGAAGGTTCCGTCTGTGGAGGGAGCGCCTGCCCAGTATCGTTTTATACGTGATGAGGAGCGGAAGAATTACGGTAAGCTTGTGTGTCTGGAATGTGGGCATACGATTCCTCTGCAGTGTGGATGTATCGATCATTTTGTGGGACATGTGCTGGATGAACACGGATTTGAGATCGATCAGAGCCGGACGATCTTTTATGGATATTGTGACAGCTGCAGGAGGCTTAAAAAATGAATGTTAACAGAGGGAAGATGACAGCGGCAGCAGTTCTGGCGGTGACGCTTCTTGTTGTGGGCGGTGTGACCGGATATGGCTTGCACAGGGCCGGAACGGTGGGACAGCCATTTGTGGAGGATGGCCGACTGAAGGTGATGGCCAGCTTTTATCCCATGTATGATTTTGCCCGGAAGGTAGGGGGCGACAGGATCCAGATAAAGGATATGGTTCCTGCGGGAACGGAGCCTCATGACTGGGAGCCGGCGGCAACGGATATCCGGATCTTGAGGATGCAGATGTATTTGTCTATAATGGTGCGGATCTGGAGCACTGGGCGGAGGATGTACTGGATACTCTGGAGAATCAGGATCTGGTTGTGTCTGAGGCATCGGATGGTGTGGAGCTTCTGGATGGAGGACATGATCATGCTCATGGTGATGAAGGAAAAGATCCTCATGTCTGGCTTGATCCTATGCGTGCAAAGCAGGAAATGAAGAATATCAGGGATGCTTTGGTAAAGGCTGATCCTGGGAACGGTGATTATTATGAAGCAAATTATGAGAAATATGCCGGTGAATTTGATGAGTTGGATCAGGAGTTCAGAGATGGTCTGAAAGGTACGAAGAGCCGGGATATCATAGTGGCGCATGAGGCTTTTGGATATCTGTGCAATGCCTATGATCTGAAGCAGCTGGCTATCGAAGGGCTGACACCGGATTCAGAGCCTGATCCTGCCAAGATGCAGGAAGTGATCGAGTATGCGAAAAAATACGACATCCATACCATATTTTTTGAGGAGCTGGCAAGTCCCAAGGTGGCGAAAACAGTGGCGAAGGAAGTGGATGCGGTGACGGCTGTGCTGAATCCGATCGAGGGATTAAGTGAGGAGGATATCGAGGCCGGAGAGGATTATTTTTCTGTGATGAGGAAGAATCTGGAGGCACTCAGGAAGGCATTGAACTGAAGGTGCAGGACAGCAGCTGTAACAAAAAGGAGAAATTATGGGAATTTTGATAGAAAATCTTTCGTTTCACTATACAGGGACACCTGTGCTGAATCAGGTGAACCTGGAGGTGAAGGATGGCGATTATGCCATCCTTACCGGTGAAAACGGAAGTGGAAAAAGTACATTTCTGAAGCTTCTTCTGGGCGAACTGAAGGCGCAGGAGGGAAGTATCACTGTAAATGGAAAAGATATTTCTGCCACATTCGGAAAGGGAGATCTGGGATATGTTCCACAGAACAGTATCAGCAGAAACCAGAATTTTCCGGCGACTGTGGAAGAGATCATGATGACAGGTGTGTATTCCTCTTCCTGGAAGGCACGTTTCCGGGCAAAAAAAGAGATCCCGCGTTTGAAAGCCGCACTTGCGGAAATGGAAATGGAAGAGTTCTGGAAAAGAAGGATCGGAGATCTTTCCGGAGGACAGCAGCAGAGGGTTATGCTGGCACGTGCACTGGCAGGAAAACCGAAGATCCTGATCCTGGATGAGCCTACCACAGGAATGGATATGGTTTCTGTGAAAACACTTGCAGAAGTTCTGAGGAAGCGGAATGAGGAACAGGGGCTGACGATCCTTATGGTTACTCATGGAAATTCCGGTGAGTTTAAAGGAGCAAACCGGTTCTTTAAAGCGGAAGAGGGGAGGATCGACGAAGTATGAGTATTTTACAGTATGGATTTATGCAGAGGGCTTTTCTGGTGGGAATCCTTCTGGCTGTGATCACGCCCTGCATCGGGATCACCATTGTTCTGAAACGGATGTCCATGATCGGAGATGCGCTTTCCCATTCTTCACTGGCCGGTGTTGTGCTGGGACTGATACTTGGAGTGAATCCGGTAGCCGGTGCAGTAGTGATGTGCATCGTAGCTGCTCTTGGAATTGAGGCTATCCGCAAAAAAATCCCGCGTTATTCGGAGGTGGCGATCTCCATCGTCATGTCTGCCGGGATCGGACTGGCCGGTGTGCTGTCCGGTTTTGTGGAAAACGGTGCCAGTCTGAACAGCTTTTTGTTCGGAAGTATTGTGTCCATCAGTGAAGGAGAGCTGGCGCTGGTAGTTGTGATCAGTGTGCTGGTACTGGCAGCAGTGCTGTTTTTTACAGGGAACTGTTTTATATCGGATTTGATGAAAATGCGGCAAGGATCTCCGGTGTTTCCGTGCGGAATATTAATTTTCTTTTTACTATTCTGACGGCTCTGACAGTTTCCATTGCGTCCCGTACAGTAGGAACCCTGATCGTTTCCTCCATGCTGGTAGTTCCGGTGGCGTGTGGGATGCAGATGGCAAAAAGCTATAAGGGTACACTGATCTGTGCCATTATCGTGGCGGTATGTACCACCATTGCCGGACTGTTTCTTTCCTATTATGCCGGACTGAAACCAGGTGGAATGATCGTTCTTCTTGAGGTTGCGTGGTTTGTAGTTGTGATGACAGTGAAAAGTTTTAACAAATAAAACACATTTTTCCCACAAAGTAAACACAATTAACCCATATACTTTGAAGCATCAAAAGGAAACAGAGAAGAATTTTTTCCCAGGGAGGACTTAACCATGAACAACAACAGAAAATTAAAAATAAAGAAAATGATGAAAAAGGGTGCAACCATCAGCCTGTGTGCAGTACTTGCCGGCGGCATTGGAGTTGGTGCATATGAAGGTATAAATTATTTCTCCGGTGCACAGTCCGTACAGGCGGCAACCGATAGCTCCGAGAATCTGACTCTTATGAAGTCTGATAAAAAATCAAATAAAGACAGCGAAGATACAGAGGCTACAAAATCCTCCGATACAAAGGGCAGTCTGGATGTATCAGATGTTGCTGAGAAGGCAATGCCTTCTGTAGTTGCCATCACAACCAAGTCCGTTCAGGAGGTTCAGGATTATTACAGCATGTTTGGTTCCCAGTATGCGCCGAGCCAGGAGCAGGAAGTTGAAGGAAGCGGTTCCGGTATTATCATCGGAAAAACAGATTCTGAGCTACTGATCGCCACAAACTATCATGTTGTGGATGGTGCCGATACCTTGTCAGTTGCCTTTGCAGATGGTAATGCTTATGAGGCTACGGTAAAGGGCTTTGATGAAAGCGAGGATCTTGCAGTTGTTTCTGTTGCAACGAAGGATGTTTCGGATGATACAATGGATGCAATTTCTGTTGCAAAGATCGGAAGCTCTGATGATCTGAAGATCGGTGAGCAGGTTGTTGCCATCGGTAATGCACTTGGCTATGGCCAGTCCGTTACTACTGGTATTGTCAGTGCTAAGAACCGTAAGACAGATGCATCAGGACAGATCGAGGGTGATTCTACAGATAACAGCAGCAGTATCAACAAAGGCGTGAACCTGATCCAAGACAGATGCGGCTATCAATCCCGGTAACAGTGGCGGTGCGCTTCTGAATATGGATGGTGAGGTTGTTGGTATTAACTCTTCCAAGCTTGCTTCGTACTGAGGTTGAAGGTATGGGGTATGCCATTGCAATTTCTGATGTTGCGGATTCTCTTGAGAACATGATGAATGCCAAGGCAAGAGATAAAGTGGATAATCATGGTATCCTTGGTATCATAGGCAGTACAGTAAGTACGGAGGCAGTACAGATTTATGGTATCCCGCAGGGTGTATTTGTTTCGAAGGTAACCGAGGGCGGCCCTGCCGATGATGCAGGTATTACCAAGAATATGGTCATTACAGAGTTTGATGGTAAAACGATCACCAGTATCGATCAGCTGGTTGAGCTGCTTCAGTATTATGAGCCGAAGGAAAAGATCGATGTGACGGTTGCAGTTCTGGATGGTAATGAATATAAGGAGAAGACACTCACTGTAAAACTTGGTAAAGATGACAGTTCCAGCAAGGATAGCAAGGACAGCGCTGAGAATAGCACGTCCCAGGATTCCCAGGATGCAGATATTCCAGATATCCAGGGAGGACAGGATGATTCCAATCAGGGGGATGCAGATGCATTTGCTGATGATGGAGAAGCCAGCCTGTTTAGAGATTTTGAGCAGAATGGCTTGTATGACTGATCATGCCCTAAATTATAGATGGAGAGCATTTTCGAGGTGAAGAACCGCAATCAGTTCATCCCCTCCATGAATCCGCAGGAAAGAAACCAGAAATACAGCGGATGGAAAAACGCAGTAGAAAAAGTTCTCGTATAATAAAACGGGAGTTTCAGGCAGCGGCAATTGCTTGACCCCATGTGTATGTCAGATTATAATAAAATAACAGGCATTTCCGGATGCATTCCAGATGTATCGGAAATGACGGAAAGCCGGTCTTTGCCAGTATCATGTGCAGAGGCCGGCAAAAGTTATATTCAGAGATAAACGATCATCCATTTGCAGTAGCTGTGCAGTGGCATCCGGAGATGATGTATGATTCTTTGGAGCAGCTGAAGCTTCTCCGGGCATTTGCGGAGGCAGCAGGGAAGGAGACAGGATTATGAATATTTGTATATATGGAGCGTCCAGTGCAGAGCTGAAAAAAATCTATTATGAGAAAACGGAAGAGCTGGGACAGCTGATGGGAAAGCGAGGACACGGCCTTGTTTTCGGAGGTGGAAAAGAGGGGCTGATGGGTGCGGCAGCCCGGGGTGTTGACAGAGAAAAAGGCTATATCCTAGGTATCGCACCGAGATTTTTTGACCAGCCGGGAGTGTTGTATGAGCATTGTACAGAGTTTATTTTTACTGAAAATATGCGTGAGAGGAAGCACCTGCTGGAAAGCCGCTCGGATGCGACTATCGTGGTACCTGGGGGAATTGGTACTTATGAGGAGTTTTTTGAGATTCTGACATTGAAGAGTCTGGGACGGATCGACAGGCCGATCGTTCTTTATAATATTCAGGGATATTACGACAGCATGCAGGTACTCCTGGAATACACAGCCGGGGAAAAATTTATGTCCAGAGATGTTGTGGGTATGTGCCGGTTCATGAAAGACCCGGAGGAGATTCTGGATTATATTGAGAATTACCGGAATTATGGGGGAAGGCTATAAATAAAATACAGTACGGCTAATACAACAGCCCTGTATATAAGATCGTGCGAAGGGGATTTTTACAGGAGAAGATATATTTTATGAGGAAAATAATGTTAAATGGCCAGTGGGAGCTGGCGGAAGCAGGAAATGACAGATTATGTGAGGTACAGGTTCCGGGATCTGTGCTTTCCGGGCTCTATGGTGCAGGGAAGATCGAAGATCCTTTTTACCGGACAAATGAGGATGTGACAAGGGAACTGTTCCGGAAGGATTATGAATTCAGCAGAACATTTGTGGCTGCAGAGGATATCCTGAAAGAAGAAAAAATAATTCTGGTCTGTGAGGGGCTGGATACTCTTGCAGATATTTATATCAATGGGCAAAAAGCCGGATCTGCAGATAACATGCATCGTACCTGGAAGCTGGATGTGAAAGAATTTCTTCATTCCGGGGAGAATCAGATCCGGATCGTATTCCGGTCGGTATTCAAGTATATCGAAGCTTATGAGTATGAAGATAATAAAGAGATCCACTATGTTCCCTGCGGTGGAATGAAAGGAAACCAGCTGATCCGGAAGGCTCATTGTATGTTTGGATGGGACTGGGGCCCCAGACCATTGATGCCGGGATTTTTCGGGATATTTATCTGGAAGCATACAGTCATCCGAGAATTGAGGATGTGAAGATCACACAGGTGCATGGGGATAATGCTGTGGATGTGTGTACAACTGTGGCTGTAAGCGGAAATGCTGTGGATAAGTGTCAGGTGAGGGTGACGATCCAGGAGGATGCAGAGAGCGTCTGTGGACATAGAACAGGTGCTAACGACCGAAAAACGGAAGCCCATGTATGCAAAGTGGGGGAGACTGTATCAGCGAATAATAATCCAGCAGTGCTGACATCCTCAATCCACAACCCGAAGCTCTGGTGGCCAAACGGCTACGGCGATCAGTCGTTATATAAAGTTCAGGTGGAACTTCTGGACGAGGATGGCACAGTTCTGGAAACCATAACGAAGCGCATCGGTCTCCGTACCCTTACCATCAGCCAGGAAAAAGATCTCTGGGGAAAAGAGTTCGCGTTCTGTGTCAATGGCGTGAAAATTTTTGCATGGGGGGAAATTATATTCCGGAGGACTGCATCTATTCCAGGATCACACCGGAGGTCCAGAAGTATCTTCTGGAATCCTGCAAACGTGCCAATTTTAACTGTGTCCGTGTGTGGGGCGGCGGTTATTATCCTTCGGATCATTTCTATGATCTTTGTGATGAGATGGGACTGATCGTATGGCAGGATCTGATGTTCGCATGTAATGTTTATGATCTTACAGAAGAATTTGAAGATAATATCACGAAGGAGATCACGGAAAATGTAAAACGTCTCCGTCATCATGCATCCCTTGGCCTGTGGTGCGGAAACAATGAGATGGAGTCTGCCTGGGATCACTGGCCGGAGGTACAGAGTGAGTCGAAATATCTCCGTGCGGACTACATAAAAATGTTTGAGTACATAGTTCCGAAAGCAGTGAGGGCGGCAGACAGCGAGACCTTTTTCTGGCAGTCTTCCCCAAGCTCCGGAGGCTGCTTTGATGATCCGGACGATGAGAACAGAGGAGACTGTCACTACTGGGATGTATGGCATGGTCAGAAGCCTTTTACAGATTATCAGAAGCATTATTTTCGTTTCTGCTCGGAGTTTGGCTTCCAGTCTTTTCCGTGCCTGAAAACTGTGGAGAGCTTTACGGAAGAGAAAGACAGGAATATTTTTTCCAGGGTGATGGAGAACCACCAGAAAAATCCTGCAGCTAACGGAAAGATCCTGTATTATCTTTCCGAGAATTTCCGTTATCCGGAGAATTTCCGCAAGCTTCTCTATGTGAGCCAGATCCTTCAGGGAATGGCCATGAAGTATGGAGTAGACCACTGGAGACGTCACAGAGGCCGCTGTATGGGTACCCTTTACTGGCAGATCAATGACAACTGGCCGGTGGCATCCTGGGCAAGTATCGACTACTTTGGCCGTTGGAAGGCACTTCATTATATGGCAAAAATTCTATGGGCCACAGGCGGTGAGTATGTGCATGGATGGGGATATCATGCAGGTGTATCTGGCAAATGAAAGTATGGACGCACAGTCATATCAGGTTGCCTTTTATGTGAAAAATATGGAATGTGAGATTCTTGAGAAGCTTACCGGAACGGGCACTGTGGGTGTGCAGGAGTCCGCTCCGATCCTGGCGGTGGATGTTTCCGGATGGGAAGACAAGAAGTATGAGATCTTTCTTGAGGCGGAAGTGACACTTGCTGACGGAGGTGTGCTCTGTGATGTGGAGACCCTTGTTCCGTATAAATATCTGGAGCTGGATAAACCGGAGATCACTGCCGAGGTGGAGGAGCAAGGTGATGCATTTGTGATCCATTTAAAAAGTAGCTGCTTCAGCCCGTTTACAGCTATTGGATTTACTGATGCGGATGTTACTCTGGAGGATAATTTTTTCCATATGACAGATGGAGAGGAAATGTGTGTCCGGCTTGATAAGAAAGATATCCGAAATGGAGAGATTCTGGATGCAGCGGATCTGACACAGCAGATGGAGATCCTGACGCTGGCATAGAAAGCTTTTAAATAAAAAAGACGCGGCCTTTTATCGGAGGATAAAAAGGTTCGCGTCTTTTTTTATATGATATTAGGGGATCATCATGGGTTTGCGTGTGTTTACATTTGATTACGATATTTGGGATCAGAATTCGTAATTTTTATGTCTTTTGAAGAAATCCTTAGTTTCCTTTACAACCACACCGCTCAGGGCAAGAAGAGCGATCAGGTTCGGGAATGCCATCAGGGCATTGAAGATATCTGCGATGTTCCATACAGCTGCTACAGTCATATATGGTCCGATGAATACGCAGATGATGTACAGCCAGCGGTATGTTGTAACTGCGGCTTTGTTTCTGTTGAACAGGTATTCCAGACATCTTTCACCGTAGTAATCCCATCCAAGGATTGTTGTGAATGCAAAGAATACCAGGCACAGCATCAGTGAGAAGGATGCTACAACCGGCGGGAAAGGAAGTCCTTTCTGGAATGCGGCTGTTGTGATGGCAACACCCTCAAGACCTGTGTTCCATGTCTCTGTAATGACGATGGAAAGACCTGTCATGGTACAGATCACGATAGTATCAATGAATGTACCTGTCATGGATACAAGACCCTGACGTACCGGCTCCTTTGTCTGAGCTGCAGCGGCTGCGATCGGGGCACTACCAAGACCGGACTCATTGGAGAAGATACCGCGGGCGATACCCTTCTGCATAGCTACGACCATGGTTCCCATTGCGCCACCTGCAAGTGCGCTTCCTGTGAAAGCAGATTTTACGATAGTTACGATCGCTGCAGGAACTGCAGTGATGTTTGTGATCACGATGATTAGTGCCAGTACAACATAGAGAACTGCCATAAACGGTACAACGACCTGGGATACCTTTGCGATCCTCTTGATTCCGCCGAGAACGACAAGTCCTACACATACGGTAAGTATCAGACATGCGACTACAGTTGCCCAGGAATATGTATTTCCGAAAAGTGCTACTGTGTATGCTTTATCCGGGTCAAAGAAATTGGTAACTGCAGATGCGATACCGTTTACCTGTGTAAAGGTTCCGATACCGAAAAGTCCCACACCTGCTCCGAAAAATGCGAAGATCTTGGCAAGCCATCTCCACTGTTTTCCCATACCGTTTTCGATGTAGTAGAAAGGTCCGCCGAGAACGTGGCCTTCTTTGTCAATGGTACGGTACTTGATCGCCAGAAGTCCTTCTGCGTATTTGGTTGCCATTCCGAAGAATGCGGCTACGATCATCCAGAAAAGTGCTCCTGGTCCGCCAGCTGCGATAGCAGTTGCGACACCTACGATATTTCCGGTTCCGATGGTTGCTGAAAGCGCAGTACACAGAGCTCCAAAGCTTGTGACCTCACCATCGCCGCCTTCTTCATTTTTTACCATGAATTTCAGTGCCTTTCCGAGGTGCCTTACCTGTAAAAGACCTAACCGAGTGGTTAACAGAATTCCTGTGAACAGGATCAGAATGATCAGCGGAAGTCCCCAAACGACTCCGTCAAACCATGTGATAAAGTTGTTGATTTGTGTAAACATTACTCTTTCCTCCATCCTTTTGCCTGAGAGATTTACAGCATTTTTGTGTGCTGCGTACACCTTCGGCGCTCTTCCCTTTTGATTTGAAGAGACTCTCCTGAGTTTTTTTATTTTTGAATGATGCCAGGACCCTTTTTTTTGTGTACGGTGGTGGCGGTCATTCGTTTTGTGTAGAAAAACACTGTAACACAGAGTATCACATGAATTGATGGATTTCAATGGTTTTTAAAAAAAATTGCATTTATTAGAAAAAATTAATCGGCATATAATTGGGAGTTTTGGGGATTTACTTTTCTATTAGCGGATGTTCTTTGTAATACATGCGGGTGAAATGCAGAAATGTCAGCATATCGCCGCTGATATATTTGCTTTTTTTCCATACCATGCCGATTTTTATGCGGACAGGTGGATTGAGCGGGATACCGGTAACATTGGAAGTGGAAAAGTTATCGGTCATGCTGGAGTAGAGAAAGCAGCCATATTTTCCGGTTTTTACAAATTGTAGGGTGGTGTAGATCTGGCTGCTCCGCATAACGATATTGGGTGTGTGGCCATCCATCTCAAAACGCATTTTCAGGATCTGATTCTGGACGGAGTCAGCATTGAAAAAGATCAGCTGCTCTTTCGCCATATCTTTTGTTGTGACTGATTTTTTTTCTGCCAGCCTGTGGTCGTTGCTCACACAGAAAACCACCTGGTCGTTGGCCAGGACAGTGTTGTGAAATTTATCTATATTATACTGTTCCATATTGACCAAAGCTACATCCAGGGTGTCATCCTGTACCAGATTGCAGGCACGGACAGATCCGTATTCTTCCAGTACTACGGCAATTTCCGGGTGCTTTTCGTGAAACGCCGTAAGCAGCTCCGGAAAAAATACGGTACTCAGCATGGGAGGGATCCCGATGCGAAGAGGGGGCTTTATCCTGGACATGCTGGAGTAATCGGCCTGAAGCTCATTACAATATTGAAGGATATAGGTAGCTTTTTGGTAGAAGGACTCTCCCTCCTGGGTCAGACTCAGCTGATTTCCTTTTCTGGAAAAAAGACTGATCCCGAATTCAATCTCCAGATCGCGGATAGCCATGGAAATGGTGGGCTGGGTCACATATAATTCTTCGGCTGCCTTTGTGATGCTGTGGCAGCGGCTGGCTGTGCAGAAATAGCGTAGTTGATTCAGTGTCATGATAAACCTTCTCTCGATGTATTGTCAGATTAAATTTTTTAGTAAAGTTTTTCATTTCTGTCCGGGAAAAGATGTGACAGAGTATTTTGGTGTCTACATAAAAATAGCCATAGAAATATAATTTTTGCCAGATTCATTTGCTGATACG
>ENA-OQCR01000079-OQCR01000079.1-human-gut-metagenome-genome-assembly--contig:-NODE-79-length-14184-cov-1.617486_pt1 | contig 14184 bp, 18 predicted proteins | sample MGYA00242763_ERZ504589 | MGnify/ENA primary metagenome ERZ504589 (study PRJEB26092, sample SAMD00036321) | human gut metagenome | host: Homo sapiens | study: EMG produced TPA metagenomics assembly of...
TATAAATATCAAGAATTATAAAATCTCCCTCAGCAAGCATCTTTAAACTTCTCCATTATAATTAGCTCTACGTCTACCATATTGATAATCAGTTTCAGCATTACGAAGTATAAGACCTTCAAATCCTAAATTAATAAAATGATTTCTAGCGTCAATAGCTCATTATCATTAGTAATATATCCACTAGGAGAATAATCAATCGTTCTTTATTATTATAATGTTCTTTAATATTATTAAAGCGAGTAGGCATTTTAATATGATAACGATATGTATTTCTATGAGTTTGATTACCTTCCATCATAATATCATAACACCAAAACTGAAGAAGTTTATTTTCAACACAATTAGTATCTTTAACAAAATGATTAATTTGATTAACAGTATAACCGGGAAGATAAACTTCACCATCAAGTGCTGCAAATCCATTAATCATATCGTCGATAATATTTGTATTAATAGTAGCAAGCAGATAATCTTCAAGATAGCCAAGAGTATGCCAAATAAGACCTTCACGACTTTGGAAACGAAGTCTAATAGGTTTAAACATATCATTTTGAGTATAAGCAGTAACAATACAACGAAGACCATTAATCTTATACTGACCATACATACAACTGACTTTTTTCCAAACATTACCATTATACGTTTTAGCAAGCATTGGAAGTAGAAGATTAGTATTTCCATTACTAAGGTCTTTAGGTAGATAAGTATTTAGAAAATTAAATAGAGTATCATTATCTCCATCCTCCACGGGGGGTAAACCCTGCATATCACAAAGTTCATCAAGATATGTATATCCTTTTTTAATCTTATCGTTATATCTACTCTCAAGTTCTTTTTGACCATCTTTTTGAGTAACAGCATAAACTTCTTTACGAATATTACCTCGAACAAGACCATAAAAAACAGTGATACTATTAGTACCACTGTCAAGTTCAGCCCACCAAACAGTAGGCGCACCATTATTATTTCTACGATAAAGTTTATTCATTATGTTCACTTATTTTTAAACCATTAAATGCAAAACTAACAGCTTTACCACCTAGAAGTTTAGCTTTACGTTGAGCAATCGTTTCCTTTTTAGGCTTAATAGCCTTTGCAATACCGGTGCTAACATCAATGGGTTTACCTGTAAAGACATCTTTTGATTGATTAACTCTGCTAGAACTTCTAGCGCGTTTCCTTGGTTCTTTACTATAATATCGTACTGGGTTTCTTCTCTCGAAATCAAGATTTTTTTCATGTATATCAATAATTCTTTTAATAATACTATTACGATAATCAATATAACTTTGAGCTTTTTCTGGATGATGTTCTAGAACAAGATAAAGTTTATCAAGAATATATTCAATACTAGAAAGAGTAATACGATAACCATAATTAATAGTTTGTCTAGGACGAGAACCATCAGGATAAATAGTAGTACAATCTAAATCTTTAATATAAGATTCAATCGCATCAGCCATTGTAGATTTATCAATAATATAATTAATATATCTAATATCTCTATCATCTAGCTTTTCTTCATATCCTTTTATTATCATAGATTTTCTTTCTTACATTTATAAATAATAATACGAGTTGGTTTACCTATAAGACAGTGATTATATTTAAACCATTCAATAATATCAAATGTAGAATAAGTTTTAGCTATTCCTTCAATAATAGCGCAACCCTCTTGATAATTAAAATTACTATGAATAGTTCCACCGTTATCAGTATCAAGTAAGCTAAACTTTTTGATATATTCAACATCGTCATTAGAAGATAGATTAATTTCTCCATAACAATAAATATCTTTTTTATCAATACGTTTATTATCTATATTAAGATATTCAAATTTATCAAGATTTTGTTCATCTTCTTCAGTAATTGGACGCATAACAGTATATGTAACACCAGCTAGACTTTTAGTATGGCAAAGTATTACTTTCTTCCGTATCCCAAGTAAATTCACTTTCTTCTCCATAATTATCTTCTATATATTTAACAACTTGTTGAGTTAATTCATTAATAACATTTATAGAATAACTACTTCTCAGTTCAGCAAAATCTTTAACACCAAGTTCTTTAGGAATAATAATAGGTATAATATCATAATCATTCTTAAGAATCACAGCTTCCATAAGACCAGTTCTATCATTATCCATAAGACTAATAAGAAAACCATTTCGATTAAGTTTACTACGAAGCCAATCATATTCAATTTGACGAAGTTATAAGTTTCATGTGGAATATTTACAACACCAATAGCCTTAGACTCAAGGGTAGACCCCCCGTAGAGGATGGAATGATTAATACTCTTTAGATAACATTCAAGACTTAATCTATCTTTAGTAGATTTAGTAATAATAATAGCATCATATCTATCTAATTCAAGATTAATAACTCCCTCAATAGTATTACTATTAGTTATAAACTTAACTTCAGTTTTCTTATTTCTATTAGGAAAATATAATTTAACATTAACTATTCCTCTTTTATCTTGTCCAAGAACGTAACCATAACATAAATCTGTTTTATCTTTATCGTAAAAATATTTAGGAATAGGATTAGTAGAACGATTAATATAAAATTGGTCAACAGGATAAACAAAATGAGTATTAAGAAAATTAAGATTAACACCAAATTGTCCCCAATACTTAGCATCTAAATTATTCCACGGACGAGTAACAAGTTCAATAATAGGTTTATGATTACGTACATTACTAATAGCCCTAACAATATTATAATCGTTGTTTTCATCTTTATCTTGTCCATAAATAATATTTCTAAAAGTATAAGCAATATGTTTAAGAACAAATAGAAATTGACTTTTAATAGAAATATCAATTTGCTTATGAACAATTTCAGAGAGTACAGTTGCAGCAGCATCTATACAATCTCCCCACCAATATCCAGCAAAATCTCTTCCTTTAAGTTTATTCCTATTATCGTATCTAAAACCAAAACTAGGATGAGTATCTTCACGAAAAGGACTAGATATAAATTCTCCTGTATCTATACAATATTGTATATCTTCAACACTAATTCCAGTATAAGTGCTAAAAATAGTAATTTGACTAACTTTAGAGAAAATATAATCTTTAGTTAAAATAGTATTACTAATATTTCTTTTCATAATATTTCTAATTTGACCTTTATCGTGAACATATAAAAAAAGAGGACTAGGCACTAAAATAGTACCCAATCCTCTTACATACAACTATTTAACTAACTTTAATTTTTTAAAATGGTAAATCTTCTGTTGGATTAACAAAAGCACCAGCAGCATCATTACCACCACCAAATGGACTAAAATCTCCACCGCCATTAAATCCACTAACAGGATTTATAGGAGCAGCAGTTTGAACACCGGGCATTACACCAACACCAGGTATAGCAACATTTGGCTGTTTAGCTTGTTCGGCAGATTTTTGATAAACAATACTTTCTTTATAAGGGTCAATATGCAAACTAGGAGCAGATTGTTCTTTATAAAGTTCAATAACTCCATCATTGATAAATGTAGGAAATCCTAAATCACCAAATGAAGATTTACTTCCAACAACAGCACGCCATTTACCATCATTCTTAACGAAACGAAGAAGCTTCATCCAAATAGTAATAGGTTTACCTTTAGCATCATTATAAACAGGTTTACCATTATTGTTAAGTAACTTAACATAATTTTCAAACACAGTCTTATAACCAGCTATAACTTCTTCAGCCTCAACAGGTACATACTGCATATTTTCATCAAAATCTTCAAAAGGCAAAGTAAGAGCATCAATTTCTTCTTCTGTTAAATCACGACCTTTAAGAACAAATACATTATATATATGCTTCATAAAGCGGAAAATATTATCAACTTTCCAAGCACCTTTACCACCAGGAATAGTTTCAACATTACTTTCAGCAGGAAGAAGACGTTGAGTTACATAACGACGTTCATTGATATTTTCATGATTGCTAGCAAAAGTAAATGTAAGATAAGGAATACTCATACCAGCAAATGAAGGCATACCTTGAACATCATCTTTCAATGTAGCCCAATCAACTTTAACATCTTCAAGATGACCAATAAACAAGCCATTCGCTTTGTTGCAATCAGTACGTTCATCAAACTTTTTACGAGTTACATCACGTAAATCGTTATTAATACCTCTACCTCTACGTTTTTTAGGAGTTTGTACTTCTGCATTAGCAGTTTGTTCAGCACTTGCTGCAACAGCAGCTTCATTCTTAATTTCTTTTTCTGTCGACATAATTAAAGTAATTAAAAGAATTATTAGATAAAATAAGAGCTGCACCATTAGCAATACTAACAATGCAGCTCTATGTTCAAGATACTATATTTCTAGGACGAAGATTTGATTATTCAGCAGTTTCTTCTTTTTCAGCTTTCTTACCGATACGAATAGGTTCTTCATCTTTATATTCGGTAAGCATTGCAATCTTAACAACAATATCTTTATGACCGTTATTAACAACAGCTTCTTGCAAGTTATCAATATCTACTGTATAAACACGATTTTTAGAAGTAGCTTCTTCATCAGTCATATTAGCTTTCAACTGTTTCCAAACATTAGAATCAGTAAAGTTAAGAGTTACACCAATACCAGACAAAGCAGCAGTATTAGCACATTTAGAACCTTTAACTTTAACAACTTCATCACCTTGAATACAGCTAACTAAAAGTTCTTTCTGTTCATCTTCGGTAATACCTTCACGACCAAGAGCAGCTTTAAGTTCTTCATTAGAAGAAGATAAAGCACCTTCAAGAGTTTCTTGGAAATAAGTATTAACATACTTAATTTTATCATTCTTAGTCATACGAACACGAGTAGTACAAGGATTACCATTCTTGTCTAATTCAGCAATACCTTTAGCCAAAGCCCAAATATCAAATTCAGCATGAACAGCCATAGCAGCTTCGGGAGATTCAATATCCAAACCTTGTTCTTCACAGAAAGCAACAACTTCGGGTACTTTATTGATAATAGCATTATCAATATTTGCACAGTTATTAATGAACATTACATATTCACCATGAGCAATGCCGAGAGCTTTAGAAACTTGGGCAGTCATACGGAAACTACCGGGAGTAGAAACAACTACTAATTCAGGTTCTTCACTAACTGCTCTTTGACCAGCATTAACAATACCCATACCAAAACTCAAACCTTTCTTAAAGTCTTTCATAATTTTTGTAATTTAAAAGTGAATAATATCAGTCATACGACTGTTTTGTTTAATAATAATTTCTCTAGTTTGTTTATGTTATTGAATTTCAGTAATATCAATAATATCTTCATTACTCAAATCAATACCTTGCATAGTCTTTAATTCTTCTATGCTAAGACAGCCCATAATTAAATCATTAGCAATTTCACGAGCACCATAAACAAATGCTCTATGACTTATCATTATTTTAGGATATTTTTTATAAGTATCTTTTTCAAAACATCCAGCAACAATAGCATCTTTATAAGTAAACTCACCAATAGCAACCATATCACGTCCACCAATTTTACGATAAAAACGATAACTAGTAATATAATCAATAGGAACAGCAGGTATTCTATAAACAGGAACTTTACCAGTAGAAGCAATTTGTTTAGCTTCATTAGTATTAGTAGCTATTTCAAACTTACCATTAAGTTGATATTCTTTATATACATTACCATTATAATCTTTATAGTATTTAACAGGATAAACATATATATGTTCATGGTCTTTATCTTCTGCATTTTTAGTTTGTGCCTCTTTGGGAGTAAGACACTTAATACAGTCAGATGGAAGTTTATCTTCATCATAAGCATTAAAGCCATCTGTATATTCGTACAGAGCGCGATAATTATCTACTTTTTCCCAACTCACGCTGCCTTTGACAAGTAATGCCTTAATAATGTGAACATCAACACCTGTTTTACCTTGAACTACATGAATATGTTCAATGCAAGTAGAAAATGGAAGTCTAAGGTCTTTAGCTCTCATTGCAATAGCAAGACCATCTTCAACAGACTTAATACCACATTTATCACTACGCATAACACGTTTGATAAATACTTCAAGACTTGCAATTTCAGCTTCACTCATATAATTAAGCTGATATGGAGCAACAGAATGTTGAACACCATGTTGTTTTTCAATACCACTATTACTAACAGCAACAGCAGCATCATTAACTTTAACTTCTTTATCTTCGTCCATTCTATCAAAGAGCGATTTTGATTACACAACAAATGTAACTATTATATTCATACTAGCAAATAATATCATCAAAATTTTGAGCACTAATATCAGAATTAACATTCTGTATAACTTCATAGTTAGCTGATAACTTTTCCTTTTTAAGACTTGCTTCTTCGATAGTATCAGCTATATAAAGTTTATGTACTTTAAGTTTTGATTGACTACAATTAACATTATTATAACGATAAATAAGTTCATCTATTGTATCACATAAAGGTGAGGTTAAAATCCATTCGTCTACGCTTGTTTCTAGGCTATCAGTTGAATTATTTTTTATAGATAATACTCTTAATAAGCCATCATTAAAAGACTTCAAATTCAGCGTGGAAATAGCCTTAGATTTGATTATACGAGCAGTCCCTTTCTTGCTTCCAGACTTGTACAAAACAGGAATACCATTACTATCAACTAGAACTTTATCCTCAATTTTATCATGGTAATCACCACAAATTTCACCTAGTTTATCATTAATATATTTAGTTACAGTAGCAGCATATTCACCTCTCTTACTAATAATAAGAAATCGTTTATCAGGATTATCTTTAATAATTTCAACTATCCTTTCTAGCTTACAAACATTATCAGAACATATAAGCATACGTTCACGAACAATATTATAAAAAGTCTTAACTCGTTCAGCAAGAACAAGAGGATTATAACATTCATCAATTTGTTTACTAAAAGGATTAGTCATATCCATATCAGCACTCCATCCATTATATTCAGCTGTTTCTGTAATATATTGAATAGCACTACGTCCATCTTGAGTACCATTTCGAGCACATTTAATATTATCAAGATTACCAAATACTTGAATAGTCTGAGTAATAAATTCAGTATATTTATCGTAATTAGCAATATCATCTTGACTAGTAAATAAAATCTGCTCTCTGTGTTCCTCTACGGGGAGTATAGCTCGCATACCACTAGAATTTAGAATATTATTAATAGGTGGAATATTATTATAAATCTTAGTTAACGTAGAAGTATCAATAGTTTTTCAGTTAAAATCATAAGTTTAAATCTAGCATGATTAAAAACTGTATTACAAGATAAATTCCATTCGTTAACTCCAACAACAATAGAAATATCATAACTATAATTATATCTACTATTAACATAAGTATGAGTGAGAATATTAATAGTATCTATATTTATATTATGATTTTTAAGACTATCAACAATTTCAGTTCTTCTTTTCCAATTATCTGTAACAATAAGTATTTTAATATTATCATTCTTATTTCGCATAAGACTAATAATTCTACTTATAATTTCACAATAATCAATAGGAGGAACACAATTAATAGTTCCAATACCTTTATATTCTTTAGAACCCCATTTGTTAATTAGTTTATCATAAGTTTCTTCAACTATATTTCTCATCCAAAATCATCTTCATTAAAAATAGGATTATACATACCACTATATTTTTTAATTTTACTTTTACCTTTACCTTTAGGAGAAATCTTAAGTTTAATAGGATTAATAATCTCATAGCTTCTTGATAATAAAATTTGAAATTAATATCTCTAAGAGAAATATCTTTATCATCAAGACTATTAATAACTGTTACAACAGAACCAGCTGCCATTCTACTACGAGAACCGTTATCATTATGAACTTTCTCAATAATATAACCTCTATTAGAAACATAAAACCTAACATATCTTTGACAAATAACATGAGTAACTTGTCCATTTTCAATCTTAGTTTCTTCTACATGAAATTGTCTACCTACATTTTGAGTAAGACAAAAGTCAAGAATATTAGTAGCTTCTTGAAGAGTATCCATTACAGGTTTATTCTTAAGAAAATAGTTTTCAATAGCTTGAGCAACAATAGGCATAGAATAACCTTTAGTTAAATCTAGAGAATACATCATAGGATTAAGAGCACCTTTAGATTCAAGTTTAAGTTTATGAACACCATTTTTAATAACTCTAAATTGGCTAAGATAATTATTTATATCTCTACTAACAAGACAATGATAATAATCAGTATCAAACTTAAGTTTAGTAGTTTGTTCCCAATCATCTTTAATACGATTATAAACATCAATATCTCGTTTATAAAGTTTAATAACAATACCATCTGTATTAGCACTTAACACATGAATATTGTGTAACTCTAATTCCTCAACCAACATTAGCATCATTAACTGCCCATTAATAGTAGTTTTAAGTACAGCTAATCTATCATAAAGATTACCATTTTCAAATCCAAGTTTACCATAAACAGAATTAATAACAATCTTTAAAACTAAAGCTAAAGTATCTCTATCAATTCCGTCAACAGTATCTTTATCGCTGTGTTTAACTTCAACTCTTTTATTTTTAAGCCAACCAATAAGATTACAAAAAGCATTTGTATCAAGATGAGCTGGAGCTACTTTATGAGCAGCAATAATACTAGGATACATACTATTAATATCAGCATGAATATAAACATAGTCATCATTGCCAAGTACATCGTGTTGACCCCCCGTGGAGGATGGAAATAATTCTTTTCCACTACTCCAAAGTTCAACAGGATTATCTTGACTATGTAACCTCCAGTTGCAACAGTATAAGTTACATTTCCAATTTTAACTTCTTTACTAAACGCATCTTTATTAACTCTATAAATAGTAGTTTTAAGACATTCATCAAGAAAGTCTTGCATAGGTTTAGTTTTAAACTTAATAAAAGGAAAAATAACTTTTTTAAAACTCATAGCAGTTCTTTCAGTTTTCTTACCTTTCCATTGTTCAGGGGCAAGACCACTAAATTTACTATAAAATTTCTCAAAAAGAATATCAGCAGTTTTACTACGACTAGAATTAAGAACATCAACATCGTATGCTTTACTAATAGCATAACGAGATTTAATTTCTTCTGGATAAAGACGAACTATTTCAGCTACAATGAAAACATCATTAAGATTATAATACATCATAGGCTCAATATATTCATCAAGAATAAATCTATCCCATTTATCTACTAGTTTATTAAGCTGTTTAACATTCATCCCTTTAAGACTAGGAATTTCATTATATAATTCAGCTTCTTTTTCATTAATGTCAGGAAGTTCATATTCTAGAAGTTCATACCATTGAAGATTAATAGAAGTTTGCTTTAAACCTTTAGGAACAGGTTTACGTTCACCTGTTTTACTATCTACAACTACACTTGCTTTATTAAGAGCAAATATACGCATTACATCAATACCTGTAAATGGTAGTTTATATTTTCTAAGACTATTAAGATAAAAATCAGTTTTAAATTTATTTTTATCATCTTGACTAGAAATAATAGTTTTACTAGTTTCATATAACTTATTAATAAGTTCTTTCGTACTATTCGTACGCATATAAAAACTAAGTAAAGCAGCAATCATAAGATTATCATAATTGAAATTATTAAATCCATACAAGTCAGTACGAATAATATTTCCATTAGAATCCTTATAACATCTAGTTTTATTAATATAACCTATCATAGAAAGTAATTGACTATCATCTATATCTGTTATATAAAAACTATGTTTTTCAACAGTTTTAAGACGAGCTTTAATTTCTTCAACAGATAGTTTTTGAACTAAAGGAATAGCTTTATTATCAGCATTAACACAATCTTTAAATACTTTAAGATAACTATTAATACTAACAAAAGTAACAGAAAAGAAATTTCTTAAAACTTCAACATCATAAGCTATACAATTAATCATTTATATAATTTAATCCATAGTTATTTCTATTTTGATTAGCCCAATTAATATCATCAGCAAAACGCTGTTTAAATACATGATAAAGATTATCATCTTTAAATTTAATAAGAGGAGAATAATTACTAAATACATATTTACCGCCAGTAGCCATAAATCTAGGAATTGGATTATCACTAATACTACGATAAGCATCACCAAATATAAATAAATATTTATAATTAATTCTAGCTAATTCTTTCCATAGGATATTACGACATTTATCAACAGCAGTAAGATAAGTATTATAATTATTAGAACAAGCACATTTAATACTATAAGTCATATATACATCTTCAGTGTTATTACGTCCAGAATATTCATCATAAAGATTACCAATATCAGTGAATAATTGATAATCTTCACAATAATTTCTATCACCTTTAGGAAATAGGAAAACAATATCTCCATGAATACTTCCTCTACCACCTTGTATATATCTACCTGTATTAAATATACGATTTGGACATCTAGCACAATCAGGATATTCATCCACAGTTTTACTTGCCATAAGATAACACTAATTGATTACTAGCACGAGAACAAGCAACATATAATCTACGAAGCATTTCATCTCTATTAGTATAAGGATGACCATATTTATCATAAATCATATCATTAATATCTACAAATACATTTCTATAAGTAGAACCTTGTGCTCTATGAGAAGTAATTGCAAAACCATAATCTAAATCTCTACTAAATAAAATCTTACCATTACTATTCGTAATATTAGAAGCGATAAGATATTTACGTTTAAAATAAAAATACTGTTTCCATTTACTTCCACGTTCAGAACTACTAGCTTTTTTAGCATCATCAATAAGACTAGTCAACTTCTTATAATACATCTGAAATGTATAATTATCATAATGGTCAATAACAAATAAAGGTTGGGTTATAGCACCACCATGAATAGCTTGAAACTTAATAAGAAATCCTTTAAACTCATAATCATTATCAATTGTATCAACAATATCTTTAACAATATATTCTTCACTATTGTTTATAATAATATCATTAAAAATATTAACAACAGTAGTATAACTCATTATTAAATCATTACGAGTAATAAGGCTCTTATCAGCATCTTGAATAATCATATGTCTTACATGGTTATTCCATTGTGCAACACGACTATTAGTATAAGCTATAATACGATACAAATCAATATTTTTAGTATATTCTTCATCATTAAAACAAGTATCAATTAAATCAGAAAATTCAGTTTGACCACAAACATAAAATCCTTTAGTTTCTTCATTATAATCTTGTCTATTTTTAGATATATAATCAAGAAATCTCCATCCATTCTTATTATCTATATCTTCTCGAAGAAGTTTAAGAAGTTTACTAATAGGATTATTATCTCCTTGTCGTACAACTTCTTTAAGATAATAAGTATTACTAGCAATAAGAAAAAGCTTGACTAGTTTTTTTCATTAACAGGAGGAAGCTGAGAACTATCCATAATCTTATAACTTTCATTATAAGCCTGACTATATCTTAGTTGTAATATCAATTAAATTAATATATTTTTCTTTTTCTTCTTTAGGAAGTTTAAAAAAATCAAGAAAAATATAACCAGCATGAGATTTTTTAGCACCAGTTATAACTTGACTAACATTTTTGGGAGTAAAACCATTTATTCTTAAATCTTCTGCTCCATAAAGAATTTTAATATTAACAGGTTTTCTATCTATATTTGCAACACTTATAGCTATATATATTTTATTATTAGTTTTACCGGGAATATATTCATAATTTTTTATTAGGATTATAATCTTTCTTATAAATCCATTGATATCCATTATGAATATGTCGTTTTCCTTTACAACATGCAGCGATAGGCCCAGCATGAAAATTACCTTTTTCAGAAGCTTCAGTAGCAGAAGACCATTCTCTAACAATATTACCTAAAATATCTATTTGCAATATAGGAATAGATAAACTATTAAATTCATATTTATTTCCATAATTACCATTATTTTCTCCAAATAAATGTTTATTATAAAAATAATTTTCAGAATTACATTTACCTATACAAGTATCTCCATCATTACCATTAACTAAACATCCTCCATTTTCTATTCGTTTATATTTATCAATAAGTTCTTTTTCAATTTTAATACTTTCCTCAATAGTAATATCTATCTTAAAAATATTTACTTTAACTTTAGTAATATCTATAACTTTTTCTTTCCAAAGTTTATTTCTTCTACTAAAACTAAAAGCTCTATTAATTGAACCTTGACCAACATAAAATGGATTAATTTCATTATCATAATAATGAAGATAAACACAAATGCGATTTAAATCATTTAAATGAAAACCATGTTTACTAGGAACATCAGTAGCAAAATTAACTGTTTTACTAGTACGAAATTTAAAACTTACCATATCTTTAAAATTTAAAATTACATTATAAAGATATGGATAAAATTGATAATATACAACTTTCTCCGTTTCGATTTTTAAATAAAATCTACTCTCTTACGAGATAGTCGATGAACCTTACTATTATCATGTTTCACAACATAATGAGTAGTCTTGGCTGCTGATTGTCATATAATAATAGTTTTTCGAACATTCACACTTAGATTTTCATCTTATGTTGTAGCACTATTATCTTCACGAGTTTCCAGCAATTAGAAGAATTTTAACTCGGCAATAGCTTTACCGAGCATTATAACTTTAATTTGAAGCTTCTTACATTTATTACTAATATACTTAACAAGTTTAGTATTTAGCATAGAAGCTTCATCAATGATTAAAACTTTAAGTCCGTCAAGCTTATCTTTTCCAACAGGATTAAAGGCAGGATTTTCAGGGTCAAAATTTTCAATATTAACATCAAGTCTAAAACCAAATAATGATTGAATAGTATTAACTTCTTTTCCACCAATAGAATTACTAAGAACTCTACAAGCTTTATGTGTAGGAGCAACACAACCTATAACACCACCAGACCATTTGCAATTATTAATAACATATTTAATAACAAATGTCTTACCTGTACCTCCAGCACCACAAAGAGCATTAATATATTTCTTATCATCCCAAGGCTGTGCAAGAAACTCAATAAGTTCATGTACAGCTATTTCTTGGTCTTTAGTAAACTTAATGTTAGTATCTTTTCTATTACTATTAGCAATATTAAGATTACCAATCATTACAATTCGTTGTTTACATCAATAAGATTATTTTTAACTTTATCTTCATATTCTTTCCATTCTTGAAAAGCTAAAATAGTAGATTCACTATCACCACGATTATAACATGTAGTAATATGAAACAGTTCCTTAGCAAAAGGCATTTTAACAATTTTACCTTTAGCTATAAGTCCAGCAGCAAAAGGAATATAAAATCTAGTATCAACAGTTTTTCTATTTTCACTATCTCTTATAATTTTAATTCTATGGTTATATTCATCTAATCGACGAGCATAAACAACTTTCTTTCCTTTAGTTCTGTAACTTTCACCAGTAATGCTATATAGTTTGCCATTGTATTCTACTTTATAAGTACCATCAATATATCTAATAATACCTTCACATTTGGCAACTATAATAACATATTTATTAACTATTCCTTTCTCTTTGGATTTACCTACAACTCCAAATGAGAATTTAAAGCTAACCATAGCATACTACTTTCTTTTAATAGTACGCATACGTTTATCAACAGCACGAGCAATACCTTTAAAAGTATTATCTTCTTCAAACTTAGCTTTACGAGCAGCCTTTTTAGCAGCTTTCTTAGCAGCAATCTCTTCATCACGTTCTTTTTTGTTGTTGAATAACATCAACAATTTCAACATGATAACCACAATAATGAGAAAGAAAATCAATCTTACCACTAGTTCCATTACCAATAGCGCTATTTTTAGCTACTTTAATAACTTTACTAGCAGGATTGATTCCAATAACAGCGCCAACATTATTAAGTTGACGAACAACAGAAACTTCATCATACTTTCCCATAAGTACTTTACATTTTTAAAGATTAATAAAACAATTATATCTAATAGTTAAAACTATAATAAATTCAATAATAGTTAGATTAGTAGAGCCACTACGCTACGCTCCGTGGCGACCCCCCGTAGAGGGATGGAAGCAAGCTAGTTCATTAAAACTTTCTTTATAATAATATCATTAAAATCACTAGTAAGTTTACCAATCCTATCTTCAATTCTATCTACTA
>ENA-OQCR01000080-OQCR01000080.1-human-gut-metagenome-genome-assembly--contig:-NODE-80-length-14144-cov-1.238639_pt1 | contig 14144 bp, 18 predicted proteins | sample MGYA00242763_ERZ504589 | MGnify/ENA primary metagenome ERZ504589 (study PRJEB26092, sample SAMD00036321) | human gut metagenome | host: Homo sapiens | study: EMG produced TPA metagenomics assembly of...
AGAGCGGAAAGCAGATCAGAGACATCCCCAGCCGTTTCCTGTTCAGCCACGGGCTCCGTGGTTTCCTCACCGCCGCTGGCAAAGGCGGTGACAGAAAAGCGGCAGTGCTGAGCACCACCGCCAAAAGAGCCGATACCATTTTTGTCATAAAGTTATGCTTCATCCTCGTATCCCTCCGTTTCCTCATTCTCGGTGTTGCCCTCCTGCAGCATACCTTCCGGCAGGGAGATCATACCGCTGGCATAGGCTTTCAGGAAGGCGGTCAGTTCCTTGTTATCCATCTTCACGGCTTTCACCATGCGGACGATTTCCAGATTTTCTTCCTCCGCAAGCTGGGTCTCCAGCGCACGAAGGCGTTTCTGCTGCTCCGCGATCTTTTCTTTGGTTTTCGCAATGTCATTGCGGATCTTCTGTGTCGTTGCCATAAATCAAATTACCTCCATATCGTTTTTTAGTTGTAGGGCGGTCGCCCGAAAGCGTAAAAGTGGGATTGCCAGTAGCTTGTGTTGATATCTGCATACTGGATGGGTCGCCGCAGTGCAGCATTTTTCCACCGCCCACATAGATACCCACATGGGAAACGCCCGGTGTATCGTAAGTGCCGACGAAAAAGATCAGGTCGCCGGGTCTTGCGTTGGCAGAGGATACCGGGGTGGAAATATTGTAGAGTCCTTGGGCTCCCAGCCTGCCCGTATTGCAGACGCCGCTTTGCGTCAGCGCCCAGGATACGAAGCCGGAGCAATCAAAAGAAGTGTTCGGATTGCTGCCGCCCCAGACATAAGGATATCCGATGTACTTCTCCGCCTCGGTAATGAGCGCCGCAAAGGTTTCATCTTCCAGTGCGGAAGGCGGGATATCATAGGTGGTGGGCGGTTTGGTGTACTTATCTACATAGCCGGAGCCGGGAAACAAATCTTCCCGGTTTCCCAGCGTTGCCATATAGACCGCATACAGGGAAAGTGTTTCCTCGTCCATGATGTAGACCGGCACATGGGATAGTCGAAGTTTTCCAGTTTTACCTTGCAGATATAGTAGTTATACGGTACTTCCACGTCATAGTCATTTCCCTCGCTGTCTGTCCGTGTTTCCGTTCGATAGCGCACTTCCACTTCCACGGTCTGCGTCAGGATGTACTGTTTTTCAAAGAGCATTTGCAGCTCCGCCTGAACCGCGTCGATGGTGAACACCCCTTCATGGAACGCCGTGAGAATGGAAATCAGCACATAAGGGTCATGCTCGATCTCGTCCAGGTCAAAACGGTATTCGTCATATCCGGGGTGCAGAGCTTCATAGTGATCCAGTTCATATTGAAGTTCCTGCTCCAACTCGCAGTAGGCCGCCTCCGCAGCCAGCATATCCGCATCCTCGGAGAGATAAGAAGAAGTGAATACACTGCCCACGCCGGAGCCTGCCATCATGGAACAGGAAGATACCCCGCCAAACAGCAGAGCAACACAGGCACCAATGCCGATCACCAATAGCACCGCCCGGCTATGGTGTTTGATGTAGAGGAATGTTTCCTTGAAGGCATCCTTTGCTTTCTGCGCCGCACTTTTCGCCGTAGCTGCTGTGTTCTTTGCGGTTTTCTCTGCCTGTCGCAGCTCCTTTGCATAGTTCCGCTTGATCCGCTGTTTCTGTAGAAAGCGGGATACCGGGTTAGAAGCCGCCAATGCAGGATCATCATGCAGTGCCTTTTGGTAAAGGTAGTCGGCGTTTGCCTTAAAAGAAGCCTGCTCTGCCTTCGCCGCGTCACGCCAGGGCTTTGTGCGGTAATGGTGAACGGCGGCACGGACTTTGCCTTTTCCGTAGGCAAGCCCGCGTTCCGTCAGCACCTCGCCCTTGTGTCCAGCCTCAACACCCACATTTTCCTGTTCCACCTCATGCACCTTCGCATGGGCGGCGTGGGCGATCTCATGGATCGGTCGGGAAAGTGGATTGTGCCGCAGGCGTCCGTTGGGGCGTTTCTCCACTTCTTCAAAGTGAAGCTGCGTTTTGCCTTTTCCGGCGGTCTCGTCAAAAACACGCTCGGTACGGAGAACTTTCTTTGTGGGGATAGCCGCATTTGCCGCGTCCAGCCTGTCCGCCGCACGGTCGGAACGGTCGATATACTTTCCAAGTGCGGGATCGGCACGTTCTTCCTCGGTAAATTGCAGGCGGGAGGACGGGCGCTGCCTTGCAGCAGAACCATCCCGCACCGCCTGGGTGTCAGCCTTTTCCGCTTTTCGTGCGGCTTTCCTCTCATGGCGTTCCGCCGCACGCAGGGCAAGATCAGCCGCAGCGCCAGCGGATTCTTCCGAAGAAGCGGACAGTTCCGTTTCCGGCTCCCGGCTGCTGATATGTTCCACCTCGCCCGTGGCAAGGTTTTCCGATACCGCACCGTCACGGGTCATTTTCTGCGTGATCTTATCGGTCGCTTTCAGTTCCCTCATAGGCAGTCACCTTCCTTTCCATAGGGGCAGAAGTCACCGCAGGTGCCATTCTCGATCATGGCGATATAGCGGAAAATGGGGATAGGCCTGGGGGCGGGCAGACCGCATTTCCCAAAGTTTTCAGCCGCAGCGCCCGGTCATCCATGCGCTCGGTCATGCGGGGGATTCCTTCCGGCTCGTCGGCCAGAGGATACGTCCGTCCATCCTTTCGGGAAACCCATGAGCCATTCCACCCAATCCGGGTTCAGCGCCGCCGTTTCGGACACCGGCTGTTCCTGGGAGATGATCTGCGCCGACAGGTTCCCGTCCTTCTTCGCCGGATCGAAGGCCGATGGCTTCAAGGTTGAGCGGAAACCGTCCGACGCCACCGGGGTCAGATAGAATACCGCCGCCGACAGGCTCAGGCTCCAAATCGCCCGTTCGGTTCCTCTTGCGGAATATCCCATTGTCCGACAGGAACACATCCAGGCTTGCCGCGTCCCTGGCGGTGTTGTTGTCGGAGGCAAGGGGTGTGGGAAACATCAGCCGCGACGATAAAAGTTCGCTGGCGCTCATGCCATGCGCCGACACCGCAAGCCGGAAATACGAATGGGAGAACAGCGTATCCCGCTTTTGCCAGGTCAAAGATCGTTTTGTCGAGCCCCATATTGATGAAGCCAGCAACATTTTCCCCAAGCACCCAACGGGGCCGCAGCTCGGTAATAACGCGGCACATTTCCGGCCACAGGTAGCGTTCATCCGCAAAGCCCTTCCGTTTTCCGGCGGTGGAGAAGGGCTGACAGGGGAAAGCCGCCTGAGATAACGGTAACTGTTTCAAGTCCTGTTTTTTCAAAAAACGCCTCCTTCGTAAAAGTAGTAATATCCCGGAACCTGGGAACATCCGGCCATCGTGCGGAGAGGACGGAGTGCGGAAAATCCGCCCACTCACACTGGCAGACGGTTTCAAACCCGGCAGCCTCTGCCGCCAGGTCCAGACCGCCAATGCCGGAAAACAGGCTCACATGGGTCAGTTTATTCATGGTTTTTCGGTGCACGGAACGGTTCGATCTCACTTTCCAGCTCCGCAAGAACCGCCTCCATATCCGTCGTGACCGCCTTGCTTCTGGCAATCAGCCGGTTCATCACATCAAAGAAGGTTTCACCTTCCTGTTTTTCTTCTGTATGCAAATAGCGGGGATCATTCATGTGCGTTTTCTCCTTTCCCGGTTTCACCAAGTTTTGTTGTCATAATGCTGTAAAGCTCGTTGTCCTTCGGGAAGTCATCCACAAAAGGCAGGATCACATTGCCGAAGAAGATCAGCCCCTCGCCGGGGCCTGCGTTGCTGATATGCGCCGCCTGCTGGTTGGAGATATTCAGGCGCTCGCAGAGGATTTTCCTGTCTCCGCTGGCCTGGTTCAGAAGGTACACAAAATCGCTGTTTTCAAAGATGTTCTCGATCTCCGGGGAGGAAAGCAGGTCCTTGATGTTCTGCGTGATCCCCGTGGGGATACCGCCCCATTTACGAAAGCGTTTCCAAATCTCCACGCTCCAGGTACCGACCTCGCCGCGCAGCAGAAGGTGGAACTCGTCCACGAAATACCAGGTGGATTTGCCCTGATCCCGGTTTTGGGAAACACGGTTCCATACCTGATCCTGGATCACCAGCATACCCAGGCTTTTGAGCTGCTTTCCCAGCTCCTTGATATCGAAGCAGACAATGCGGTTGTTGATATCCACATTGGTGAGGTGGTTAAAAATATTCAGGCTGCCATGCACATACAGTTCCAGTGCCGCCGCGATCCGCTGCGCCTCCGGCTCCGGCTGCCGTTTGATCTCGTCATACAAATCTTCCAGCAGCGGCATATTCTCCGGGCGGGGGTCTGCGATATAGGGGCGGTACACGATCCGCACGGCACGGTCAATGACCGTTTTTCCACTGGCTCCAGACCGTTCCGGCCGCCTGCCGCCAGTTCACAGAACGACAAGATAAAGTCAGATTTCAGCGCCAGCGGGTTATCATCCTCGCTGTAATTGAGGTTGATATCCATAGGGTTCACATACTGCGTGCTGGTTGGAGAGATTTTGATGACCTGTCCTTCCAGACGGTTCACCAGCGGAAAATATTCCGCCTCCGGGTCGCAGATCAGGATATCGTCCTTTGTATTCAGGAACACACCCACGATGGAACGCTTTGCGGAAAAACTCTTGCCGCTGCCGGGTGTGCCTAAGATCATGCCGTTGGGTGTTTTCAGCTTTTTGCGGTCAGCAGGATCATGTTGCCGGAAGTGGCATTGAGCCCGTAGTAGAGGGCTTCGCCGCCGTGGAAAATCTCCTGTGTGGTGAAGGGAACGAACACCGCCACCGCCGAAGTGGTAAGTCCGCGCTGTATCTTAATGCGGTTGACACCCAGGGGCAGAGCCGATACGAAGCCGTCCTCCTGCTGGAAGTCCAGCCGAACCAGGGAGCAGTTATATTTCTGCGCCACGCTTGCCGCACGGAGAAGGTCATTCTCCAGCTTTTGCTTGCTGTCCGAAAAATTCACCACCAGAAAGGTCATCAAAAACATTCGCTCATTCCGGCTTTGCAGATCACGGAGGATATTCTTTGCCTCGCCTGCGTAGGTGGCAAGGTCGGTGGGGATGATATCCATATCGAACCCCTCACGCACAGCCTTTTTCTGCGCGTCAATCTTCATACTGTCAATGTCGGTGATCTTCCGCTTGACCGTTTTGATTGCCTCGTTCTGATCCATGCTGCGGATATGGAGGCTGACAAGCAGCCCGTTGTCCGTATCCAGCAGTTCGGTGAGCATACGGTCATCCATTTCCGGTGCGCTGATCTGCAGAAAGGACACGGCACAGAATTTATCCGCCATCGTGAACTTCCTTGCTTCACCGAAGCGGAAAGAAGAAGGTGCGATAAAATCCTGGACCGACAGGCCGGAAGGGGCAAGCCAGCTCCATTCAAAGGCAAACCGTTCCCCGTCCGGGTGCAGGATGCCGTGGAGCATTTCCAGCCACTCCTTGCCGCCAAGCTCCTTTGCCAAAGCACCCATGACCTTGAAATGGTTAAGGGCGTCCATGACGATCCGGGAAAATCGTGCCCGTGCGGTTTTACTGTCCCGTGCCTCGATGGTGAGGGTCAGATACTTTGTTTTGATAAGACCGTTGTTGCCCCGTTCAAGCTGCTTGCGGAGCATTTGCGTGTAAAGCTCACGGATATGGTCGAAGTGATCTCTCTGCGCCGCAATCTCGATACGCTTCACAAAATCCTCCCGGTTCATGCGGCGGCTCACAAGGGAGAGCTGCATCCCGATAGAAGCGTCATGGGCGTTATACATATCGGCAGAGAGCTTCAAAAATCGCCGTCTGGTCGTCAGGCTTCGCAAGCTGATAATTCACATCCTCGAACTCGATACACTTCGACCAGGTGTGGTCATCCAGCTTGCACAGGCCGTCCGGGTACATCTGGCGGAACGGTAAGGTATCCTGTGCGGAATGTACCTTGCCGTCACCTCTGGCGGTTTCCAGAATACGGCTGATCTCACGCTTTTCTGCGGCGGTCAGCTTTACCGTGGGTTTTGACGCCTGCCGTGCCTGCGGCTCTGGCTTTCGCTTTCTGAACAATGGCTTTCACCTCCTTTTCCGCCTGGGCCTGCCGCTCCAAGGCTGCGTAGAAATTGTTTGTCTGGTAAGGCCGCTCCTTCGTCCGCAGGAACATACAGCGGATGACCTGTCCGGCCACCACCTCCAGGGGTTGGCCGTGCCGCTCATACATGGCGAGCAGAAAGAACGGGAGCATGACGATAATCATGCAGAACGCGGCGGCGCTGTTGCTGGCCGTGCGTCTGAGCAAAAAGAAAAGCGGTACTCCGATGAGTGCCGCCGCTCCGAAACATATAAGCTGCCGTTTGGTAAGCCCAAACAGCACTTTGGATTTTACTTTCGTCAAATCCTTTGGAATGGTTACATACGCCAATTTATCAAGCCTCCTTAATGCGCTCCGAACAGGCTCTTAGAGAGGCTGCCGGTCTTGAACAGGGCGAAGCACAGCAGGACCGTGTAGCCCATGCAGGCCCATATCGCGCCTGAGATATTTCCGTCCGTGGCGATACTCTGTACCAAAACAGAGTAGATTCCCACGCACACCATGATTAGAAATGCCTGGAACGCCAATGCAAACAGGGATTTCAAGTAGTTCTGTCCTGTATGGCTCCAATCCCGGTTTGTCATAGTGGCAAGCGGAATTGGTCCAACGGAAGTCGTCAAATACACCTCGATCATGCGGCCATAGATGACAAGCATGATACAGATGGAAAGGGCGTTCATGGTAAGTCCTACGAAAAGGGACTGGAACCACAGCCCAAACAGTTCTCCCGTGCCCAGGGCTTCAAGCTGCGCCTCCATATCTGTGATGACGCTGCTGATATCAATGGAGGTATTCCCGATGATGACGCCCGCGCTGCTGTTCACAACGCTTTGCCCGACATCGAAGATACCCATGACGATATTCCATGTGTTCGTCACAATGAGAACGGCACAGAATGTCTTGAAAATCCACTTGAAGAACATCCAGGTGTCTACTTCGTGCAGATTATTTTTCTCTGTCACAAGCTGGATCAGCTCATAACACATTACAAATGTCAGGATAACCCCGGCGATTGGAACGATCACCGTTTCAGAGAGGTTTCGGATCATAGAAAAGACGCCGCTGTTCCATGCCAGCGGCGTCTGTCCCACTTCACCGGCGATCTCGCCTACTTTGGTATTGACCGTATCGAACATGCCCGACAGGTTCCCGTGATCCCCTCGATGAGTAGCCCTCGGAGCCATTCATCGAGTTTGTCGAGTATGCCGCCCATAAGCGATCACCGCCGGACGATCAACCGAACAGGCCGGAGAGCAGAGGTACAAGGGTGATGCCGATGAGGGCGACACCGCCGCCGGCCATCAACTGTTTCATACCCTGGCTTTTTGCTTATGTGTGATAAAGAAGTAATAGAAGTGTAAAAAATTTTGCCGTTCCTATCCGGCACATGAGGTATGTCGGATAGGTCGGGCGGTTAGGTGTCGGGCAGTTCTACCTTGCCGACAAAAGAATAATAGATTTCGATTTCCTGTCTGCGTAACTTGCCCCGGCGTTTCCCGTCAAGGGCAACGCTTTCATGGACAACGATTTTCTCCACAAACTCCCGCAGCAGAGTAGGGTAAGTTCCTTCAATGGTAGTGTGCCTGCGTACCACATTCATAAACTTTTCAGCGTTTGCGGTGGCTTCCTGCGCTTTGGAAAGTTCTTCCCGCAGTCTGGCGGCACGTTCTTTCAGTTCTTTCTGCTCGGCTTCATAGTCTGCCGACAGCTCTGTGAAACGCTCGTCCGATATGCGCCCGGTTACGCTGTCCTCATACAGCCGCTTGAAGATAGCAGATAACTCGGCTATGCGTTTCTCGGCGGCTTCCAGCTCCTTTTTCTTGGCGGCGTTCCTGCGTCTGTCCCCGTCCTCATTCTGCTCGATTAAAAGCTTCATAAACCGGGCTTCATGCTTTGCCGCATAGCTGGTAACTTTCCGCAGATTGGAGAGTACGCCAGCGGTCAAGAGGTCAGTGCGGATAAAGTGCGCTGTGCAGTCGGCGGTGCGTTTCTTGTAGCTTCCGCAGATATAACAGTCCTGCTTGCGCTTGTCCGTCTGGTATCGCTGCTGGTACATGACGCTGCCGCAGTCGGCACAAAAGAGTATGCCGGAGAACAAGCCCACTTCGTCATAACGGTTGGGGCGTTTGCGCTGCTTGCGTAACTCCTGCACCCGTTCCCACGTTTCCCGGTCAATGATAGGCTCATGGTGGTTCTCAAAAACCGCCTGCTTTTCCGGGGGATTTTCTATGCTGTGTTTCAGCTTGTAGGACGGCTTCTCGGTCTTAAAGTTTACCAGACAGCCCGTATATTCCCGGTTTTCCAGCAGATGAACCACGGTATTGGTCGCCCACTTGCACTCATAGCCGGGGTGGTAGCGGCGGGTGCTGCCCGTCCTGCGGTATTCCAGCGTCCCCGGCGTGGGGATTTGCTGCTCGGTCAGCATACGGGCTATCTTGGTCGGACCGTTCCCGGCAAGGCAAAGGCTGTAAATCTGCCGTACCACCGGGGCGGCTTCCTCGTCAATGATAAAGTTTTCGTCCTCGTCCATGAGGTAGCCATAGACGGGCTTGCTTGTGATGGGCTTTCCGCTCATGCCCTTAGAGCGTTTTACTGCCTTGATTTTCTTGCTCGTATCTCTCACCAGCCATTCGTTAAAAATGTTCCGCAGCGGGGCAAAATCATTTTCCCCCTGTGCGCTGTCCACTCCGTCATTGATAGCGATGAAGCGGACACCTTTCTGTGGGAAAATCATTTCTGTGTACATTCCCACCTGTAAGTAGTTTCGCCCTAACCTCGACATATCCTTGACGATAACTGTCCCGACTTTCCCTGCTTCAATGTCTGCAAGCATGGCTTGAAATCCGGGTCTTTGAAAGTTCGCACCGGAATAACCGTCGTCGGTGTACCAGCGCAGATTAGAAAATCCATTCTGTTTGGCATAGGTTTCCAAAATCCTCTTTTGGTTGGAAATGGAATTGCTCTCGCCTTGCAGCTCGTCCTCATGGGACAGTCTTGGGTAAAGGGCGGTAATGAGTTGCTGGGTGGTCTGTCTTAACATAAATTCCTCCGTTTCCGACAGCCAGCCCCACTATTCCGTACCTTGATTGTACCACATGGGGCGGCTGTCTGTATAGCGGCAAAAGCGTCAAATCTGCTTCTTTACGGTCGGTAAAAATGACGGTTTTTCAATCAGGCTTATCACAGGTCAAATATCCGGCGGCGGCTTCTGCTTCCAGCACTTTCATCATCTTGTCAGCGGCGGTGTCGGTCGCCCCCTCCTTGAAAAAGCCAGACACCACAAGGATTGTGTTGCCTATCCTCGTTTCGGTCACGCAGTCCGGGCGGCGGGCAGGGCGTTTGTTTCTCTGGGTGTCGGTCATAGGCAAATCTCCTTTCCGGCAAGCAGCCGTTTCAGCTGTTCCATTTTTCCCTGTGCGGCGGCTTTCCTCAAATTCTCCCCGGTAAAGCAGAGAGGGGAACACATTTCAAGCAGGCGGTCATAAATCCGGGCGTGGGCGGTGTCCTCCGGGTGCTGCAATTCCTCCAGCGTGAGGTTGGTCGTCACAATCAGCGGCTTCCTGCTCCGGTAGCGGCTGTCAATCACATTGTAGACCTGTTCCAGACCGTATTCTGTGCCACGCTCCATTCCAAAATCGTCAATGATGAGCAGGGGGAAGCTGCAAAGGCGGGAAATATATTCGTTCCTGCCCGCAAAGCTGGCGGCAAGGTCGTTTAATATTGCTGCAAAGTTTGTCATGCACACCGGGACTTCCTGCTCCATGAGGGCGTTTGCAATACACCCGGCAAAATAGCTTTTCCCAGTGCCTACCCTGCCCCACAAGAGCAGCCCGTAGTTCCCGTCCTTTATCTGTTCCCAGCGTGCCACATATCCGGCGGCGTTCTTCATCTGCGGGCAGCTGCCGTTATCGTTGGCAAATGTCCAGTCCTGCATGGTCTTGTCTGTAAAGCCCTGCCGTTTCAGCCGTTCCACCGTTTCAAGGTGGCTGCGCCGCTTCTCGGCGGCTTCCCGTTCCTTACGGGCTGCCCGCTGGCAGTCGCACTCTGACGGGTGGCGGTCACGCCCGAAAAAGGTCTTGCCCTCCGGGAAATAGGCTTCTTTGGGTTTCCGGCATTTGCCGCAGTATAAAAGCCCGTCCTCCCCGGTGTAATCCTCCGGCTCGGCTGTGGTGTCGGTCATAGGCAGTATGGTGTTGTGGATTGTATCGGTCATAGGCTTTCTCCCTCCTTGAATGAATAGTCCGGTATGCCTTTCTTTGGCTTCTCTTTGGCAGCGTCCTCCTGCGCCCACTTGTAAATGGTGGCTGCATGGCTCTGGTACTGCTTCCCGGTGGAAGCGATGTGGCAGGAAAGGCGGTCAAGGTAATACTCCCACTTGCCGGGGAAGTCCTGTTCCAGCTCCAAAAGTTCTGTGTCAGAAAGAAATACATTTTTATATCTGCCATAAGCGGCGGGGGGCTGCCCCTCACTCGCTCCTTTTGTTTGGCTCTCTATTAGGTTGTTTATATTAGTTTGGTTAGGGGACGGTTTTCCGACCGTCATAAGGTCAGTTTTCCGGCTGTCAGTTGGTCGGTTTCCCGCCCTTATGAGGGGCGGTTTTCCGTCCGTCAGTTGGTCGGAAAACTGTACCACTGGGATAGGCGGCACTTTCACATACAGACGGTTGGCGGCAGAAAAGCCCGTCCGTCTGCGTTCCAGCAGCCCGGCAGCGTCCAGTTCGTTCAGTGCGCCCTTTATGGTGGTGCAGCCTTTATCCAGCATTTCCGCTATCTCTGCTATGGGGTAGACAATGTATGTCCGTCCCTCGCTGTCCTGCCAGCCGTTCTTCTGCGAAAGGGTGGAACGGTCTAACAGCAGCGCATATAACTCTCTTGCGGTGTGGGATAGGTCTGTTTCCAGCAGGAAACGGGGGTAAGGCAGGTAAGCGGGCAGCTCCGTTCCTGCGGTCATATAATCAGCGATAGGGTTCACCTCCTTGTGGTGTCTGTCTGTGGGTTCTGTTACGCTTTTAGGGGGCGTTTTTAAGGGAAAAGGATAAATGTATCACGCACCCTTTGACACCCTCCAAAAAAGCCTTGATTTATGCGGGTTTGAAATGCCCTAAAGCGTGACATTTCTCCCTTTGTTTCCGCTTCCGTTTGGCGGCGTTTATCCGCTTCATGCGTCCGGCGCAGTCCGGGCAGTATTTCCCCCGGTTGGATTTTGGGAAGAAGAACGCCCCGCAGACAGCGCAGCGTTTCCGGCTTCCCCGGCGCAAGAGGGCGGCTTCCAGTGCTTCATCAAGGGGCAGGACAGCGGCGGTAAACCAGCGGCAGAGCAGCGAATAGCTGATACTCTGTACACACACGCAAGGCTCGCCGTCCTCCAACAGCAGGCAGTTCCCGCTGTCATAGTTGCAGCACTCATGCACAAGGCGGCGGGCTGCCCGGTACTGGCGGTAGTCCATGCGGGGGATATTACCGTTCATGGCTCTGCTCCTTTCTGCGCTGCGGCTCGCTCCGGCGTAAAATCTGGTCGATATTGCCCTTGACAGTCTGCAAGCGGCGGTACTCCTCCCGTTTTGCCCGGTAATCGTTGTAGCCGCTGTTTTTCTCTTTGATAAGGCTTTCAATCTCTGCTTGCAGGGATTTATAGCTCGGCAGCTTGGAAATGCCGTTCTCCCTGAAATAGCGGGCGGCTGCGTCTGCTATGATAAAGTCACTTTCATGCTTCTGACGGTAGGCTGCTTTTGCTTTGGCGTTTTTCTGCTGTTTCAGCCCGTCCCGGACAGGGCGGGTCTTGGAATAGGCAAGCACCTGCCGTTGCAGCTCCTTTTTCCCGTTCAGCGTCTTTTCCATCTGCTTCAGCTCTGTAAGGCTTTCCTGCATGGCGGCATAGGCGGCAGAACAGGCTTCGTCCAGTTCCTCCGGGGAGGAAAAGCCGTACTGCTGATAGGCGGTAACGGTAGCTGCCATTTGCTTTAGGTTGTGCTTTGCCGCCCAGCGGTCATAGCCCACGCCCTTGCCCTCGGCTCGCTTGGCTTCCCGGTCAACCATGCGCTGCAAGGTGTTGTCTGCCGGGGTGGTTTTTGCAGCTTTTTCCCCTTGTAACGGCTTTTTAACTGCGGCAGGGTATTCGGGTATGGCTTTGGTCTGTTCGGCAGCTCTGTGGGCGTTCTGCGTGAGCAGGGCAAGGACAGCAGCCTTGTCAAAATCGTCCCCCAGCTTTCGGGCTGTGATAGGCTTTGTCCTGTCCGGCGTGAGGTAGGAAAGCCGCCCCCGGCTCTCCTTGACGGTCACACCCTCCCGCAGCAAAAGGGAAGAAAACTCGTCAAAGCTGCCAGCTTGGGAAAGTGCCTGCCGTATCGTCCGGCGCAGCTTCGCCTTGTCCGTTTCAAACTTGGTGGGCTTGGTCGGCTGTCCGGCGGCTTCTCTGGCGGCGTTCTCTTTGTCAAGGGCAAGCTGCCCTTTCTTTGCCGCCCAGTATTCCCGTTCGGTTATCCGTTCCTTGCTGCCGTTCAAGAGGTCGATTTGGTAAAGCCCCTCCCGGTGGCACATTTCCATGACTTCGCTCTTGAAATATTCCATAGCGGCGTTGGTGCAGCGGTGCTTGCAGCCCTCCAGCGTGTCGGCTGGTCTGTCCATGTAGGGCAGAAGCGGGACTTCGTAAATCCGCAGGGAGTTGATGACGATATGCACATGGATATTCCCGCTGTGGTTATGCCCGTCCGGGTGGGTGCAGATTAGGCTTGGTGTCCGGGGAAATGCTCCTTGCAGAACTGCTCGCCCAGCTCCTGCGCCCGGTCTACGGTCAAGCCGTTGTCTGTCCCGTCCCGTGGGTCAAAGCTGATGATATAGTGGTGGCTTTTCACATCTTCCCGTTTTTGGTTTTTCTCATAGCGGAGATTGGCTCGCATACAGGCAACAGCGAAATCCTCGCCCCCGCAGTTGAGGGAAGAAATGCGGTAATCCTCCCTCGGTATCAGCCGCCCGTTTTCATCAAGGGTGGCTTTCATGGTAAACTCGTCATGCTCAAATGTGAGATAGGCTTCCGCTGCGCCATAGTCGGCGTTTTTAGAGCTGATATGTTTGAATGTTGCCAACAGCGTCACCCACTTTCTGCAAGACTTCAAACTTTAGGGCAGCAAGGTCGGAAACCGCCGCCCGTACCTCCCCGGCAAGCTGCGGATAGGGACTGTGCCACTCGTTCAGCGTCCGGGCTATCTGGTTTAAGTTGCCGCCGATCCTCCCGTATTCGGCGGTCAGCTTCCCGACAGCGGCAAGCAGCTCGTCATTGATGGGGGAAACGGTTATGATGGGGCGTATGGCTGCCCCGGTTATGGCTTGCCGGATAAACTCGGCTTGGCTCATGTGGTAAGCAGAAAGCCGCTGGGCAAACTCGGCGTATTCTTCCTCGGTCATGCGTGTTTTGACTACCCGGCTGCGGTGCGGCGTGTTGTATCGTTTCATAGGTGGTTGACCTCCTTTCTGTGCGTGGTGTCCTCTCACTAATAGGAGAAAAACAGGGTGTGAAGCGGAACTGTTTTTGAAAAATCCGAAAAATATTTTGAGGGGTTTTTCAGCGGCGCAAGCCGCATAAGCAGGGTTTGGGGAAGGCACTCCCCAACAAGATTCCCGCAGGGGCAAAATGAGCGATAAGCGAATTTTGGCACCTCGGTAGAATCTTGCTCTAAGAAACTGCCGGCCTGCCGTTCACTTGCTACTGCCACTTTTTCAGAAAATCTATAACCAGCTTTTTTTATAAAAGGCTGCGGGCTGGCGTTTTTCCCTTACTCCCTACAAACCACAAAAGAGCAGAATGGACGGACTTTCCGGCAAGAACTTTTCCGGCGGCTCGGTCTTTCCCGACAATAAGGCGTTTCGGAAGCTGCGTTTTGCCCGCTGTCTGAAAAAAATGGCAGCCTTTTTTGGTTTCACTGTCTAATACGGAACTTTTGGAAATTTGCCAAAAATGGACGCAAAAAAAGCAGCAAATCTTTTTCGGATTTACTGCTTCATGTGCCGCTGCGGTGCGGCGGGATGGATATTCAGTTGAAATAAAAAGAGGATGGTGGTACTTTTAGTCTATCGACTCTTTTACTAACTATT